>Ga0164242_10008256_pt1 | contig 11302 bp, 12 predicted proteins | sample OricomgcompostMG_FD_108783 | JGI IMG/M metagenome (GOLD analysis project Ga0164242, IMG submission 108783) | Miracle-Growth compost microbial communities from Emeryville, California, USA - Original compost - Miracle growth compost (MG) ...
CGCAGGTCGGCGAGTACGGCGGTCAGCGGATGGTTGCGTCCGAGCTCGGTGTCGCGATACGTGCCGACCACGAGCAGCCGCGCAGTGCGGTCAGCGGCGGCTGCTTTCAGCAGATGGACGAGGAGCAGCAACGTCGCGCGGGTCGCCCAGTGGATGTCATCGACGACGAGGACGATCCCGGACTCGGCCGAGGCCTCGATCAGCCAGGAGGTGACGGCTTCGAAGAGCCGGTACTCCTCGGTCCGCGGATCGGACACGACCGGTTCCGGCAGGCCCGTGACGCGGGCCGCGACCTCGGGGCAGAGCCGGACCAGCTCGCCGGGCAGCCGGCCGAGCCGCGGTGTCGCGCGGTGCATCGTATAGAAGTCGAGAGCCTCGACGAACGGCTGGAACGGCACGCCCAGCTCCTCGCCGCAGGCGCCGTAGAGCACGATCGCCCCTTCGGCGTGCGCCCGGCGGGCCAGCTCGGCGGCGGTGCGGGTCTTGCCGATCCCCGGCTCGCCCGACAGCAACGCCGCGGACAGGCAGGCCTCGCCGGAGAGCACCTTGTCCAACATCGCCGCGAGCGATTCGGTCAACGCCGGCCGCCCGACGTACGTGATGCCCCCGCCGCCGGCGAGCAGCCCGGGGAACGGGATCGCCTCACCCGAGGTGTCGGCGGCCACGACCGGCTCCCACATGACCCGGCACGCCGGCACCGGCTCCGGGATCCCCTTCAGCGGAAGGTCGCCGACCGACTCGAAGATGAAGCTGCCCCTGCCTCGCGACAGCGAGCGCACCAGGTCGGCGACGAGCACCTGCGCCGGCTGTGCCGCCGCGCACAGCCGCGCCGCTTCGACGACCGGTACGCCGAGCACGTCGGTGCCGTCGATCGACACGTCGCCCGCCGAGATGCCGATCCGCAGCTGCACGGCGAGCGACGCGTCCTGCCGCCCGGCGAGGTCGGCTTGCTGGTGCAGCGCGACCGCGGCACCGACCGCGTCGACCGCCGCCTCGAAGACCGCCATGGCACCGTCGCCGAGTCCCTTGACCACCCGGCCCTGATGCTGCCCGACGACGTCGGTGATCCGCGCTTCGAGGTCGCGCACGAACGCGTCGGCGCGCTCCTCACCGAGGTTCGCGCGCATCGCCGTCGACCCGACGACATCGACGAACAGCACGGACGCCGTCAGCGTCCGAGTGACGTCGTGCCGCCCCGAGGAGTCGCTCATCGCCGGCTCATTATCGACGGTTGGCTGGCCGCGGCGGTTCCCGATCCCGGAATTCCTGGACATCATCGTGGTGCGGCCGGCCGGCGACCTTCACGGCTGGGAATCGACTGACTCGAGGAGCGCCCATGAGCGAACAGCCCGGCATTGACCCCGCAGCGGTGCCCAGTGGCACCGGCTGCGCGGAGTGCGAGTCAGGTCAGGGTGCGGGCTGGTGGATGCACCTTCGGCGCTGCGCCCAGTGCGGGCACATCGGGTGCTGCGACAGTTCGCCGTCGCAACACGCCTCCCACCACGCCGCGGCGTCCGGCCATCCGATCATCCGCAGCTTCGAACCGGGCGAGGACTGGTTCTGGGACTACCAGACAGAGAACTACGCCTACGGCCCGGCGCTCGCTCCGCCGGCTCATCACCCGCTCGACCAGCCAACCCCGGGCCCGGCCGGGAAGGTGCCCGAGGACTGGGAGCGGCACCTGCACTGAGCCGAGTCCGCCGGCTGACTCGGCCGGCTGACATAGCGGAACAAGCGGCGGGGTATTCGGGCGAGAAGACCCCGATGATCGATCACGGACGGAACCGATGGCCCCGATGGAGGACCCGTCAACCCTGCTCGGGACGCAGGCCGCCCGGATGTTCAGGGAGGTGCTGGCCGCCACCCATCTGTCCCGTCCGGGTGAGCTGACACGTTTGCTCGGCGAGTGCGCGCGCTACATCGGCGCCGTGGAGCTCGTCTTGTACCTCATCGACTACGAACAGTCAGAGCTGCTGCCGGCACCCGGACCACACGCCGACAGCCGGTCGGTACAGCGCGTCGAGGGCACGTTGGCGGGACGCTGTTTCGCGCAGACCTCGATCCAGGACCTGGATGGTCCTGCGCCGGGAACTCGTCGGCTGTGGATCCCGCTGCTCGACGGCACCGAGCGGCTCGGGGTGGTCGAGATGATCCTGGCCGAGTCGGGCGCGGAAGTGAGCCCGGAACTGGTCGAGATCTGCGAGCGGTTGTCGCACCTCGCGGCGCAGCTGGTCGTCGGCAAGAGCCACTACGGCGACGTGTTCGAGCTGGTGCGGCGCCGACGCCCGATGACCGTCGCCGCGGAGATGCAGTGGAACCTGCTGCCGCCACTGGTGTTCGCGACGAGCGGGCTGGTGATCGCCGCTCTGCTGGAACCGGCGTACGAGGTCGGCGGTGACAGCTTCGACTACGCCGTGAACGACACGACGGCGCACTTCGCGGTGTTCGACGCGATGGGCCACGGGCTGTCAGCCGCCGTCACGGCGAGCGTCGCCATCGCGGCGTACCGCAATGCGCGCCGCAGGCTGCTCGACCTGGCCGGCACGTACGCCGAAATCGACGCTGCCATCGCACGCCAGTTCGGCGGCGAGCGATACGCGACCGCGGTGCTGGCACGTCTCGAGATCGAAACGGGGACGCTGACCTGGGTCAGTGCGGGACATCCCGCGCCCTTGTTGTTGCGCGCCGGCAAGCTGGTGAAGGTCCTGGATGCTCCCGCCAGTCCGCCGCTCGGAGTCCAGGTACACGATGAGGCACCGGTCGCGGCCCGGGAGTCCCTCGAACCGGGCGATCAGATCTTGTTCTACACCGACGGGCTGGTAGAGGCGCGCGACCCGGACGGCGGCTTCTTCACCGTCGAGCGCCTGGCGGCCTTCCTGGAGAAGGAAGCCGCGGCCGGGTTCCCCGCGCCGGAGACACTGCGTCGGCTGCGGCATGCGGTGCTCAGCTACCAGAACGGAAAGCTGCAGGACGACGCCACGGCGCTGCTGGTCGACTGGCGACGCGGCACCGAGGACGCGCTCGTTCCGCAGACGATCTGAGCGCGGACGACGCAGTCCCCAGAAGGGCGTCGAGCCCAACGCTTTGGGCGCCTCGATGCCGCGTGAGAGGTCAATACCGTGCGGCTCGAGAAAGCCGGGCGCGCAGGACCACATCCTCGATGTGATGGGACGCCGAGGCGGCACCCGGCGGCCGTGGGCGCTTCTCGTGGACCTCGATGTCCCAGTCGGGAGAGTCCGCCACGACCGTTGCGAAGTCCTCGACGTGGACGTAGGCCATCGGGTCGAACGCCGGCGCAGCGCCTTCGTCGATCGCCTTGCGCATCGCGTCGAGGTCGTGGCCGACGACCAGCAACGTGCCGCCCGGCGCCACTGCGCGCAGCACGTTGCGCACGCCGCGGCTGTCCGGCGTACGGGGAATCGACGCGTACTGCGCGGAGACGAGGTCGAAGGCCGCAGCCACGAAGGGATCGTCCGCGTTGGCGTCGGCGAGCTGGCACTCGAGCTGTAGTCCTCGCCGGGCGGCTTCGGTCTCGATGCGGTCAAGGGCGTGCTGCGAGATGTCGCTCGCGATGACCGTCCACCCTTGTTCGGCCAGCCAGAGCGCGTCGCCGCCCTCGCCGGCACCGACGTCGAGCGCCCGACCCGGCGGCAGGTCGCTGACCTCACGAACGAGCGTGCCGTTGGGGTTGCCGCTCCACAGCTGGTCGCCGCTGTAGCGGTGCTCCCAGTCGGCGCGGTTCCCGGACGGTCGCGCCTCGGTATCGCGATCCTCCCGGTCGAGACTGTCGCCGACCGCCGTTGCGAAGCGGCCGCCATCGCCGTCGATGGGCTCGAGCCCGGCGAGGTCCTCGACCTCGTCGCCCAGCGCGGTGGCCGCGAGCATCCGGCGACCGACGATGGCGTGGCCGCTGGCGAGCTCGGCGCGGATGCGACGGTCCTCGGTGCGGGTCACCCGCTGCACGAGACCGACGAGGATCTCCCCGCCGTGCGCGCGGACCTCCGCTACGTCTGCTGCGGCGCTGTCGATCGGCACTCCCGCGGCGACCACGATCACCGACCGGCGCTGCAGTCCCAGCTGCGCTGCCGCCGCCAGTCCGGCCGCCGAGGCGCCGATGACGGCGACGTCGCAGTGCCGTTCGAGAGTGGGTGGCGCTGTCGCGTGAGTGTGTGCGTGTCCATGTCGGTGGTCATGCTCAGCCATGCCGACGAGGCTACGATGGTTTTGCGGCTACCGGAAGGGCTCTTGCGGGATCTGCAAGGCAGGAGGTGGCGACGATGTCCGAGCTCGGCGAGATCGAACAGGTGGTGCGGACCCGGCTGCGCGCCCTGCGCACCACCTTGGGCTTCTCGCTCGACGAGCTCGCCGCCCGGACCAACCTGAGCCCCTCGACGATCAGCCGGGTCGAGACCGGCAAGCGGACGATCAGTCTCGACGTCCTGCTGCCGATGGCGAAGGCGCTCCACATCGACCTCGACGTGCTCCTCGACGTACGCAACGACGACGACGTCGTCATCCGCCCCACGCCGGACCGGTCGGGCAAGCGGACGACCTGGCTGTTGAGTCGGCCGACCAGCAGCACCAGCGCGTTGAAGGTGCGACTCGAACCGACCCGTACGCCGATGGAGCAGCGGGTCCACCCCGGACACGACTGGTTCTTCGTCCTCGAAGGCCGGGTGCGGCTCTCGCTCGGCGACCGTGAGGTCATGGTCGAGGCCGGCGAGGCGGCCGAGTTCGCGACCATGACCCCACACGCGTTCTCAGCGGTCGGCGGGCCGGCCGAGGTCATCATGATCTTCGACCGCGACGGCAAGCACGCCCACCTCCACGAACGCACCCGCCGCAGGGCGTCGAAGTAGAACGACCTCGCTGCAGCCTTCCCGGCTTGACCCCGGCCGGCGGAGCTCAGGCCGTTGCACGGGATCGGCGACCGGCCGGGTCAGGGGCAACGATGTGCAGCGACGACCACGACGTCGTCGGACGGCTGATGACCGCGCGCATAGTCCTCGAGCGAGCTCACGAGCTCGGTGGGACTGGCCGGGTCCACGCCGGACAGGATCGTCGCGATGGTGCGGTACGCGTCGTCGGGATCGGCGCGGGGGTCCAGCAGCCCGTCGCTGAACATCACGAGCGTCGCGCCGGGCTCCAGGTGCAGGGTGCCGACCGCGACGCTCTCCCCGGGAGCCCCGACCGGTGGGTCGACCGACAAGTCCGCGACCTGCACCTCGCCGGTCGCTCGGCGAATCACCGGTGGCGGATGCCCAGCGGACACCACCACCACCTCGCCGGTGGCCACGTCGACCCGGGCAATGGCAATCGTGACCAGCCGCTCGTTGTCAAAGGTCGTGTGGAACTCCCGAAGCTCGTTGACGATTGCCTCGACGCGCTCGCACCGGCAACAGGCCGCCCGCACCAGGGTGGAGTAGCGGGCCATGCGGGCGGCAGCGTGGCCGTCGTGGCCTTCGACGTCACCGACGATCACGTCGACCACCTGGCTCGGCGCATCGGCGGATGGCCGAGGTACGACGTCGTACCAGTCGCCGCCGACCTCGGCGGTCTCGAGCGCCGGGTGATAGGTAGCAGCGAACCGCACGCCGGGGATCTCCGGTGGCGCAGCGGGAAGCAGGCCTCGCTGCAGCTGCTCGCTGACGGATCTGACTGCCGCGGCCCTCGCCACCAGGACGCGACTCCGCTCGCGTTCGGTGACCTCTCGCCAGGTGACGAGCAGCGCGTCACCGATCCGGCTGACCGCGAGGTCGTACATCCGCTCGTTGCCGTCAGCGTCCGGATACGGGAAGGCGTTGAAGTGCACACCCTGGCCGGTCTTCAGAACATGGACATATGCGGCGATGAAGTCGTCGCCGAGCTCAGGGAACAGCTCCCGAAGCGTGTGGTCGATCAGCTCTGCGCGCCGCCGGCCGGCGAAGTCGACCGCGTTCTCGGTCGCGTAGCTGATCCGGAAGTCGACGACCGTCCCGGTCGCGTCACGGACCGGCTGCTGAACCGTCACCGAGTCGAGCATGGCCTCGAGCGCACCCTCGAAGCGCTCCTCGGACTCCTGCTGGGTGCGTTGCGCCTCGAGTGCCGGGGCGACGTCTCGAGAGATGATCATCCCCGCCACGACGGCGCCGTCGGCATCGCGCACCGGCACCACCGTCGAGCGCCAGAACCCCGCCGCGTCGTGCAGGGCTGCGTGGTCGAACACTCGCGTCTCGCCTGCGAGCGCGGCCTGCATGTGCTTCTCGATCTGACTGCCGCGGTCGTCGGCCAGCAGGTCGGTCGGGCGCCGTCCCACGATGTCCTCGGACCGCCACCCGAACCGCTCGAACGCAACCCCACCCGCCCGGATGTGACACAAGTCGGGGCCGAACACGAACACCGTCAGATCGGCTGAGTGGTTCACCAGTGCCTGGTACAGAGTCTCGGCGTCGATGCCGGGCTGCCCACTCCCGGCCGACGGCGCCGACTCCGCCGGTTCGTCCACCGTCATCGCGCCCCACTCCCCCGATCCGGGCAGGCTCCCGGGTGCCGAAAACATGATTGCCCACAACGTGGCGAGGGGCTAGCCGGATGATTGCCGCCGGCTCGGCGGTGTGGCGGGGCGCCATCTCCCGTAGCCTGCGACCGTGCGGCGCGCGGCTGGACTCCACGTGCTGTCGGTTGCGCTCATCGGCGTCGTTGCAGGGGTACTCGCGGGGGTGCTGTTCCGCGGCGCGGTCGGCCCACTGGCGGGCTTCGACGTCGCAGGGCTGGCCTACCTCGGGTTCATCTGGACGGTCATCTGGCCGCTCGACGCGGATGTCACCGCGACGCACGCCGCCCGCGAGGACCCGAGCCGCGCCGTCGCGGACATCGCGTTGCTCTCAGCAGCAGTGGCGAGCCTCGCCGGTGTCGCGACGCTGGTGGTCCAAGCGCATTCCGCCCACGGCTCGGTCCGCGACACCGAGATGGGCATCGCGATCGCCGCCGTAGTGGTGTCGTGGTTGCTGGTCCACACGATCTTCACGCTGAAGTACGCGCGGATGTACTACGCCGCTGCCGGGGGTGTCGGGCGCGGCATCGACTTCGAGAAGGACGTTCGCCCGCCGTACTCGGACTTCGCCTATCTCGCGTTCAGCATCGGCATGACCTTCCAGGTCTCCGACACCGATCTGCAGAGCAGTGAGTACCGACGCCTCGCGCTGCGGCACGCCCTGTTGTCCTATCTGTTCGGTGCCGTGATCCTGGCGACCGCCATCAATGTCGTGGCCGGTCTCGCCGGCTGAGCTGCCGGCTTGCGGCGAGGCCGGATAGCGAAGATCGCCTCCGGGTCGTAACCTCAAGGAATGGTGTCAAAGTGAAACAGGTCGAGGTCGAGCGCGACGGCAAGTGGTTCACCGGAACCATGGGCCTGTGGCGCGAGGACCCGCAGAAGGGCTGGGTCGCGACAGTTCGCTACTCGACCGGCTCCCGTGCCTACATGGAGACGATCCCCGCAGACCGCCTCCGCGAGCTACCCGACAAGAAGTAGGCAATCGGCCGAATCCGGCCGACGCGCTCCAAAGACTGCTGACCCGAAGCCATAGCAGTGGCTGGTAAAGGGTGTTACCGTCGTCAGTAGTTGCAGTTTGCATTTCTCGACGTTTTCTTTTCAGCGCCCGCGGGATGTCGACAGCGGGCGCTCTTTGCTTGTCGCGATGACCATTCTTCGCTGACTTCAGGGCTCCGTGTAACTCGGGTTCGCACAGTGCGACCCCGGATGTTGCGGAAGGGTTTACCGAAGATGGCGCAAGGCACGGTCAAGTGGTTCAACTCCGAAAAGGGCTTCGGCTTCATCGAGCAGGACGGCGGCGGCGCCGACGTCTTCGTTCACTTCTCGGCGATTGCCGCGGAGGGCTACAAGAGCCTCGATGAGGCGCAGCGGGTCGAGTTCGAGGTGAGCCAGGGCCAGAAGGGCCCGCAGGCCGAGAACGTCCGCCCGATCTGATGAACGCCGCGTCGGCGCTGGACACGATCTGCCCGGCGCCGACGCGCGCACACCCGGACACTCCGCCGGGCCCGCAGGTCCGCACCGTCGTACGACGGATCGCGAAGACCTTGTCGGTCGCCACGATCATTCCGACGGCGTTGTTCTACGTCGGGCTGGTCACGCTCAACCTGTGGGTCGCGCTGTCCTTCGCGCTGGCCTGGTGTTACGCGGCCGCTGCGTGGCGGCTCCACACCAGGCAACAGTCCTCGACGCTGCTCTGGCTGACCGTCGCCGGCTTGACCGGCAAGACCATCCTCGCCTTCGCCACCGGCAGCACTCTCATCTACTTCCTGCAGCCCGCACTGGCTGACTCCGTCGTCGCCACTGCCTTCCTGCTCTCGCTGGCCACGACACGACCGGCCGTCGCCCGCATCGCCGCCGAGTTCTACCCGCTGACCGGTGAGGTCGCGGCACGTCCCGGCGTCCAGAAGCTGTTCTTCCGGCTCACCGTCTTGTGGGCCGCGATCTGCGCCACCCGCGCCGGGGTCACGCTCTGGCTGCTGCACACGTTGTCGGTCAGCAGCTTCGTCACGGCGAAGACCGCGTACGGACCGGGGTCGGCGGTCCTCGGTGCCGCACTCACGATCGTGCTCGCGGTCCGCGTCGCCCGCCGCGAAGGCCTGCTGCCCGGCTCGCCGGCCGGCGCCCTCGCGATCGGAGCCGCAGCGTGAGACTCCGCTCCGGGATGCGCGGCAACCGGCTGGTCTCGGTCAGCAACCAGGTCGACCGCGGCGCGACCCCGGTCGCCCGACGCGTCGTGGACTACTGGTGCGCTTCGGATCACCAGTCCTCCCCCGCGTTCGCCGCTGACGTCGAGGCGCCGGCCGAGTGGCCGTGCCAGGTGTGCGGCAGCCCGTCGTTGCCGGAGCGCGGTACGGCGCCGGCCGCCGCCCGCGCGCGGATCTTCCCCCGCACGCCGTACGAATTCCTCATGATGCGCCGCACCGAGGAAGACGGCGACCGCATCCTCGCCGAGGCGAGGGCGGCGATGCACAAGGGTGACTACCCGCATCCGGGCGCTGGTCGACGGCCCTGACGGCGACGGGTCAGGTCGTCGGCGTCACTGACTTGAGGTAGCGCAACACCTGCCGGTAGGAGTCGAACGCGGTTGTCTCGCGGTAGCTGATCGCGTGCTCGGCACAGAAGCTCTTCACGATCTGGCGCGCGTGACGCAGGTTCCGGCTCGGCATGCTCGGGAACAAATGGTGCTCGATCTGGTAGTTCAGCCCGCCGGAGCTCGCGGCGAGCAGTCGGCCGCCGAGCACGTTGCGTGACGTCAGGACCTGTCGCCGCAGGAAGTCGGTGTCGTGGTCGCCCGACGCCATCGGCATGCCCTTGTGGTTGGGGGCGAAGCTCACGCCGAGATACAGCCCGAGCAGCCCCTGCTGGACGCCGATGAAGGCCAGCGCGTGCAGCGGTGACATCAGCCAGAACACGAGGAGCAGTCCGCCGATCGCGTGCGCCCCGAGCAGCACGGCTTCGAGACCGCGACGCTCACCGCGCGCGCTGAGCGCCCGGATGCTGCTCACCTGCAGGTTGAGGGCTTCGAGGAGCAGCAGCGGGAAGAAGCACAGGGCCTGGTTGCGCGCGATCAGGCGGGCGATGCCGCGCTGCTGGTCGGCTTGCTCACGGGTCCACGCCAGGACGTTGCGCCCGACGTCGGGATCGCGGTCGACGTCATTGGGATGCCAGTGGTGGCGCTTGTGTTTGTCCACCCACCAGCCGTAGCTGAGGCCCGCCACACCGTTGGAGACGAGGTAGCCGAACCGGTCGTTCCAACGACGCGTCCGGAAGATCTGCTGATGACCTGCGTCGTGGCCCAGGAAGCCGACCTGCGCGAAGGCGGCAGCGAGAAAGACCGCGGTCGCGAGCTGCCACCACGAGTTGCGCAGCACGAACAGCACGGTGATTCCCGCGGCCAGCATCCCGGTGACCGCCACGATGCGTGGCAGCGCGCGGAGCGCTGATCGCTCGAGCAGACCAGCCGCCTGCACGAGCCGCCGGAGGTTCGCGTACTCGCCGTTGGCGGACGGCTCTCCCGCCCGCTGGGCCACGATCAACCCCTGCTCGGTGACAGCCCCCGTGGTCACCGGGCCACCCCGTCCGACGTGACGCTGAGGGACCGCGGGTACGTCGGGTTGGCACGAACGCCAGAACGCTCGGGAATTGGGAATCGAAGTTGCGACAGCGTCGCCATGTGGCCTACTCGCCTAGGAATCAGGGATTTCACGCGGCGAGGGAAGGCGGAGTCCGAGCGGACCCAAGTCGCTGTGTACGTCCAGTGTCGCACACCACGGCGGCCCTTAGGCTCGGTCCGGTGAGCGGGCGACAGCTGACATTGATGGCCGTGCATGCGCACCCGGATGACGAGGCGACGACCACGGGAGGCGTGCTCGCCAAGGCGACAGCCGAAGGAGTCCGTACCGTTCTCGTCACCTGCACCGACGGCGCGTGCGGCGACGGGCCGGGCGGGGTGAAGCCGGGCGAGCCCGGGCACGATCCGGCCGCGGTCATCGAGCTGCGCACGGTCGAGCTGCAGGAATCCGCCGAGATTCTCGGCATCGGGCATCTCGAGCTGCTCGGCTACGGCGACTCCGGCATGGCGGGCTGGCCGCAGAACGATGCGCCCGGATCGTTCTGGTCGACTCCGGTCGAGGCGGCCGCCGCGAGGCTCGCGATGCTCATCGAGAAGTACTCCCCCGACGTGATCCTCACCTACGACGAAAACGGGTTCTACGGACATCCCGACCACATCCAGGTGAACCGCATCACACTGGCAGCGATCGAGCAGACCGACACGACGGCGAAGGTGTACTACGGCACGTTTCCCAAGTCGAAGTTCGAGACGTTCGCCGCGGCGATGAAGGAGCTCGGCCTCGGCGACTGGGACGAGGAGCTGCCCGGCGAGGAGCCCGACCGGCCCGATGTCGGCGCCGCCGATGACGAGATCACCACCTGGGTCGACATCAAGGACTACACCGCACAGAAGTACGGGTCGCTCGCCGCACACGCCAGCCAGGGCGAGAACATCTTCTTCCTCCAGCTCGGGCTGGAGAAGTTCACCGAGCTGATGGGAACCGAGACGTTCATCCGGGTCCGTGACACGACAAACGCACCGCTGCCCGAGAAGGACCTCTTCGACGGATTGCGCTAACGCGCTACGGCAGGGCCGCCGTCGTACCGCCGTCTACCGCGATGATCTGGCCGGTCAGGTACGCCGCTCGGTCCGAGGCGAGGAACGCCGCGACCTCGGCGACCTCCGCCGCCAACCCGGCGCGCTTGAGCGCCGAGCCC
>Ga0164242_10008257_pt1 | contig 11298 bp, 9 predicted proteins | sample OricomgcompostMG_FD_108783 | JGI IMG/M metagenome (GOLD analysis project Ga0164242, IMG submission 108783) | Miracle-Growth compost microbial communities from Emeryville, California, USA - Original compost - Miracle growth compost (MG) ...
CGCTCGCGGCCCAGCCGGAACGGCCCTACCGCTGTGCGCGGGGCGAACCGATCGGGGCGTTCACCGCGCGTAGGCGGTGATGAGCCAGGCAGCGCCGGACATGCGGATGCCGTCACCGCCATGATGACGCGCGAACAGATCGGTCAGTTCGCCGCGCACCGCGTCCAGTTCCGCCGGGCGCTCGTGCAATGCGTCGGCGAACGGCATCGCCTCCAGCACGAATGCGGCTGCTTCCGCCGGCTTGGCACCCGCGCCGCCAATCAACTGGTCGCCGCGCCAGAGTGTGAACTGTGCTTCAAACCCCGCTTCTTCCAGCAGGGGCCGCACGAACGCGGGATCGTCCAGCGCGAACGGGCCGGGCGCATGGGCGGGCGGCGGCGCGGCGGGCGCGGCAGCGGATTCAAGGTGGCTGCCGATGATCGCCTGCACGCCCGCAATCCATCCATTTTCGCGCACCGGGGCCCAGACGGCGAGATCGGCGCGGCCTCCGTCGCGTAGCAGGGCGCGGTAATTGGCGAACGCGGCGGCGAAATCCGTGAAGAACATCGAACCGAAGCGCGACAGCAGCCGATCGAACGGCGCCCCGTCCGGCCGTACGGTGGCGGCGTCCGCGGTCATGAAGCGGACATTGGCAAGGCCCGCGGCATCGGCGCGGCGCCGAGCCGCATCGATCAGAACCGGGGAGATATCGATTCCCAGCACCGTGCCGCCAGGCGCCACGGCCCGGCCGATCTCGATCGTGGTGGCGCCGCCGCCGCAGCCGACATCGACCACCCGTTCGCCTGCGCCGAACCCCGCATGCGCCATCAGCGCGGCGCCCGCGGGCGCGATCATCTCCTCGAACTTGGCGAGATTGGCGAGCCACCTCTCGCCCATCTCGCCGGCCCAATCCTCCATGGACGGATTTTGTGTGGCTGTTCCGTCGCTCATGATGCGCATCCTCTCCAGGCCCGCCGCTATGACGGTGGAGTTTAATCCCGCAGCGTCCGGGGTGCATTAGGGTTCGTGAAATTTTCTTAGCGATTAAAGGCGGCAGCTGCTTTGCAACGGCACGTCCGCAACTTCACTGCGCCCCCCTCATTGCTGCGTGATCCAGTCCGACAGACGCAGCGCGGTGGTCGGCGCGACTTCGGCCCCCATCGCGTTCTGCATGATCGCGATTGCGCCCGTGGCCTGCGCCCGATCGATCCCCACCACGGCGTCCCCCGGCACCCACAGCGCATAATCGCGCATATGTGCATCGGCGGCGGTGAAGAGGATGCAGATTTCGGTCGCGATCCCCGTCAGGATCAACCTTCGGACCCCGAGCTTGGGGAGCAGGACGCCAAGGTTGGTCGAATAGAAGCCGGAAAATTGCGGCTTGATGATGAAATAATCGTCGTGGCGCGGTTCGATCACGCCGCCGCCTACGCTCGGCCCGGCGCTGGTGACGAGCCGGGATTTTTCGGAATGCCACTGCCCGAAATTATCGTTCACGTAGATGGTCGGAACATGGCAGCGATCGGCCTCTTCGCGGAGAGCGGCGATCTTATGGGCGACGCGGTCGGCGGTCCGCCGCGCTTTCGCGCCGCCCTCGAAATCGAACGGATTGACCATGTCTATGATGAGAAGCGCGGTGCGATCGCCCGGTTGATCGCGATACGGCGCCGTAGCCTTGGTGTCGTGGCGAGCGGCCTTAGTCATGCTTCGCTCTTCGCGGGATGACGCTTACCTTGCCGCCCGCCTCGGCCGTCGCCAGTTCGATGTCGGCGGGATCGCCCGCCTGCTCCAGCCTTATCGCCTCGTGCAGATCGTCCTCGCTCAGATTGGCGCGAGCCATTGCTGCGGCATCGACCCGCCCGTTTTCGATGACGCGAATGGGGCGTTCCTTGACCAGCCACGCAAGCCACTTCCAGCGCAGCGTCGCCAGGGCGAGCAGGCGGTGGAGGATGACGAGCACCAAAGTGGCGGCGAGGGCGGGAAAGAAGGCCGCCTTTCCCGTCATCACGCGGCTTATGTTCGATCCCACGATCAGGGCGACGACGATATCGAGCGGCGAATATTGCCCAAAGGTGCGGCGCCCGGCGATGCGAATGCAGAGCACGCCGAACGCGAACAGCAGCACGGCGCGCACGCAAAGCTGCAGAGCGTCGGCGCCTTCATCCGGCCCAATCAGCTGGCGAAACGTCTCCATCGGCGGGGTGAACGCGCCAAACCGCCAAATGCTTCGTGCGCCCCGTCGGGATCGGCCGGCGGAGCGGTTAGTTCGCCTTGGGCTTGTCGAGCGCGGCTTCGGTTGCGGTCGCGGGAAGTTCGGCCTTCATCGATGCGGCGACTTTCTCCGCCTGCTCCATCACGCGCAGGATATTGCCGCCGGCGAGCTTGGCGGCGTCGGCGTCGCTCCAGCCCCGGCGCAGCATTTCGGCGATCAGCGCGGGATAGGTGGCGACGCTCTCCAGCCCCTCGGGCAATTCGTTGTCGACGCCATCGAAATCCGATCCGATGCCGACATGATCGACGCCCGCCACCCTGGCGATATGGTCGATATGATCGGCGACCATGGCGAGCGTCACCTTCGGCGCCGGATGCGCTTTCTCCCATTCCTTCATCGCGGCGGCGGCCTTGTCCGGCTGGCCGATATAGAGGCCGCCGAAGGGAGGCGCGTTGAGCCGCGTGCGCTCCGCCGCGCGATCGGCCGACCAGTGGCGGTAGGCATCCGAGATATAAGCGTTGTCATAATTGACCATCACCACGCCGCCGTTCGCCGCCAGCAGCTTCAGCACTTCGTCCGATACGTCGCGCGGATGATCGTCGAGCGCGCGCGCGGAGGAATGGGAGAAGATTACCGGCGCCTTGGAAACGCGCAGCGCGTCCTTCATCGTCTCCTCGCTGACATGGGCGAGATCGACCAGCATGCCGAGCCGGTTCAGCTCATGCACCACCGCCTCGCCGAAGGGCGTGAGGCCGTTATGCTGCGGATTGTCCGTGGCCGAATCCGCCCAGTCGATCGTGCGTGAATGGGTGAGGGTGAGATAGCCCGCGCCCAGTTTCCTGTAGGCGCGCAGCACCGCGAACCGGTCGTCGATCTGGCCGCCGCCCTCGACGCCGATCATCGATGCGATCCGCCCCGCCTTGTGGATCCGGCGCACGTCGGCGGCGGTGGTGGCAAGCTCGAACGTATCGGGATAGCGCGCGACGATCTGGTGGATGAGGTCGATCTCCTCCAGCGTCTGCTCGACCTGCTCGATCTGCGGGAGGCCGGCGGAAACCCAGACGGACCAGAACTGCCCGCCGAGCCGGCCCTGCCTCAGGCGGGTTATGTCGGTGTTATAGACCTTGGGCAGCGACGTGAGATCGATCGTCCAGCGGCCTTCTCCCTCGCGCCCGCGCAAAGCCTCAGCCCAGTCATTGTGCCCGTCGATCAGGGGTGTCGCCTTGAGGATGCGGTCCACGCGCTTCGCGATCGGATCGGTCGGCGGCGATGCGGCGAGAACAGGCGTGGCGAGCAGGGCGGCGGCGAGGAGCAGGATGCGCATCGCCCGACGATGGCGAGTGGAGGCGCGGCGGGCAAGGGATTCTGCCCGCGCGTCCTATATGCCGCTTGCGGTTCGCGCGCGCCGCTGTAGCAAGCGGCCGCCGATCGGCCGGAGGATATATGCCCGCAGCCTTGCTCGTCCTTGTCATGCTGGTCTGTTCCAACACGTTCATGACCACCGCCTGGTATGGGCACCTCAAATATCCGGGCGCGAAATTATGGGTGGTGATCCTCGCCTCGTGGGGCATCGCGCTGGTGGAATATTGCTTTGCGGTGCCGGCCAACCGGATTGGCTATTTCCATGGCCTGTCGGGCGGACAGCTCAAGATCATGCAGGAATGCGTGACGCTGACGGTCTTCGCCCTGTTCGCCGTGATGGTGCTCGGCGAGCCGCTCGGCTGGCGCTATGCTGGCGCGTTCGCCTGCATATTGGGCGCGGCTGCTTTCATGTTCGTGGGGAAGTGAGGATCCGTTCGTAAAGGTCGATGTAACGCTCGGCCATGCGCTCGACGGTGAAGCGGCGTTCGACCGCGTGGCGGCATTGGGCGCGGTCGATCTCGCCGATCCGGCCGATCGCCGCGATCGCTTCATCGAACGTGTCGACGAGGAAGCCGGTGACGCCATGTTCGATCAGTTCGGGCATCGATCCGCGATTATAGGCGATCACCGGCGTGCCGCACGCCATCGCCTCGATCACCGACAGGCCAAACGGCTCATCGAACCCGATCAGATGGAGCAGAGCCTTGGCGTGGCCCAGCGTGCGGGTGCGCCGCGTGCCGCCGACGGGGCCGAGATAAGTGATCCGATCGCCATCGATGTGCGGCGCAACCTCGCGCTGATAATAGCCTTCATCCTGAACGATGCCAGCCATGACGAGGCGTGCGCCCACCGCTTGCGCCGCGCGGATCGCCTCGGCCGCGCCCTTGTCGGGATGGATGCGGCCGAAGAACAAGAGATCGTCGCTGCCGTCCGCATCGAACGGGAAATCGTCGATGCGGATGCCGTGGTGGATCGTTGCGGCGTAGCGCAAATCGGGATGGCGATCGGCATCGCTAATCGCGACGTAATTCACGCGATCTTCATAGCGCTTGAACACCGGCACGATCCGTTCGGAGGAAAAGCCATGAATCGTCGTGACCTGTGGCGTGGCGACCAGCCGGGAGAAAGCGAGCGGCACGAAATCCGCCTGATTGTGAATCAGATCGAATTCGCCGGCGCGCTCGAAGACGTGGGAGACGTGGAGCATCTCCATCACCTTTGCATCGAGCGTGCGGTCTTCCGAATAGCCCGTGGGCACTACCGCCGCGAGCGTGCCCGCCGTGATACTGTCGGCCGTGGCGAACAAGGTGACGTCTATGCCGCGCGCGATCAGCGCTTCCGTCAGCAACGACGTGACCAGTTCCCACGGCCCATAATGGCGCGGCGGCGTGCGCCACGAGATCGGGGCGAGCATCGCGATCCGCATCAGGCGGGGTTCCGTGCACGCAGGATCACGCCTTCGTCGGGCGCGAGCGCGATGCTTCCCGCATAAGCGCCGCGCCGGCTCTCCGGGTGGGTGGACAGCAGCACATCATATTCGCCCGGCACGATCAGGCGCTGCCCGTCGCTGCCGAGATTGAGCGCAATCACGATTCTCTCTCTCCCGTGCGTACGTTCGTAAGCGAGCACATCGCCCTCCGCCTCGATCAGCCGCACCGCGCCGATCGCGAGAGCGTCATGCGTGCGGCGCAGGCGCAGCAGGGCGCGGTGGAGCGCCAGCGGCGATGCCGGATCGTCGGCCTGCGCCGCAACATTGCGCGTCGGCCAATCCGGATTGAGCGGGAGCCATGGCGTGCCGCTGGTAAAACCCGCGTGGGGGGAGCCATCCCACGGCATCGGCGTGCGCACCGGATCGCGGCCGAAGCCCAAGCCCGGCTCGCGCAACTCGCGCGGATCGCGCACCCGATCCGGCGGAATGGCGACATCTTCAAGACCCAGTTCGTCGCCATAATAAAGCGTCGGCGTGCCGCGCAGCGTCAGCAGCAGCATTGCCGCGACCCGTGCCTGCGCGGCGCCGACGCGGGTGGCGATGCGCGGGCGATCGTGGTTGCCGAGCACCCAGTTGGGCCAGCCGCCCGGCGGCAGCGCGGCCTCATACTCCGCGATCATGCGGTGGAGCGCCCGCGCATTCCAGGGCGCCTCGATCAGCTGGAAGTTGAACGGCAGGTGCACGCCCGTGCCGTCCTTGCCGTAATAAGCCATCAGCCGCTCCACCGGCAGGTATATCTCGCCCACCAGCACGCGCTCGCGCCCGTTGGCGCCGTAGCTTTCGGCCAGCGCGCGCATCTCGGCGGCGATGGTGAAGACTTCGGGCTGGTCGGTCGAATTGAGCTGGAGGACTTTCTGCATGTCCGCCATCCCGTCCCGCCAGTCCGGATTGAGGGGGTTGTCGGCGAAATCGGCCGATTTGATCATGTGCCACAATATGTCGACGCGGAAGCCGTCGACGCCGCGATCGAACCAGAATCGCATCGCGTCCAGCATCGCCGCCTTGAGCGCGGGATTGCGCCAGTTGAGGTCCGGCTGCTCGCGCAGCATGGCGTGGTAATAATATTGGCCGGTCGGCTCGTCCCATTCCCAGGCCGGTCCACCGAAATCGCAGATCCAGTTATTGGGCGGGCCGCCGCCGGGGGCGGGATCGCGCCAGATATACCAGTCGCGCTTCGGATTGGTCCGAGACGAGCGGCTTTCGCGAAACCAGGGGTGCTGGTCCGACGAATGGTTGGGCACGAAATCGAGCAGCAGGCGCAGGCCCCGTTCGTGCGCGGCCGCAAGCAGGCGATCGAAATCCGCGAGCGTGCCGAACAGGGGATCGACGCCGGTATAATCGGCCACGTCATAGCCGAAATCGACCATCGGCGCGGGATAGATGGGCGATATCCAGACGGCGTCGACGCCGAGCGCAGTGAGATGATCGAGCCGCCGTTCGATCCCCGCCAGATCGCCGATGCCGTCGCCGTTACTGTCCTGAAATGAGCGCGGATAGACCTGATAGATCACCCCCGATTGCCACCATCGGGCCTCGCTCATGCGAACCTGCTCTTCGCGATCCGGGTGATGCGGCAGGCGAGATCGGCCTCGCCGCTGGCAACGATATAATCCTCCCCCGCATCGACGATGCCGGTGGTGAACACCACCTCCGTCGGCAGATAGAGCTGCTGCGCGATCGGCGCGGTCAGGGCCGGGTTGGCCTCCAGCAGCGGCGCTTCATCCTCCAGCCGCAGGATGCGCCACGGCTCGTCCGCGTCGAGCAGCGCCCAGAAGGTGCGGTAGACGCCCACTTTCGCGCGCGTTTCAACGCCATGATAGAGGATCAGCCAGCCCCGCTCGGTCAGGATCGGCTGGCTGCCGCCGCCCACCTTCATCGCCGATGTCGATCCCTTGCGCGCGCGCAGGAACGGCTGCTCGATCGGCCGCCAGTGCAGCGCATCGGGCGATGTGGCGAGGTTGATCGACGGGCCGCCGGCGAAGGCGCTTTCCTGCGGATAGGCGAAATACAGTTCGCCGAGCGGGCGGGTGAGGGCCATGAAACGGTTGCCGATCTTCCCTTCGAACAGGATCATATCCTTGTTCTGGTGATCGAGCACGACGCCCTCCAGCGCATAGTCCAGCCCGTTGCGTGAGGTGTAGAGCGCCGAACAATGGCGCTCCGCCGAAACGGAGCAGGTCGTCATGTACCATATGTCGCCGATGCGGGAGATGCGCGCATCCTCGACGCCATAGTCCTGATAGGCACGCGCCGGCGCGATCGCCTTGTCGTAATGGACGGTGACGATTTTGTCCCCCGCCGGCGTCAGCTCGACCGGCAGCAGCCATGAGAGCGAGGTGAGGGCGAGCATCCGATACGGGCTGCCGCCAACCTCGAACTGGCGCGGATCGCTCATGTTGACGGCGGTCAGCGGGTGAATGTCGAGCGCATAGCCGTGCGGCGTCCAGCGGATCGCCCGGACATGCTCGCCCAGCACCGGCTCGGCCAGCGCCTCGGCGATCCGCACCATCATCAGGAGATTGCCGTTAGGCAGCCGCGTCAGCCCCGGATTGAACGCGCCGAGCACATAGGTGGGGGCATCGAGCGAATGCCGGAGGGGGGAGCGGGCAAGGTCCACATCGTCCGGCCGGAAGATCAGCATGTCGCGCGTATCGTTCATCCCGTCTCCGCCGTTCGTTCCGCCGGGCAACCAATTCCGCAGGCGCCGATTGGCTCCCTGAAAGTTGGTGTAGCCGCCGGATAGAGCGGCCCGGCGAACGCGGCAAAGCCTATCCCGGGGTAAGCCGGGACCGGCAATGGCCGCGTTCCTGCCCGCGCCGCTTGGGAATGCCGTGAAATGAGCGGGGTTGCCAAACCGCAAGCGGCGCGCGAGATAGCGGGCGACGCCTTGAGAGAGGGCCGACAAGGAGGACCGAATATGGCAAAAGCACCCGCTGCCAAGACTGGCGGCATCCACAAGCCCGTGACGCCATCGGCAGATCTGGCCGCCGTCGTTGGAACAGGCGCGATGCCGCGGAGCGAAATCGTCAGCAAGCTTTGGGAATATATCAAGAAGAACAATCTTCAGGACGCCAAGGATCGGCGCCAGATCAACGCTGATGCCAAGCTGGAAAAGGTTTTCGGCAAGAAGAGCGTCAGCATGTTCGAAATGAACAAGCACGTTTCCGCCCACGTCAAATAAGGCTGGGGTGCGATCGATGTGGGCGTCGGAGGAACTACCTCCGACGCCGCATATCATTGATTAATAAACATTTTTATCGGTTTTCCCACGGGGGCTGCCCGCGCGATGGCGGCCCTCTGTTGCGGCAGGCCGCCTCTTATCATCGATAAACGGCGGCCCCGGCATATTTGCGGGCTAGCCCCGCTTCCGCGAGAAGCGTAAGCACCGCTGCCGTATTTTGCCGACGTGCCGTTCGGTGCGCGGTCCTTGCCGTCCGAGATTCCGCCTATGACCAAGCTCGTCAGGATCGCGCTGGAACGGCCGCTGACGTTCATTGTCATGGCGCTCCTGATCCTGATCGTGGGCATCCTCGCCGTGCTGCGGACGCCGGTGGACATCTTTCCCGCCATCCGCGTGCCCGTGATCGGCGTGGCATTCACCTATTCGGGCCTGCCGCCGGAGGAAATGGCGGGGCGGATCATCACCCCATACGAGCGGGCGATGACGACTATCGTCGACAATATCGAACATATCGAAAGCCAGTCGCTGCCCGGCATCGGCATCGTGAAGATCTATTTCCAGCCGAACGTCGATATCCGCACCGCGACCGCGCAGGTCACTTCGATCTCGCAGACGTTGATCCGGCAGATGCCGGTCGGCACGCAGCCGCCGCTGATCGTGAACTACAGTGCATCGACCGTGCCGATCATCCAGCTCGGCCTGTCCGGGCGCGGCCTGTCCGAACAGCAGTTGTTCGATCTCGGCCAGAACCAGATCCGTTCGAAGCTGGTGGTGGTTCCCGGCGCGGCCGTGCCCTATCCCAGCGGTGGGCGGACCCGGCAGGTGCGGGTCGATATCGATTCCGACGCGCTGCGGGCCAAGGGGCTTTCGGCGCAGGACGTCACCGATGCGATCGCCGCGCAGAACCAGATCAACCCGGCCGGCGACGCGAAGATCGGCAGCACCGCTTATCCGGTGAAGCTCAACAATGCGCCGGATTCGATCGAAGGGCTCAACGATCTGCCGATCAAGGTGGTCAACGGCGCGACGATCTACATGCGCGACGTCGCCCATGTGCGCGACGGTTCTGCGCCGCAGACCAGCATCGTCCACGTCGGCGGTGGCCGATCGGTGCTGATGACGGTGCTCAAGAACGGCTCGGCATCGACGCTGTCGGTGATCGAAGGGATCAAGAACCTGATTCCCAAGCTCCAGCTGACGCTGCCGCCGTCGCTGAAAATTCTGCCGATCGGCGATCAATCGCTGTTCGTGAAGGCGGCCGTGGGCGGCGTCGCGCGCGAAGGGGCGATCGCGGCGGGGCTGACTTCGCTGATGATCCTGCTGTTCCTTGGATCGTGGCGATCGACCGTCATCATCGCGGTGTCGATCCCGCTTGCCGTACTCGCGGCGATCGCCGCCCTTGCGGCCACCGGCCAGACGCTCAACGTGATGACGCTGGGCGGCCTTGCGCTGGCCGTTGGCATTCTCGTCGACGACGCGACGGTGACGATCGAGAACATCAACTGGCACCTCGATCAGGGCAAGGGCGTCATTCCTGCCATCCTCGACGGCGCGCAGCAGATCGTGACGCCCGCTTTCGTCTCGCTGCTCTGCATCTGTATCGTGTTTGTGCCGATGTTTTTCCTGCCGGGCGTGGCGGGCTTCCTGTTCGTGCCGATGGCGCTGGCGGTGGTGTTCGCCATGATCGCATCGTTCGTCCTGTCGCGCACTCTGGTGCCGACGATGGCGATGTACCTTTTGAAGCCGCATGCAGAGCATCACGATGCGGCGCACGACGCGCCGCCCCCGTCCAATCCGCTCCTAGGCTTCCAGCGCGGCTTCACGTCGCGCTTCGATCGGGTGCGCGATCATTATGGCGCGCTGCTGCGGCGGGCGATGGGCGCGCGGCGGCCGTTCGTGATCGGCTTCCTCGCGGTCGTGCTGCTTTCTTTCCTGCTGGTGCCGTTCCTTGGCCGCAATTTCTTTCCCGAGGTGGATGCGGGCCAGATCGCGCTGCACGTGCGCGCGCCGGCGGGATCGCGCGTTGAGGAAACCGCCGCTCAGGTGGTGGGGATAGAACGGAGGATCCGGGAGATCATCCCGTCGTCCGAGCTGGAATCGATCTCCGACAATATCGGCCTGCCCAACAGCAGCCTCAACATGATCTACGCCAATAATGGCAGCATCGGCCCCCAGGACGGCGACATCCAGATCGAGCTGACGCGTCGTCACCGCCCCACCGCCGATTATATCGCCGCGCTGCGCCGTGAACTGCCGCGTGCGTTCCCCGGAACGACCTTCTCGTTCCTGCCGGCCGACATGACGAGCCAGATCCTCAATTTCGGTGCGCCCGCGCCGATCGACGTCCAGATTTCCGGCGGGGATCATGCGCAGAATGTCGCTTACGCGCTGCGCCTGCTGCGCAAGCTGCGCACGATCCCCGGGCTGGCCGACGTACGCATCCAGCAGACGCCGCATTCGCCGCAGCTCAATGTCGATGTCGATCGCAGCCGCATCAGCCAATATGGGTTGACGGAGCGTGACGTCACCAACAGCCTGGCCACTTCGCTTGCCGGCACCGGGCAGGTTTCGCCGGTCTATTTCCTCAACCCGGATAACGGCGTGAATTATCCGGTGGTGGCGCAGGTGCCCGAATATCAGGTCGGCTCGCTATCGGATCTGCAGGGCATACCGGTTTCGGGAAGTGCCGGTCGCTCCGAAATCCTGGGCGGGCTGGCAAAGGTCTATCGTTCCGAAACCGTGCCGGTGGTGAGCCATTACGATATTGCGCGGGTGGTCGATATCTACGGCACGCCGGCCGGGCGCGACCTGGGCGCGGTGTCGAGCGATATCCGTGATGTCATCAAGGGAATGGAGGGTTCGCTCCCCAAAGGCGCGACCATCAAGATGCGCGGCCAGTTCGCGACGATGAACACGGCCTTTTCCGGCCTCGGCTTCGGCCTGGTCGGCGCGATCGTGCTGATCTACCTGCTGATCGTCGTCAATTTCCAGAGCTGGCTCGATCCGTTCGTAATCATCACCGCGCTGCCGGCGGCGCTGGCGGGGATCGTCTGGACCTTGTTCGTCACGGGCACG
>Ga0164242_10008258_pt1 | contig 11298 bp, 11 predicted proteins | sample OricomgcompostMG_FD_108783 | JGI IMG/M metagenome (GOLD analysis project Ga0164242, IMG submission 108783) | Miracle-Growth compost microbial communities from Emeryville, California, USA - Original compost - Miracle growth compost (MG) ...
ATTCCAAGATTTCCTGGACCCAGGTCGAAACCGGCTCGGCCATCACCTGGAAATATCCCTCCTGCATCCTGCGCGGCGACCATTCGGTGGGCGAATTCTATTCCATCGCCATCGCCAACCATTACCAGCAGGCCGATACCGGCACCAAGATGATCCATCTGGGCGCCAATACGAAAAGCCGCATCATCTCCAAGGGCATTTCGGCCGGCAAGGCGCAGAACACCTATCGCGGCCTGGTCTCGGTCTATGGCAAGGCGAGGAACGCCCGCAACTATACGCAATGCGACTCGCTCCTGATCGGCGGCGACTGCGGCGCCCATACCGTGCCCTATATCGAAAGCCGCAACCCCAGCGCGCGCATCGAGCACGAGGCGACCACCTCCAAGATCGCGGAAGACCAGTTGTTCTATTGCCTGGCGCGCGGCATCCCGCAGGACGAGGCGGTGTCGCTGATCGTCAACGGCTTCTGCAAGGAGGTGTTGCAGCAGCTCCCCATGGAATTCGCCGTCGAGGCGCAGAAGCTGGTCGGCATTTCGCTGGAGGGGAGTGTGGGATGACCGTGACCGATCGCGAACAGGCTGTCTTGAAGGCGTTCGGTGCCTATCGGCGCAGCGTCACGCGGCAGACGATCCTGATCTTCTTCGCCGTCGGCCTGATCTCGGGCCTGTATGGCGCCTATTATGGCGCAAAGCGCGTGCTGATCCTTTTTGCCGCCATCGCGACGTTTATGGCCGTAAAATACGCCATCGCGCATTTTCGCACGAAATCTTCCGGTGATCACGATGCTTGAGATCAAGAATCTTCATGTCTCCGTCGGCGACAAGCCGATCCTCAAGGGCCTGAACCTGCGCCTGCTTGCCGGCCAGGTGCATGCCATCATGGGGCCGAACGGTTCGGGCAAATCGACCCTGTCCTATGTGCTGGCGGGCCGCGCCGGTTACGACATCACCGAAGGCAGCATTCTCTATAACGGCGAAGACCTGGCCGCCATGCCGCCGGAAGAGCGCGCCGCCAAGGGCGTTTTCCTCGCCATGCAGTATCCGGTGGAAATTCCCGGCGTCACCACCATGACCTTCCTCAAGACGGCCCTGAACGCCCAGCGCCGCCAGCGCGGCGAAAGCGACCTGGACGCCATCGGCGTCTTGAAGCTGGTGCGCGCCAAGGCCAAGACGCTGAACGTCTCGGAAGAGATGCTGCGGCGCGCCCTCAATGTCGGCTTTTCGGGCGGCGAGAAGAAACGGCTGGAGATTCTGCAGATGGCGGTGTTCGAGCCCAGGCTGGCGATCCTGGACGAAACCGATTCCGGCCTCGACATCGACGCCCTGCGCCTGGTGGCCGAGGGCGTCAACGCGCTGCGCAGCCCCGAACGCGCCATGCTGGTCATCACCCATTACCAGCGCCTGCTGGATTACATCGTGCCCGACCGCATCCATGTCCTGGCCCAGGGCCGCATCGTCGCCGAAGGCGGCAAGGAGTTGGCGCTGGAACTGGAAGCCAAGGGCTATGAGCATATCGTGGGGCAAGCCGCATGACGGCGCTGGCGACACGCCGCGCCGAGGCGCGCGCGCTCTTCGAGGGCCACGGCCTTCCCACCCGCCGGGTCGAGGAATGGAAATATTCCGACCTCAAGGCGGCGCTGGGCGCTCCGGAAAAGATCGGCGAGGAAAGCGCCGGCTGGACGCTGGGCGCCCTGCCGCCGGGGGTCGAGAGTTTCGATCTGGCCGGGGCCGATGTGCCGGACTGGGCCCTGCCGCATATGGCAAGCAATGCGATGGGCGCGGCTTCGCTGGCGTTCGCGCGCGCCGGCGTGGCGTTGCGCGTCAGCGGCGCGGTGACGGAGCCGCTGCGGCTCGACCTTTCACGAACCGGCCATCTGCGCGTGGTGCTGGTGCTGGAACCCGGCGCCTCCGCGACGCTGGTGGAACAGGCCGCGGCCGCCGCCTGGCGCAATGTGGGCGTCGATATCGTGCTGGGTGAAGGCGCGCGGCTGGACCATATCCGCCTGTCGCCCGCCGCGCCCCAGGCCGTGCTGGTGGCGGAATATTTCATCCTGGTCGCGGCGAAGGCGCGCTACCACGGCCATTTCGCCGATTTCGGCGCCCGGCTTTCGCGCGCCGAACTTCAGGTCGCGCTGGCGGGCGAAGGCGCGGCGGCGCATCTGTCCGGCGTTGCGGTGCTGGACGCCAAACGCCATGCCGATGTCACCACGCATATCATCCATCGCCAGGGCGGCACCCGGAGCACCCAGCTTTTCAAGAATGTCGCGGGCGGCGGCGCCCGCGCCGTCTATCAGGGCAAGGTGACGGTGGCCAAGGGCGCCGACGGGTCCGACAGCCTCCAGACCGCCAAGGCGCTGCTGCTGAACGAAACGGCGGAGGCCGACCTCAAGCCCGAACTGGAAATCTTCGCCGATGACGTCAAATGTGCCCATGGCGCGGCGGTGGGCGATCTGGACGCGGATTCGCTGTTCTATCTGCGGACGCGCGGCATTCCCGAAGCCGAGGCGCGGGCGCTGCTGATTCATGCCTTCCTGGAAGATGCGCTGGCGGAAATCGCCGCCGAGGACATGCGCGGCGGCGTGCGCGAGGCCGTCGGCGCGGCGCTGGCGGGGCTGGCATGAGCGCGGCGGCCAAACCCATCCCCGCGTTCGATGCCGAGGCGGCCCGCGCCGACTTCGCCGTCCTGTCGCGCCCCGTCCATGGCAAGCGCCTGGCCTATCTCGACAGCGGCGCCTCGGCCCAGAAGCCGCGTCAGGTGCTGGACGCCATGCGCGTCTTCACCGAAACCGAATATGCCAATGTCCATCGCGGCGTGCATTATCTGTCCGGCGCCGCCACCGACCGTTACGAGGCCGCCCGCCGCACGGTGCAAAAGTTTCTGAACGCCGCAAGCGAAGACGAGATCGTCTTCACCAAGGGCGGCACCGAGGCGATCAACCTGGTCGCCTACAGCTATCTGGCGCCGCTGATCCAGCCGGGCGACGAGATCGTGCTGTCGGTGATGGAGCATCATTCCAACATCGTGCCCTGGCATTTCCTGCGCGAGCGCCAGGGCGCCGTGCTGCGCTGGGTCGATGTGCGCGACGACGGTTCGCTGGATGTGGAGGCGGTCGAAGCCGCCATCACGGACAAGACCAGGCTGGTCGCCATCACCCACATGTCCAATGTGCTGGGCACGGTGACGCCGCTGGCCGAAATCGTCGCCCGCGCCCATGCGCGCGGCGTGCCGGTGCTGGCCGACGGCTGCCAGGGGGCGGTGCATGAGAGCGTCGATGTCCAGGCGCTGGACATCGACTTCTATGCCGTCACCGGCCACAAGCTGTATGGTCCCACCGGCATCGGTGCGCTTTACGCCAAGAAGGCGCACCTGAAGGCGATGCGGCCTTTCAATGGCGGCGGCGAGATGATCCGCGAAGTGACGCGCGCGCGCATCACCTATGCCGATCCGCCCGCCCGCTTCGAGGCCGGCACCCCGCCCATCATCGAAACCGTCGGACTGGCGGCGGCGCTGGATTATCTTTCCGCTTTCGACCGCGCCGCCGTCCGCGCCCATGAGCATGATTTGCTGACCTATGCCCGCGAAGCCTTGCGGGAACTGGGCTGGGCCCGGGTGATCGGCGACGCGCCGGGCAAGGGCGCAATCCTGTCATTCGAGGCGCAGGGGATGCATGCCCACGACCTCGCCACCATATTGGACCGGGAAGGCGTGGCGGTGCGCGCGGGCCATCATTGCGCCCAGGTGCTGATGGAACGGTTCGGCGTGGCCTCGACCACCCGGGCCTCTTTCGCGCTCTACAACACCAGGGCCGATGTCGATGCCCTGCTGGCCGGGCTGGCCAGGGCCCGGGAGATTCTGGCCCCATGAAGGAAGACGGCCATGGATAATTCGCTGCGCGAGCTCTACCAGGAGGTCATTCTCGACCATTCGCGCCATCCGCGTCATTTCGGGACGCTGGAGGATGCCACCCACAAGGCCGAGGGCTACAATCCGCTCTGCGGCGACCGCGTCACCGTCACCTTGAAGCTGGATGGCGATGGGCGCGTCGCCGATATCAAATTCGCCGGCAAGGGCTGCGCCATCAGCCAGGCCTCGGCCTCGCTGATGACCGACCTGCTGGCCGGCAAGACGCAAGACCAGGCCGAACGGATGATGCAGGGCTTCCTGCACCTGGTGAAGGGCGAGCCGGCGAACGACCTGCCGGAAGACGCCCGCGCGCATCTGGAGGTGATGGGCGGGCTGTCGGAATTTCCCATGCGGGTGAAATGCGCCACGCTGGCCTGGCACACCTATAAGAATGCGGTGGAGGAGGGGGCGCAATGAGCGAAGCCGCCGAAAGCCCGAAACTCTCCCAGGTCGATCTCGACGATTTCACCGCCAAGCTGGTGACGGCGCTGAAGACGGTCTATGACCCGGAAATCCCGGTTGATATCTACGAACTGGGGCTTATCTACAAGGTGGATGTCTCCGACGCCAAGGATATCGCCGTGGATATGACCCTGACCGCGCCCAACTGCCCCGTCGCCGGCGAAATGCCGATGATGGTCAAGGCGGCGCTGGAAAAGGTGGAAGGCGCGGGCGAGGTGACGGTGAACATGGTCTTCGATCCGCCCTGGACACCGGACAAGATGAGCGAAGAGGCCAAGCTCGAACTGAACATGTTCTGACCCATGGAAACGCAATCCGATCCGCCGCGCCGCGCCGCCCGCAAGCGGGAAAGGCCCAAGCCCATCCGCCTGACGGATGCCGCCGCCGCGCGCGTGAAGGAAATCCTGGACGGGGCGGAGGGGCGCTATATCGGCGTCCGCGTCGGCGTCACCAATGGCGGCTGCGCCGGCATGAGCTATACCATGGCCTATGCCGAGGACATCAAGCCGTTCGAGGATGTGGCGGAGGAAAAAGGCGTCAAGGTCGTGATCGACCCCAAGGCCATTCTCTTCCTGATCGGCACCGAACTGGATTTCGTCCAGGAACGGCTGGGCGCGCGCTTCGTGTTCAACAATCCGAACCAGACGGCCGCCTGCGGCTGCGGCGAATCCGTTTCCATCACGCCGGCGAAAGCCGGTACGGCCTAGGGCCCGTATGCAATCACGCTTTGTCCTGCAATACCGTCGGCAGCGTCGGTCTAGGCGGCCCGCATTCGCGGGCCGTGACACCTTTGTGTCGGCGCGCGACCGAGGCGCTGGGCGGCACCATGATGCGGCGCTGAAGGAACAGCACTGAAATCCCAACTGTCATGGCCCACTTTACGTGGGCCATCCAGAGTCACAGGCACTGGCGTTTGAGACTCTGGATGGCCCGGGCAGGCCGGGCCATGACAATTTTTTGCTCAAATGGGCAACGGCCGGCGTCGTGCTGCGGATTACCAAAGAGCACCACTAGCACAACTGTCATGGCCCGTACCCCGGTCCCGCGCGTCGCGCGGCCGGAGTATAAACTCCTGCGGGCCACCCAGGCAGACAGCGGCATCATCCTGAAAGCAATCACGCTTTGTCTTGCAATACCGTCGGCAGCGTCGGTCTAGGCGGCCCGCATTCGCGGGCCGTGACACCTTTGTGTCAGCGCGCGACAGAGGCGCTGGGTGGCACCATGATGCGGGCGCTGAAGGAACAGCACTGAAATCCCAACTGTCATGGCCCACTTTACGTGGGCCATCCAGAGTCACAGGCACTGGCGTTTGAGACTCTGGATGGCCCGGGCAGGCCGGGCCATGACAGCGCGGAGCAATTTTTCCCCTTCCGCTTCCGCAAGGGAAGAAGCCTAAGGCGGCGCGGCGGCCGGCGGTGGCTTGCCGGCAAGCCGGGCATAGGCGCATTTCGGCCAGCCGCTACAGACGATCCAGTCCCGCGCTTGAAAGGCCGTCACCAGACTGCGCGCGCGCATGACCGTCACCGGCTTGCCGCACAACGGACAAGGCTGCCCCGGCTTGGGACGGCATCTTCCGAATGTCAGGCGTGCCATCGCGTCCCTCGAATGATCGGGGAGTTCGAAAGCCTCCATAGGAAAGCCGCATACGCCTTTAGGCTTGCGCCCTGAACATGCGCGTATGCCTCCCCGAAGATGTTCGAGGAGTGCTTTGGCGGCAGCACAGGGGCCGCCTATGGAGGGGTTTCGATGCCCCGGCGGTTCGGATGCGAACCGCTGAAGCCCTTATAGCGGCAAGCCCGCGGCGAGGAAAGCGCGGGCTTCCCCCTCCGGCTTGCGCGGCGGCGCGGCCCAAGCCACCGCGCCCCCGTGAACGGGGCCGCCTGCGGGGAATCCGTTTCCATCACGCCCGCGAAATCCGAGCCGGTTGGGGACCGGTTTACAACCTGTCATCCCGGAAGCCGCGTAGCGGCTATCCGGGACCCCTTGTGCCGCCCGCAAGATGGGTCCCGGCTCAGCGCCTTGCTTGACGCAAGGCTCGGCCGGGATGACAGCTATTGTTTGATTCCATCAGAAACAAGCGGCTCTAAATCAAGCCGCGCTGGTTACCAGGGCCGCGACCCGCGCGTCGTTCTGGTTGACGACCATGTTGCGGCCGTGGCTCTTGGCGCCATACAGGCAGGCGTCGGCCCGGGCGATCGCCGCGTCCGCCGCCTCGCCGGGCGCGAACTGGGCCACGCCGATGGAGATGGTGATGTGGCCCAGCACCTCGCCGCTGGATTTCTTCACCAGCTTCTTGGCCTCCACCGCGCGGCGGATCTGTTCGGCGACCCGTGTCGCTGCTTCCAGCCCGGTGCCGCGCAGCAGCACGGTGAATTCCTCGCCGCCATAGCGCGCGGCGGTATCGCGGCCCTTGACGTTCTCGGCCAGGCAGTTCGCCACCAGGCGCAGCACCTGGTCGCCGGTCTGGTGCCCCCAATTGTCGTTGAACGACTTGAAATGGTCGATGTCGCAGAGCAGCAGCGTCACCGCCTCCGCTTCCTGCGCCATCTGCGCCATGGCGCGGCCGACGGCATTGTCGAACGCCTTGCGGTTGGCGATGCCGGTGAGCGGATCGGTGAGGCTTTCCTTGCGGACATTGTCCAGCTTGGAGCGGAGTTCGCGCACCTGCTCGCCGGAGCGCTGCAATTCGCTTTCCAGGCTGCGGGTGCGCTGTTCCATTTCGCGGGTGGCGGCAAGCAGCCCGTTCACCAGCGCCTGGAGGTCGGCGGGCGAGCGCTGGTCCATGTCCAGCGCGCCCGAGGCGGCGGACAGCGCATTCTGGTAGTCCGTGGTCTGCCGGCCCGCCGCTTCCAGCTTGCCCAGCACCGCGCCGATGACATCGTTGATGCCGCTGCCCAGACTGTCCATGGCGCGGGCGGCGCGGGCGCTGGAAAGACAGCGCTGCCGCAGATCCAGCAGCATGTCGGGGGTCAGCGGCGTGCGCGCCGCGATCATCGCGTCCATCACCTGGGCCAGGGCCGGCGCCTCGCCCGAGGCATAGGCGTAGAACAGTTCGAAATTCTCCGGCGTCGCGGGCACGCTGCACTCGGCCATCAGCTCAAGCGCCGTCCTTGCGATCCCCTGTTCGCGATCCGGTTTGTGCATGGCGGTCCCCTACGCCCACGGCAGTGGCGCGATGGCCCGATCGTAGGGGGCAGGGGGTAAGAAAGGGTTAAGGTCCCCGTTCGTGCAAAGGATTTTGCGCCGTTTTCCGCCAAAAACGGCCTCAATCCCTATTTCTGCGGCTCCGGCTTCCTGACCGGAACCGGACGGAACAGGAAAGCCGGCAACTGGCTCTTGTCCACCGCCTCGGGCTTGGCCGCCTGCTCATTGTGATGGCGCTGGCTGTGGCGTTCGCGCTTTTCCTGGCTCTGGCGCTCGGACGGCGCGCGCTGCTCCTGGCGCTCGCCGCGCGGGCGCGGTTCGCGGGGCCGCTTTTCCTGCCGTTCGCGCGGCGGCTGCGGCGCGCGCGCCGGCGCCGGCTCGGGGACCTGGGCGACGGCATCCGGATTGACCTGCACCGGCTCCATGCCGGCGACATGTTCATGGTATTTGCCGTCGGGCGGACGGCGGTCGCGGTGCTTGCCGCCCCGGCCGCGCTCGCGGCCACGGCCGCCATGGCGGTCGCCGTCGCGGCGGGGCCGGGTATCCTCGCGCACCTCGATGTCCAGCATCTCGCGGCGTTCGAGCGTGTTGCCGGTGATCTTCTCGATGGCGTCGATATATTTCTCGTCGCGGCGGCTGGCCAGCATATAGGCCTGGCCGCTGCGGCCGGCGCGGCCGGTGCGGCCGATGCGATGGACATAATCGTCGGCATGGATCGGCACGTCGAAATTGAAGACATGGCTGACCGACGGCACATCGAGGCCGCGCGCCGCCACGTCGGAGGCGACGAGAATCTTGAGTTCGCCGCCGCGGAAGCGGTCCAGCGTCTTGGTGCGCAAACTCTGGTCGAGATCGCCATGGATCGGAGCGGCGTCGAAGCCGTGCTTGACCAGGCTCTTGGCGACCACATCGACGTCGCGCTTCCTGTTGCAGAAAACGATGGCGTTCTGCAACGTCGCTTCCGCCTCGCGGATCAGGCGGCGCAGCGCCTCGCGCTTGGCCCAGTCATTCGCCGGGATCATCACCAGTTCCTGGGCGATGTTGGTGGCGGTGGTGGCGGGGCGTGCCACTTCGATGCGCACGGGGTTGTGCAGGAACTGGTCGGTCAGCCGCGTGATCTCCGGCGGCATGGTGGCGGAATAGAACAGGGTCTGGCGGGTGAAGGGCAGCTTCTTGCAGATGTCCTCCACGTCGGGGATGAAGCCCATGTCCAGCATGCGGTCGGCTTCGTCGATCACCAGGATGTTGACCTGGGAGAGCAGGATGCGGCCGCGCTCGAAATGATCCATCAGGCGGCCCGGCGTGGCGATCAGCACATCGACGCCGCGGTCCAGCTTCTTGATCTGCTCGTCCATCGCGGTGCCGCCGATCAGCAGCGCCTGGGTGAGCTTGGTGTATTTGGCGTATTTGTCGAAGCTTTCCGAGACCTGGTCGGCCAGTTCGCGGGTCGGTTCCAGCACCAGGGCGCGCGGCATGCGCGCCTTGGCGCGGCCCTTGGACAGCATCTCGATCATCGGCAGGGTGAAGCTGGCGGTCTTGCCGGTACCGGTCTGGGCGATACCGATCAGGTCGCGCCGCTGCAGCACCACCGGAATGCCCTGGGCCTGGATCGGCGTGGGGGTGGTGTAGCCGCTGTCGGCCACCGCCTTGAGAATTTCGGGGGAGAGGCCCAGGGCGTCGAAACCCGGCTCGGAGGCGGCGGCTTCGGGATGGGCTTCCATGGTCGAAGAGATCGCGTTTTCAATAACTTCGAGGGTTCCGGCTTCCGCGCCGGAAATCGTCACTTGGGTCGTAGCACGCTCCTGAAAAGGGGCGCTCGCTGTACGCCCGCGTCATCCTCGATGCCCGTATGGCCGAGGCTTGTGTGGGGCACATAAGGAAGATTCCCCGGGAAATCAAGGGTGAGGCCGGCGCAGGCCGGCCCAACGCCCAGCAAGGCGCGCGAAAAAGCAAAAGCTCCGGTGGCGCTTTTGCCGCGCGAATTGCCAGGCCCGGCAGCACCTTACGAGACGCATTGACGGTTCCCGGAGCCTGTTCCAGCTTGCCCTCATGGGGACGCTGCGCACCTGGCTGCTGGGGCTTTTGGCGCTGGGGTTCTGGCTTTTGTCCGTGTACGGAACAGGGCCGGCGCCGCTGCCCGCCGACGCGCCCGCCACGGACTTCTCCGCCGCCCGCGCCGAGGCGACGCTGGCGCGGCTGCTGGGACCGGAAGTGCCGCGCCCCAGCGGCTCGGCGGCGGCCGCCGCCTTCCGCGCGCGCTTGAAGGCCGAGCTGACCCGCATCGGCGTGCCCTATGCGGAGCGGACGCGGCAAAGCTGCTATGGGCGCAAGGGCTGGCACGCCTGCGGCACGATCACCAACATCCGCGCCCTGGCCATTCCCGGCACCGGCCGCGAAGTGCTGCTGATGGCGCACACCGATTCGGTGCCGCAGGGACCCGGCGCCTGCGATGACGGCTGCGGCGTCGCCACCATTCTGGAAACCCTGCGCGCCCTGAAGGCGCGGCATCTCACCGGCAACCGCCCCGTCGCGGCGCTGTTCACCGACGGCGAGGAGAGCGGCCTGCTGGGCAGCGCGGCCTATGCCCGCGATCCCGCCGATCTGGCGCGCACCGGCGCGGTGGTGAATGTCGAGGCGCGGGGCAATCGCGGCCAGAGCGTGCTGTTCCAGACCAGTCCCGGCGATGCCGCGCTGATCGATCTCTATGCCAGGGCGGCGCCGCATCCCGCGGCCTCGTCGCTCTATGACGAAATCTACAAGGTGATGCCCACCGACACCGACCTGACGCCTTTCCTGGCGGCGGGCGCCACCGGCGTCAATTTCGCCTTCATCGGCGGCGTGCGGGACTATCACACCGCCCGCGACCGCCGCGCCGCCATCAGCCTGCGTTCGTTGCAGCATGAAGGCGAGAATGTGCTGGCGATGACGGCGGCGCTCGCCACCGTCGATCCCGCCGGCCTGAAAAGCGGCAACGCGATCTATCTCGACATTTTCCGCCGCTGGCTGCCGCGCCTGCCGATGGCCTGGGCGCTGCCTTTGTCCCTTGCCGCTTTCCTGGCGATCGCGCTGGCGGGCTATTGGACGCCGCGGACGCGCCGCGCGCCGCGACGGCCCGTGGCGGCGGCGCTGGCGCCCATGGCCCTGCTGGCGCTCTGCATCGGCGCGGGCTTTGCGCTGCACGGGCTGGCGGGCTGGATCGGCGGCCACGCCGATCCGTCATGGCCGCATCCGGTGTGGCTGCGCTGGTCGCTGGCTTTCGGCGTCTGGGGCGTGGCGCTGTTCACCGCGCGCTGGGCCGGCGGCATCGCCTGCTGGCTGTGGTTCGCCGCTCTCGCCATTGCTACCGCCATCTGGCTGCCGGGCTTCAGTCCTTACTTTCTTTTTCCCGCGCTGGTGGCGGCGCCGCTGCTGCTGGCGACAGTGAAAGGTGGTCGCGGCACGGCCTATTTCCTCTCCGCCCTGGCGGCGCTGGCGATCTGGGTGCCGTTCAATGCCGGCACCGAAGACATTGGCGGCTTAGGCCTGCACCCGCTTTTCACCGTCACCGCCGCCTTCGCGGCTCTGGCGCTGTTGCCGTTGATGGCGGGCAAACGCCATGGTCTCTCGGCGCTGGCCTCATTGGCGCTTGCGCTCGGTTTCGCGGTGACCGCCGGGCTGCTGTGAGCAACGCCAAGTCCTGGCCTTGAAGCATTCCGCCATTCCGCCTTATGTAGCCCGCTGTGCGGGAATGGTTGGAGACGAAGTGCAGCCGGAGCAGGAAATACCCGATGCGGTGAGCCTGGCCCTGGC
>Ga0164242_10008259_pt1 | contig 11298 bp, 8 predicted proteins | sample OricomgcompostMG_FD_108783 | JGI IMG/M metagenome (GOLD analysis project Ga0164242, IMG submission 108783) | Miracle-Growth compost microbial communities from Emeryville, California, USA - Original compost - Miracle growth compost (MG) ...
GAAGAACGGCCCGTGACCTGCGGAAACGCGGATCACGGGCCGTTTGCCTACTCGCGGAGTTGGTCGAAGGTTGGATCGGTCAGCTGGGTCGTCCGAGCTTGATGTCCCACAGGCCACGGTCAGGCGACATCGAGCAGACCACCCGAACGCGACAACGACGAGCGTGTCAGTCAGCCGGATGCTGCGCGTGTGCGACCTTCTCGGCCCGCTCGCGGCGCATCCGCTCGCGCGGGTCCCACTCCAGCGGCCGTTGTGCGGGGCCGCCCCATGCCAGCACGGTGTAGTGCAGCCGCCAGATGAAGCGATAGCCGAGCGAGAGCCCGGCCTTACTCTTCGGGATGGGCGTCTTCTGCGGCCGTTCTCGACGGCGTGCCGCACTGCGGTTCGGCGCGACACCAGCCGCCTGCTGCAACGCCAACTCCAACGCGGCCCGATCGTCCGCTGCCTGTTCAGAGCGAGATTCCTCGATGATCATGGCAGCACGGTACACCAATGGTTGGTACACCAAGTAATCGTGTACCAACCATTGATACGCTGGCGGCGTTATGGTCGAGACAACGCAGGACCCCCTTGCCCTGGAGAATCAGGTTTGTTATGCACTCGCGCTTGCCGCCCGCGGGGTGATCGGTTCCTACCGGGAGGTGCTGTCTCCGCTCAACCTGACCCATCCGCAATATTTGGTGATGCTGGCGCTCTGGCAGGAGGAGCCGCAGTCGAATCGGAGCCTGGCGCGGGCCTTGCGGCTCGACCCGGGCACGCTGTCACCGTTGCTCAAGCGACTCGAGAGGGCCGGCTACATCCGTAAGAGCCGCGACCCCGCCGACGAGCGCACGCTCGCGGTCCAGCTCACGCCGAGTGGACGCGCGCTGCGGGACCGCGCGATCAACGTCCCCGCGATCATGATCCGCCGCCTCGGCCTGCAAGGTCATGATCTGTCGGCGCTGAACGACATACTCCATGGCCTCATCGACGCCGCCGACCATCCCGCGGGGTTGACCCCCCGCGAGCGGGAACTGTTGACTCCCGCGGCTCGCGACAACTGAGGAACCGACGCCGTCGTGACGCATATGGGGAATCAGTTCGATCCAGCAGTATGTGCCATGAAAGGGACTGCACAAGTTGTAACCGAGCCACGGCTCGCAGAACGCCGATGAACTGTCCTGGGAGAATCGCTCCCAGGACAGTTCGTTGCTCTAGAGAGTGGGTCGGGTATGACGCAGCCGGCATCCCCCGAGAACGCCGGCGTGGTGCGGATCGCGACGTTCCGGGCACGTCCAGGACAGATGGACGGACTGGTCGAAGCCGCCCGCGGAAACGCTCGTGACGCGCTGGCTGCGGACGGGTGCCGCAGCGCCGAGGTCTGCATCTCCGATCAGGAGCCGGACACGTTGCTGGTCGTCTCTCGGTGGGCGAGTCCCGCTGCGTTGCGGGCGTTCCTCGACTGGCACGAGTCGCAAGCACATGGCGCGGTGAGTCCGTATGCCGCCGAGCCGCCGCACGCCGTCCACTACCGCGTGGTCGCACAGAATCGTCGCTGAACGTGCCGACACCGCTGATCGGGCGGGCCCGCGAACTGGACGCGATCCGCGCATCCGTCGCCGGTGCGGCCGGCGGCAGCCCGGCGGCGATCGTGCTCGCGGGCCAACCCGGAGTCGGCAAGACCCGCCTCGCCCGGGCGGGCCTGGAGATCGCGGCCGATGCAGGCTTCGCCACGTACTCGGCACGGCCGACCGCAATGGCCGCGGAGGCCGCGTTCGCCCCGCTGGTCGCCGCGCTGAGCCCGGTGCTGCGGCACCTGGACCCGGTGATGCTCGACGAGCTGGCGGGTGATCTGCCGGCACTCGGCCTGCTCTTCTCCGGGCTCGGCATCAGCGCGCCGGCACCGTTGGGCGACCCGGGTCTGGAACGGGCCCGCCTGTTCGACGCGTTCACCAGACTGGTGGAGCGGCTGGCGGAGCAGCGCCCGATCGCTCTCCTGATCGACGACGCGCATGCTCTCGACGAGTCGACCGCCGCATGCTTGGCCTACCTGGTCACCGTGCTGAACAACCGCCCGATCGCGTTGCTGCTCACCGTTCGTCCCGGACCTGAGGCGCGGGTGGTGGACGGCCTTGCGGATGCACTGCACGGCTCGGCCTGGACGCTGGACCGGATCGACCTCGGCGCGATGTCGGCCGCAGATTCCGCCGCGCTGATCGAGCAGGTCGTGGGGGCGGCGGTGGCGCCCGGCGTGGCGACGTCGTTGACCGAGCGGTGTGCGGGACGACCGCTCTTCCTCGAGGCGATGGCCCGGACCCTGGTCGAGGAGGGGATGCTCGGCAGCACCGGTGGGCTGTTGCCGGGTGCGGCGGCCGAGCTGCCGTTGCCCGATGTCGTCCGGGACCAGCTGCGGATCCGGCTGCGCGGACTCGACACCGACCAACGCGAGACCCTCGACGTGCTCGCGGTCGCCGGCAGACCCACCTCCTTCGCGCTGCTGACCGAGGTGCTCGGGCTCCCCACGGAGCGGATGGTGGCCGCCCTGGACGCACTGCACGGTCGCGGACTTCTCGCCAACGGCACCGCAACCCATCCCTACGAACTCGCCCACGACCTGTTGCGCGCCACGCTGCTCGCAGACCTGTCACCGGCCGGTGCGGCACACCTGCACTCGCGAATGGCCATCGCCATGGTGGCCGCCGGTTCGGGGGATCCCGCCGTCGTCGAGCATGTGCTGGGTGCGGCCGGGATGGTTGACTCCGAGGTGGCACTGGGTCTGTTGCAGCAGGGTGTGGAGCACGCGCGGTCGCTGGGTGCCACCGTCGATGTGATCCGGTATCTCACCGGCTGTGTTGACGCGGCCACCAGGCTGGCCCGCAGCGACCTCGTTGCGAGCTTGAACCGCGACCTCGGTGCGGCGCTTCGGCACAGCGGTGACCTGGATGGTGCCGTGGCTGCGTGGACGGCCGCGCTCGTCCACTATCGGCAGGCATCGGACCGGGATGCGGTGGCGGACGTCGAGGAGAGCCTCGGCATGCTGGCCTGGTCCACCGGTGAACTCGTCCGGGCGCGGGCGCATTTCACCGCGGCAGAGTCCGCGCTGGTCGGGTCGCCGGCCTCGGAGGCCCAGACGCAGTTGTGGTTCTCCCGCGTGATCACCGGCTCGCGGGTGGGCGACATGGAAACGGTCGCGGAGGCGACCGGCCACCTGGAAGAGCTGTGCGCAGCGCTGCACTCGGTGACCTCGCGGGCGCGGCTGCTGCTGGCACAGGCCGTGCAGTCCTATGGCGCGACCGACTACGTGACGATGACTCAGACCAACCGTCGCGCGCTCGCCATGGCAGAGGAGGCCGGCGACCAACTCCTCGTACTGCGGGCCTACGACCAGCTCTCGGTGGCGCTGGCCAGCCAGCTGGATCTGCCGGGTCTGCGCAGCACTTCGGAGGCCAGCATCCGGGTCGCCGGCGCGTTGGGTGCCCCGGTGCTGGCCGGATGGCCCCGATGCCGGCTGGCCGTCGCCGACCTGCTCGGTGGCGACTGGGATGCGGCGCTGCGCGGCACCACCGAGATGTGCGAGCTGACCCGGCGCTTCGGGGAGCGACGCGGATCGGTCAGTGGCAGTGCGGTCCATGCGCTGGTGCTGATGCACCGCGGCCGGCTCGAGGACGCCAGACGCCACCTGCAGCAGGCGGAGGCCGCGGCCGGCCCGATGCTCGCAGCCGATCGCAACGTCTTCACCATGGTCGCGATCGCCCGGGCAACCCTTGCCCTGATCGAGGACGACCCGGCCACCGCACAGGCACACGCGGCACGGCTGGAGGAGATGAGTGGTGGCTGGCTGCCGATGCTCGGGATCGCGCTGTTGGGCGAGGCACGCGCTCGCGCCGGTGACGGCGAGGGCGCCGAGACGGTCGCGGAGCGTCTGGTCGCGGTGCGCTCGTGCGGCACCTCGGCGCATCGGGCCCTCGCGCACTGGGTGCGTGGCCTGGCCGCTGCCGCCATACAACGTCCGCGGACTGGCGGTCCGGCGAAGGACACCGCGCGGGAGCACTTCGAGACGGCCGGCGCACTCTTCGGTGACCTCGGGCTGCCTTTCCACGCGGCACGGGCGCAACTCGAGGAGGCCAGGCTGGGGTGCGCCGAAGCAGCGGCCGGCGACACCGGCAGTGCGGTCGCCGGTCGCGCCGCCCTGGAGACCTTCGACCAACTCGGAGCACCGATCCACGCCCAGGATGCCCGACAGGTGTTGCGCGGTCTCGGAGTCACGCCCGTGGCTCCGGCGGCCCGCGGGAAGGGGCGGGGCGGACTCACCGCGCGTGAGCTGGAGGTCGCCCGCCTGGTCGCGCAGGGACTGACCAACGCCGAGGTCGCGACCCGGCTGTTCCTGAGCCCCCGCACAGTGACGACGCACCTGGACCACATCTACACCAAGCTCGAGCTGAGCTCGCGGGTGGCGCTGACCCGTTACCTCGGCGACTCGGGTCTTCTCGAGGACGCCGGGCCCTGACCGCGACGAGTCACCTCATGCGGGCTGGGTGCTGTATGACGACCCGGTGTACGTACGGCCGGAATACGTAGTCCGACCGATGCCCGGCAGCCACCGGTGGTGCCACGATCGAAGCACCCGGAGCGAAGGCCGCGCCATCCGGCCGGCAGGAGGTGATCGCCGATGCAACTGCTCGCACTGCACGAGACCGCCGACGCGGGTGCGGCCGTCGTCGGCGGCAAGGCGTTCACCCTCGGCCGCCTCGCCGTCGCCGGATTCGTCATCCCGCCCGCCGTGGTCGTCCCGGTGGGGGTGTGGGACGAGCAGCGACGTGCGGCCGGCCTGGGGGACCGCCCGGACCCGCACGAGGTGACGCGGATGCAGCTGAGCGGGGCGACCGAGGAGCTGCTGGGGCAGGTCCGCGAGGTGCTCGGCTCGGGACCGATCGTGGTGCGGTCCTCCGCGGTCGGCGAGGACGGCGAAGGGGCATCCTTCGCGGGACAGTACGAGACCGTACTGGGCGTTCGTGGAGCGCAGGAGCTGCGCGACGCCATACGACATTGCTGGGCGGGTGCCTGCACCGAACGAGTGCTCGTCTACCGCGAATCACACGGGCATCACGGTCCGGCCGCACTGGCGCTGTTGGTGCAGCGCCAGGTCGACGCCGATGTCGCGGGAGTGGCGTTCACCGCCGACCCGGTGAGTGGTGACCGGGATCAGGTGCTGGTGTCGGCCGTGCCCGGCCTGGGGAACGTGCTGGTCGACGGGTCGGTCCGGCCCGACGAGTGGCGGGTGGGCGCCGACCTGGGCACACCGGTCCGCGTCGAGCACCAGGCGCTCGCCGAACCTCAGGCGCGCGCCGTTGCAGAGTTGGCCCGCCGTGTCGAGGCCGAGCTGGGTGGCCCGGTCGACATCGAGTGGGCGATGGCCGACGGTCAATTGCAGTTGTTGCAGGCCAGGCCGATCACCGCGCTTCCCGTGCCTCCCGAGGTGTCGCTTCCGCCGGGCACCTGGGTCAAGGAGACCGAGCGTTCCCCGGAGCCGTTGACCGGCCTCGGGGCGTCGCTGGTCCCGGGGATCGTCGCGCGTGGCATGAGCAGCGTTTTCGCCGAGTCCGGTGGACTGCTCGAGCGGATGGAGGCGCGCTGCATCGGTGGTGAGTTGTACCTGCATGTGGTGCCGCCCGGTGGCCACGAAGGCGCGCCGCCGCCGTGGTGGCTGCTGGGAGTCCTGGCCCGAGCGTTGCCCCCGATGCGTCGCCGGATGCGTGCTGCGCGCAGGACTCTCGAGCCGGGGCGACTTGCGTCCGTCGCTGACCGTTGGTGGCAGGTCGAACGCCCCGAGCTGCAGCGGCGCGCCGCCCGGCTCCGGGCGGCGGACCTGACCGCTCTCGACGATGCCGGGCTGGCCGACCACCTGCGGGAGACCCGGGCGCAGGCGACCGACGCGATGCGGGTGCATTTCGAGATGACGATGCCTTATCTGGTGCCCGTGCACGACCTGGTGCTCGTATGCGGCCATCTGCTGCAGTGGCCCGAGGAGCGGGCGCTCGGCCTGCTCGCCGGCAACTCGCGGACCACCACGGCACCCGGTCGCGAGGTGGCCGAGCTGGCCGCCCGGATCAAGGCCCACCCGCGCGCTCGCGATGCGCTGGCCGGACCGGCCGACGAGATCGCCGACCGTCTCGAAGCGGCCGACCCGGATCTCGCATCCGCGTTCCGTGGATGGCTCGACCGGCATGCGTGGCGCAACGTGCACAACGACCCCGGCTCGCCGGTGCTCGCGGAGGTGCCCGAACTGGTGCAACGGCTGCTCGTCGAGGCTGCCGACCGGAGCGAGGGAACCGACGCGGCTGCGGAGCTGCGCGCCGAGGCGCGTGCTCTGCTGCAGGCCGATCCGGGTGGCCGTGCCGAATTCGACAGGGCGCTGTCTGCCGCGGAGACCGCGTATCCACTGCGTGAGGACGTCGCGTGCTGGACCGGCTCGACGTTCTCGGGGATCCTGCGGGTGGCCGCGATCGAAGCCGGGCGGCGGCTGGTGGCGCAGGGGCGGTTGGACCGGGCGGAGGACGCGGTGATGCTGTCCTTCGACACACTGGTGGGTGCCCTGTCCGGTGCGCCGACCCTGGACCTGCGCGCCGAACAACGGCGTGCACGCTCTGAGCGCGCCTGGGTGCGCAGCCACCCCGGCCCGGCACACCATGGGGCACAGCCGTCGGCGCCGCCGGATCTGCGCGCCCTGCCCGCCGCGGGTCGCCGGGTGAACGAAGCGCTGCTGTGGTCGCGGGGTGCCCCGCTGATGCCGGAGCGGAGGGCCGCGGGCGAGGGCATGGCCGGATCCCCGGCTTCCCCCGGGCGTCATACCGGCCGTGTCCGCGTGGTCCGCGGCGTCGACGACTTCGGCCGGTTGCGGGCCGGTGACGTGCTGGTCTGCCCGACCACCGACCCCGCGTGGACCGTGCTGTTCCCCCTTGTCGGCGCGGTGGTCACCGAGGGCAGCGGGGTGCTGTCCCACGCGGCGATCGTCGCCCGTGAGTACGCCATACCTGCCGTGGTCGGCGTACGCGATGCGACCAGGGCGTTGATGGACGACCAACTCGTGACCGTCGACGGCAGCACCGGCCACGTCGTGCTCGAAACGCCATAGCTGTCAGGGAAGTTCGGGAAGGAGAACGAACATGTCCATACAGAGCGAAACGAGGCCCACGAGGGCCGAGAGCGCCGGCCTGACCGGGGTGCGACAAGGCTTCGACCTGACCTACATCGTGCTCTCGGTGCTGTTCGGTGTCGCGGTGGTGGTGCAGTTCTACCTCGCCGGGTACGGAGCCTTCGCGCATCACCACGGAGCGCACGTGGTGCACCATGCCTTCTCCGCGCACGAGGAGCTGGGCAACATCCTGGGCATCTGGTCGGTGGTCCTGCTCGTGCTCGCGCTGGTCGCCCGGGTGAGCCGCCGGGTGGTCGTCGCGGCGTTCGTCGTGGCATTGCTGACCGAGCCGGTCCAGCACGCCCTCGTCCAGTTCGGCAAGGACCACCGGTGGGTCGGGGGACTGCACGCCTTCAACGGGACGCTCATCCTGGTGCTCGCCATCTGGGTCGCCTGGATGTCCTGGAACCGACGCTCCGGCTCCCGGGCGCGCCGGAGCGCCTGAACCACCCCTCTGCGCTGTTCGTTGCGAGTTCGTACCGCGTTCAGTGAGCCGACTCGAACACCTCGACAGCCAGCACGGTCGGCAGGTGGCGGGCGATCTCGTCCCAGCTCTCGCCCTCGTCGCGGCTGGCGAACACCGACCCGGTGTTTGTGCCGAAGTAGATGCCGGCGGGGGAGCGGTGGTCGCCGCTCATGCCCTGGCGCAGCACGGTGAAGAAGCATGCTTCCTGGGGGAGTCCGGTGCGTTGGGCTTCCCAGGTGGCTCCGGCATCCCGTGAGCGCCATACCGCTGCGGCGGCGTCGGGCGGGTAGCGGCCGATCGAGTCGCCGTTGAGGGGCACGGTCCAGATCGTGTTGCTGTCGGCCGGGTGGACCCAGAGCGGGAAGCCGAACGTCGAGGGCAGACCTTCGGTGATGTTGTGCCAGGTGTGGCCGCCGTCCGCTGAGCGCCATACCCCGTGGTGGTTCTGCTGGTAGAGCGGCGCGTTGTCGCCGGTGGCGCGCTCCAGGTGGTGCACGCAGAAGCCGGTGTGCCCATCGGAGGCTGCTGCGGGATGCGAATTCCCTTCTCCTTCGGACAGATCCGCGAGGTCGTTGCGTCGCTCCCAGGTGACCCCACCATCCTCGGTGGCGAAGACGCCGGCCGCGGAGATCCCGACCCACATGTGCTCCGGGTCGTCGGGGTCGACGACGATGGTGTGCAGCACGAGACCGGCGGCGCCGGGACCCCAGTCGGGTGCTGACGGGTGGTCGGTCAGCCCTTTGACCGTCTGCCAGGTCTTGCCGCCGTCGTCGCTGACGAGCAGGGTCGCGGGCTTGGTCCCGGCATACAACTTGTCACCGGACCGGCCCAGCGACCAGACCTGGGAGAAGCTGTCCCCGAACGGCGTCGGGGTCTCGGTCCAGCCGATGGATTCGGCGAATTCCGGGTCGCTCCTGGCCCATTCGTCGACCTGACCCGTGGTCAGCTTGGCGACGTCCCAGCTCGCGCCGCCGTCGTCGGAGCGCCACACACCGGCGCCGGACCAGTCGCCGCCGCCACCGGCCCAGATCGTGCCGGTGAACGGGTCGCCGATGACGTGATTGATCGGGGCGCCGTCGCAGAACGGGCCGCGCACGGACCAGTGAGCGCGATCTGCGTCACCGTCCAGGATGAAGGCACCTTTGGTGGTTCCCACCAGCAGGTGAATTGCATTGTCGGACACGGGATTTCCCTTCCTTGCGGCCTGCCGTGATCGCCGAGGCCGGAAGTTCTCATTCTTCCGGAGCAGGCGCGCGCCGACAAGCCTCGACGAGGACGTGTGCTGTGCGGATGAAGTGCGCACGGGTCCTCTACGCTCGCGTTCATGACCCGGACACTGTTCACCGCTCCGTACATCGTTGCCTACCAGGATGGCGGGCACCGGTTGTTGCGGGACGGATGTCTTGTCGTCGACGACGATCGGATCGTGTTCGTCGGCACGAGGTATGACGGGCAGGTCGACGCCCACAGGGAGCTGCCGAACCGGGTCATCACGCCCGGTTTCATCGACACGCATTCCCATCTGCACACCTCGCCGATCGACAAGTCGGTGCAGGAGGATCACGGCCCGCGGCAGTTCTGGCTGACCGGGCTGATCGAGATCCTTCCCGCCGAGGACGCCGGCCTCACGCGAGCCGGCATGGAGAGCTGCGTCGACTACTCCCTGATCGAGCTGGCCCGCTCGGGCACGACGACGGTCCTGCACCTGGGTGACGCGGCGGACTACGTCGCGGACCGGATCGACGAGATCGGCATGCGTGGGTATGTCGCACCGTCGTACCGCTCGGGTCGGTGGTTCACCCCGGACGGCAAGCGGGTCGACTACGAGTGGGATGAAGCAGCGGGGCACCGGGGTCTCGAGCAGGCGGTTGCCTTCACGCAGGCGCAGAAGGTTCGGGCCGGCGGGCGGGTGCAGGGGTTCCTCGGCCCGGCCCAGGTCGACACCTGCACGGAGGAGCTGCTGCGTGACACGAAGCAGGCTGCGGTTGATCTCGGTGTTCCGGTCTCTTTGCATGCCTCCCAAGGGGTTTGGGAGTTCCAGGAGATGACGCGCCGGCACGGGCGCACACCCGTGGAGTGGCTCGCCGACATCGGCTTCCTGGGTCCGCAGACGCTCCTGGGGCACGCGATCTTCATCAGTGGGAACAGCTGGGTCAACTTCGCCGGCAACGATTTGCAGTTGCTCGCCGACTCCGGCACGTCGGTGTCCTACAACGCGTGGTGCTTCGCGCGGCGCGGGATCCTGATGGAGTCGTTCCCGGAGTATGTCGACGCGGGTGTGAACATGTGCCTGGGCACCGACACGGCACCGCAGTCCATGATCGAATCGCTGCGGTGGACGGCGATCTCCGGGAAGATCACCTCACGACGGGCCGACACTTCCACGGCGAAGCGCGTCTTCGACGCGGCAACCGTCAATGCGGCCGACCTGTTGGGCCGTGACGACCTGGGCCGCATCCGTGTGGGGGCGAAGGCCGACCTGCTCTTCTGGCGCACCGACTCGTTCGGGATGGCGCCGTTGCGTGACCCGATCCGGAACATCGTCTACTACGCGCAGCCGGCTGATCTGGCCGATGTCCTGGTCGACGGCCAGCCGGTCGTGGTGGACGGCACCGTGCTGGGTGCCGACCCGGACGCCGCCGCTCGCGGTGTGCAAGCGGCGGGCGAGCGGGTCTGGGCGCATTGGCACGAGGGGGATTGGGCCGGGCGGACGCTCGACGAAATGATCCCCGTGACGTTTCCCGACTTCGATGAATCGCTTTGAGGGGCGCCGTTATTCGCCGAGGTTGTTGAGTTGTTGCATCTCGTCGTCGGTCAGCGTGATCCCTGCTGCGGCGGTGTTGGACTCCAGGTGTGCGACCTTGGACGTGCCGGGGATCGGAAGCATCACCGGGGACAGGTGCAGCAGCCAGGCAAGGGCGATCTGGGTGACGGTGGCGTCGTGCGCGGCGGCGATGTCGGCCAGTGGCCCGGTGTCACCGGTGTGGTCGGCGACCGGGCGCCAGGGGATGAAGCCGATGTTGTGCGCCTCGCTGTGCGCGAGCAGTGCGTCGGAGCCGCGGGTGCCGAGGCTGAACCTGTTCTGCACGGTGGCGATCGGGGTGATCTGCTGGGCCGCCTGCAGTTCCTCGACGCTCACCTCGGACAGGCCGATGTGCCGGATCTTGCCCTCGTCCCGGAGCTTGGCGAGTTCGCCGACCTGGTCCTCCAGCGGTACCGACGGGTCGATGCGGTGCAACTGGAAGAGGTCGATGGTCTCGACCTTGAGCCGGCGCAGGCTGAGCTCGGCCTGCTGGCGCAGGTACGCCGGCACGCCGACCGGTGTCCAGATGTTCGGCCCCTGCCGGGTCAGCCCGGCCTTGGTGGCGATGACGATGTCGTCGGCGTAGGGGTGCAGTGCTTCGGCCAGCAGTTCCTCGGCGACGACCGGGCCGTAGGAATCGGCGGTGTCGAAGAAGGTGATGCCGAGCTCGACAGCGCGCCGCAGCACCGCGATCGCCTCGTCGTGGTCTCGCGGCGGCCCCCAGATTCCGTCGCCGGTCAGCTGCATCGTCCCGTAGCCGAGACGCACGACCGGCAGGTCGCCGCCGATCGAGAAGGTTCCGGACTGGGTGGCTACGTCAGTGGTTGAGGTCATGTATGCCGCAACCACGACGTGCCC
>Ga0164242_10008260_pt1 | contig 11297 bp, 10 predicted proteins | sample OricomgcompostMG_FD_108783 | JGI IMG/M metagenome (GOLD analysis project Ga0164242, IMG submission 108783) | Miracle-Growth compost microbial communities from Emeryville, California, USA - Original compost - Miracle growth compost (MG) ...
GCTGCGCTGCCTCAAACGCCGCCTCGCCCGCATCGTGTTCAACACCCTCAAGACCGATTACAACACCGTCCAGCACGCGACCGGAACCTGCCTTCCGGCCGCGGCTTGACATAGGAGAAACGTATGGATTTGCGGATCTTCACCGAGCCCCAGCAGGGCGCGTCGTACGACGACCTGCTCCGCGTCGCGATCAAGGCCGAGGAGTGCGGCTTCAGCGCGTTCTTCCGTTCCGACCACTACCTGTCGATGGGGTCTGCGTCCGGGCTGCCCGGCCCGACCGACGCGTGGGTGACGTTGGCCGCGCTTGCCCGCGAGACGTCGCGCATCCGGCTCGGCACGCTGGTCAGCCCGGCCACGTTCCGGCTGCCTGGCCCGCTGGCGATCACCGTCGCGCAGGTCGACGCGATGAGCGGTGGACGCGTCGAGCTCGGTATCGGTGCGGGCTGGTACGGCGCCGAGCACACCGCGTACGGCATCCCGTTCCCGGAGATGCGGGAGCGGTTCGACCTGTTCGCCGAGCAGGTCGAGATCATCGACGGCCTGCTGCGCACGCCCGCGGGCCAGACCTACTCGTTCCACGGCAAGCACTACCAGGTCACCGACTCGCCGGCGCTGCCCAAGCCCGTGCAGTCGCCGCGTCCGCCGCTGATCCTCGGCGGCGCCGGCAAGTCGCGCGGTGCCGCGCTGGCCGCAAAGTACGCCGACGAGTTCAACGTCTCATTCGACAAGGCCGGCACCGCCGAGATCATCGCCCGGGTGCGCGCCGCGGCCGACAAGACCGGCCGCGAACTGGTCTACTCCGCCGCGCAGGTGCTGTGCGTCGGACGCGACGAGGCCGAACTCAAGCGTCGCGCGGACGCGATCGGGCGCGACGTGGCCGAACTGCGCGAGAACGGCCTGGCCGGCACCCCGGACGAGGTCGTGAACGAGATCGGCAAGTTCACCGAGATGGGCGCGTCCCGCCTCTACCTGCAGGTGCTCGACCTCGCCGACCTCGACCACCTAGAGCTGGTAGCCAGCGAAATCCTCCCGCACGTCTGACTGCTGGCCCCGCAGCAGGGCGACACGCCGTGAAAAGCGCTGCTACGGGGCCAACAGTCAGAGCCAGCCGCGCTCGTCGGCGACCTTGATCGCTTCGATGCGGTTGCGGACGCCGGTCTTCGCGATCGCCGCGGACAGGTAGTTGCGCACGGTGCCCTCGGACAGGAACAGCTTCGCCGCGACATCGGCCACGGTCGCGCCGTCGCGCGCGGCGACGAGCACGTCCCGCTCCCGCCCGGTGAGCGGCGACTGACCGCCCGCGAGCGTGGCCGCGGCCAGCGCCGGGTCCACCACGCGATCGCCACGTGCCACGCGCCGCACCGCGTCGGCCAGCTGCTCGGCGGGCGCGTCCTTGACGACGAAGCCGAGCGCGCCGGACTCCATCGCGCGGCGCAGGTACCCGGCGCGGCCGAAAGCGGTGAGGATCAGCACCCGGCAGGCGGGCAGCTCGTGCGCGAGCGCGGACGCGGCCGCGAGCCCGTCCATGCCGGGCATCTCGATGTCGATCAACGCGATGTCCGGACCGGACGCGAGAGCGGCAGCAACCACCTCGTCGCCGCGGCCGACCTGGGCCACGACCTCGAAGTCGTCCTCGAGCTCCAGCAGGGCGACGAGTGCGGAACGGATCAGCGACTGATCGTCCGCGACGAGCAGCTTGATCACTGCGCGGCACCCGCGGGGTGGACAACGGTCGCGTCCGGCTCGGCGGTCTCGGACGCGACGGGCACGTCGACCTGCAGCCGCCAGCCTGGGCGTCCCGGGCCCGCCGACACGACGCCTCCGACGGCGGCGACGCGCTCGGACAGCCCGACCAGTCCGTTGCCGGCTCCGGGCGAGCCGCCGCGTCCGTCGTCGATCACGGCGATCGACCGCGCGCCCAGCAGCACGGTGCAGTGCGTCGCGTGCGAATGGCGCACGACGTTGGTGATCGCCTCGCGCAGCACCCAGCCGAACAGTTCGGACAGCCCGGCGTCGACGACGTCCACCGAACCGGGCAGCTCGGCGATGATGCCGGAGGCCCGCAGCACCTCGCGCGCGGTGGCCAGCTCGCCGGCGAGCGTCACGTCGCGGTGCCCGGCGACGGCGGCCCGCACGTCGGACAGGGTGCGGCGGGACAGCGTCTCCACCTCGCTGATCTCCTCAGCCGCGCGCTCGTGGTTGCCGCGCTCGGCGAGGCGCCGCGCCAGTCCGGCCTTGACCGTGATGGTCGTCAGCGAGTGGCCGAGCAGGTCGTGCAGGTCGCGGGCGATGCGGCTGCGCTCGTTCTCCGCCGCCAGCCGCGCGACCTCGGCGCGGGCTGCGGCCAGCTCCATGTTCGACTGGATGATCGCGAAGAAGCCGTACATCGCCAGAGCCACGAGGGCGATGGCGAGCGCGTCGTTGTAGTCGAGCTCGCCGTGCCAGCCGAACAGCTTCGGCGCGAACAGCGTTAGGGCGATCATGGGGCCGATCACGTACGGCGTGTACTGGCGCAGCCCGGCCACCGTCAGCACCGCGATGTAAACGAAGAACACGAACGCGTCCTTGTGCGCGTAGACGCCCTCGACGGCGGTGAGCGCGTACATCGCGCCGTACAGCGCCCAGAACCGCGTCATCCGCTGGCCCCAGCCGGCGCCGATCGCGCCCAGGTAGCAGCAGGCGAACAGCCCGACGATCACGTAGCCGACCACCGCGCCCGCGCCGGACGAGTGGTCGTGCACGCCGCCGGCCGTCTGCGCGAGGTAGATCAGCCAAATCCCCGGGAAGGCCCAGCGCCGCCAGCCGCCCGCCCAGCCGGACGTGCGCGCCTGGAAGTCGCGGTGCGCCTGCGCGGCGTCCTGCTGACAACTCATGGCCGCGCCCTCACCGGGTGACGGATCTCGTTGATCGGAGACGTCAGAATTCTCGTCTCCGATCTTGGGGATCCGTCACTCGAGGAACGGTGCTCGTTCATGGTCTGGCCAGTGTCACACTCAGACGCGCCGGGTGTCGCGTCGATACGCCCACATCGCGAACGCGATCATCGCCACTGACCAGGCCGCGATCACGAGCCAGCCCTCGGTGCCCCACGGGTCGCCCTTGCCACCCAGCCCGACCTGACCCGCGCGCACCAGCCAGAACGACGGCAGCAGCTTGCAGAAGCCGACGAACAGCCCGCCGCCGGTGAGCGGGAACCAGGTGCCGCCGAGGAACGCGAACAGCGCGGTGCCGCCACCCATCGCCGGGCCCATCGAGTCGACGGTCAGCAGGTGGCCGAGCGCAATCCCCATGGCGGCAAAGGGGATAAGCCCGACGAGGACCAGCCACGTCATGTGCACCCAGTGCCCGAACGGCATCCGGACGCCGAGCGTCAGCCCGGCCGCGTACAGCAGCACGATCGCGAACGCGGCCAGCAGGTACGCGGTCAGCACCTTGGCGCGCAGGTACGCGCGCGGCGTCAGCGGCGTCAGGCGCAGCTGACGGTTCCAGCCGACCTGGCGCTCTGCCGCGATCCGCGCTCCGCCGGCGAGCGCGGCGACCATCGCGCCGAACGCGAGCAGGCCGACCATGTAGTACTGCGGGGCGAACAGGCCGGTGTGATGCGTGGCGTCGCCGCCGAAGTTGTGATCGTTCCGGTTCGGCGCCGCGACCAGGTAGTACATCAGGATCGGGAACGCGAGCGAGAAGATGAAGAACCGCCGGTTGCGCAGCGAGCGCAGCAGTTCGAACTTCAGGTACGTGCTGTTCACGCCGAAACCTCCTCGTCCGCCGTCTCGGCCGTCAGCTGCAGGAACGCGTCCTCCAGGGCCGCGCCGCTGACCTCGATGTCGTGTGCCGCGGGGAACGCCGGCAGGAACGCGCGCAACGCGGTGTCGGCGTCGCTGCAGTTCAACCGGACGGACTCGCCGCGCGTGTCGACGTTCGTGACACCGGGCAGCGCGGCCAGTTGCGCGACGTCCGCGCCCGGCAGCGTGGCCCGGATCGTCCGCAGCCCGACGGTGGCCTTGATCTCCGTGGCGGGACCGTCCGCGACGACGACGCCGCGCGCCATCAGGATGATGCGGTCCGCGTACGCGTCGGCCTCCTCGAGGTAGTGCGTGGCGAACACGACCGTCTTGCCGCGCGAGGCGAACTCGCGCATCGTCAGCCAGAACTCGCGGCGGGCCTCGACGTCCAGCGCGACGGTCGGCTCGTCGAGCACGAGCAGGTCGGGGTTGCTCACCAGCGCGAGCGCGAACCGCAGCCGCTGCGTCTGGCCGCCGGACAGCTTCGTGGTCTTGCGCCCGACCAGGTCGTCGATCTTGGTGAGCGCGACGACTTCGTCCACCGGCAGCGGGTTCGGGTAGAAGCTCGCCATCATCGTCAGCAGCTCGCGCACCGACAGGTCCTGGATCAGCCCGCCGGTCTGCAGCATCGCGCCCACCGCGCCGGCCGCGATCGCCTTGTCCGGCGTCATGCCGAACAGCGTGACCGTGCCGGCGTCCGGCGGCAGCAGACCCAGCAGCATGTCGATCGTGGTGGACTTCCCGGCCCCGTTCGGCCCGAGCAGCGCCACCGTCTCGCCGGGCGCGATCGAGACGTCCACGCCGCGGACGGCGTGCACTCGGCCCTGGGGCGAGCGGAAGGACTTGGTCAGCCCGGACAGCTGCACACCGAGCACCGGTGGGCTGGCGAGTTGTGTCGTCATGGCACACACTGTGCAACATCGACTCGCCCGTGGGCAGTGCGGTGCCCACGCGACTTACCGGTGACATTAGTCAGGCGTGAACGTCCCCGGAAACACGAAATCGCACTGGATAGGCTTTCGCGTGTGAGCGACGATCATTCCCGCGCCGGTGCGCCCGCAGGAGCCGACACCGACTCGGACACCGACAGCGACCTGCCCGAGCAGCTGCGCGTCCGCCGCGAGAAGTACGACCGGCTGATCGCCGCCGAGTCCGGTGCGCCGTTCCCGGTCGGTGTCGCCCGGACGCACTCCCTGGCCGAGATCAGGGCCGCGTACCCCGAGCTCGCGGCAGGGACGGAGACGGGTGATCAGGTCGGGGTCACCGGCCGGGTGATCTTCGTGCGCAACACCGGCAAGCTCTGCTTCGCGACGCTGCGCGAGGACGGCGTCGAGCTGCAGGTCATGCTCTCGCTGGACCGCGTCGGCGCGGACTCGCTCGCGGCGTGGAAGGCCGATGTCGACCTGGGCGACCTGGTGTTCGTCAGCGGCGAGGTGATCGCGTCCAAGCGCGGCGAGCTGTCCGTCCTCGCCGGGTCGTGGCAGATCACCGCGAAGGCGCTGCGGCCGCTGCCGGTCGCGCACAAGCCGCTGTCGGAGGAGACGCGGGTGCGCCAGCGGTACGTCGACCTGATCGTCCGCCCGGAAGCACGGGAAATGGTGCGGACTCGCGCCGCGGTCACCCGTTCGCTGCGGGAATCGCTGCACCGGCTCGGTTATCTGGAGGTGGAGACGCCGATCCTGCAATCGGTGCACGGCGGTGCGGCGGCGCGTCCGTTCCACACGCACCTGAATGCATTCGACCTGGACTTGTCGCTGCGAATTGCCACCGAGCTGTATCTGAAGCGGTGCATCGTCGGCGGCATCGAAAAGGTCTACGAGATCGGCCGGACGTTCCGAAACGAGGGCGTCGACTCCACCCACTCGCCCGAGTTCACCATGCTCGAGGCGTATCAGGCGTACGGCGATTACGACACCATGGCCGAACTTACCCGAACGCTGATCTTGGATGCCGCCGAGGCAACCGGTGTGCGCACCCCGGTGACCGGGGACGGCGTGGAGATCGACCTGTTCGGGCAATGGCGGACGGCGACCGTGCACGACCTGGTATCCGAGGCGGTCGGTTCCCAGGTCACGCCCGCTACCGACGCGGCGGAACTGCGTGCGCACGCCGACCGGCTCGGTGTCGCATTGAAGCCGGACTGGTCGGCCGGCGAGATCGTCCTCGAGCTGTACGAGAAATTGGTTGAGCATTCACTTGTGCAGCCGACATTTGTGCGCGATTACCCGGTTGCGGTCCGGCCGCTGGCCCGTCCGCATCGCGACGACCCGCGGCTGGCCGAGGCGTGGGACCTGATCATCGGCGGCGTCGAGATCGCGCCGGCGTACTCGGAACTCGTGGACCCGGTGGAGCAGCGCCGCCGCCTTGTGGAGCAGTCGCTCGCGGCCGCCAAGGGCGATCCCGAGGCGATGGAGCTGGACGAGGATTTCCTGCGTGCCCTCGAATACGGCATGCCGCCCACCGGCGGAATGGGCCTGGGGGTGGACCGGCTGGTGATGTTGCTGACCGGACGCGGCATTCGGGAGACAATTCTGTTCCCCTTGCTCAAGCCGCTGTAAAAGGTTAGAGCCCGCTGTGGGGTTGCATTACGTCTTTCTCTGGTGAACTGCATTCGGCACTGGCTAAACTGGTTCTCGCGCTAAAACCCCCACAGAGAGGACCATCCCCCGATGGTGCAGAAACACATCGTGCAGCTCGAGGACGACATCGACGGCGGGCCCGCCGTGGAAACGGTGACATTCGCGCTCGACGGCGTGAACTATGAAATCGATCTGTCCGCCAAAAATGCGGGCAAGCTGCGAGACAACCTGGCCGTTTACGTCGCGCACGGCCGCCGGCAGCAGCGCCTGGGGGTGCGTTCTGCCGGTGCGCGTCGGGCGAGCGGACGGCCGGCCCGCGCTGACCGCGAGCAGACCCAGGCGATTCGCGAATGGGCCCGCAAGAACGGTCACAAGGTCGGCGACAAGGGACGGATTCCGGCGCACATCCTGGAGGCGTACGAGGCCTCGGCGGGCAGGCGCTGATCCACCGCGTCATCCAGAGCGCCCGCCGGACGAGCTGCCGGCGGGCGTTCTACTTTCCGCCACCGGTGTGGATCTGCTCACCGCGCCGTGCGGGGGACCTACGGGCGTCCCTACCCTTTGAGCCATGACAGGCATGTACCGCACGATGTTCAAGAGCAAGATTCATCGCGCGACCGTGACCCAGGCTGATCTGCACTACGTCGGTTCGATCACCATCGACGCCGACCTGCTGGACGCTGCCGATCTATTGCCGGGCGAACAGGTCGCGGTCGTCGACGTCACCAACGGTGCCCGGCTGGAGACGTATGTGATCGAGGGCGAGCGCGGCTCGGGCGTGATCGGCATCAACGGTGCCGCCGCGCACCTGGTGCAGACCGGCGATCTCGTGATCGTGATCAGCTACGCGTCGATGCCGGACGCCGAGGCCAAGGCCTTCGAGCCCCGGGTCGTCCACGTCGACGGCGCCAACAAGATCCTGCACCTGGGCTCGGACCCGGGTTTCCCGTCCCGACTCGACGCGTAGGCCGTTTCGCCGCGGGCGAACGCGGACGGGGCATGAGTGGCGGGCCCCCGTCGTTGGGTACGTATGCACCGCTGGTCAGCGCCAGGCGGTGCGGTGAGCGGTGCCGAATCGGCACCAATACGGCTACAACGCCGACTCACGCCAGTGGGTACGTCGGCCGATCAGACTAGAGTCGATGTACGCAGGAACAGGCGCGTAGAGGAGCTGTGCACATGTTCGAGAGGTTCACCGACCGCGCTCGTCGAGTTGTCGTCCTGGCCCAGGAAGAGGCCCGGATGCTCAACCACAACTACATCGGCACCGAGCACATCCTGCTCGGCCTGATCCACGAGGGTGAGGGCGTCGCCGCGAAGGCGCTGGAGTCGCTCGGTATCTCGCTGGACGCCGTCCGACAGCAGGTCGAGGAGATCATCGGCCAGGGCCAGCAGGCGCCGAGCGGGCACATCCCGTTCACGCCGCGCGCCAAGAAGGTGCTCGAGCTGTCCTTGCGCGAGGCGCTGCAGCTCGGCCACAACTACATCGGTACCGAGCACATCCTGCTCGGCCTGATCCGCGAGGGTGAGGGCGTCGCCGCCCAGGTCCTCGTCAAGCTCGGCGCCGACCTGACGAAGGTGCGCCAGCAGGTCATCCAGCTGCTCAACGGCTACAGCCAGGGCAAGGAGCCGGCCGGCACCGCCGCGGAGGCCGCGCCGTCCACGTCGCTCGTGCTCGACCAGTTCGGCCGTAACCTGACCCAGTCGGCGCGCGAGGGCAAGCTCGACCCAGTCATCGGCCGCGAGAAGGAGATCGAGCGCCTCATGCAGGTGCTCAGCCGGCGCACTAAGAACAACCCGGTGCTGATCGGCGAGCCCGGCGTCGGCAAGACCGCCGTCGTCGAGGGGCTGGCCCAGGCGATCGTCAAGGGCGAGGTCCCGGAGACGCTGAAGGACAAGCAGCTCTACACGCTCGACCTCGGCTCCCTGGTCGCCGGCTCACGCTATCGCGGTGACTTCGAAGAGCGCCTGAAGAAGGTGCTCAAGGAGATCCGCACTCGTGGCGACATCATCATGTTCATCGACGAGATTCACACGCTCGTCGGTGCCGGTGCTGCCGAGGGCGCGATCGACGCCGCGTCCATCCTCAAGCCGATGCTGGCTCGTGGCGAGCTGCAGACGATCGGTGCTACGACGCTGGACGAGTACCGCAAGCACCTGGAGAAGGACGCCGCGCTGGAGCGGCGCTTCCAGCCCGTGCAGGTGGGCGAGCCGTCCGTCGCGCACACCATCGAGATCCTCAAGGGCCTGCGCGACCGGTACGAGGCGCACCACCGGGTGTCGATCACGGACGCTGCGCTGGTTGCGGCAGCCGGGCTGGCCGACCGCTACATCAGCGACCGGTTCCTGCCGGACAAGGCGATCGACCTGATCGACGAGGCCGGCGCGCGGATGCGCATCCGCCGGATGACCGCGCCGCCGGACCTGCGCGAGTTCGACGACCGGATCGCCGAGGTGCGTCGCGAGAAGGAGTCCTCGATCGACGCGCAGGACTTCGAGAAGGCCGCCGCGCTGCGCGACAAGGAGAAGACGCTGCAGGCCGAGAAGGCCCAGCGCGAGCAGGAGTGGAAGGCCGGCGACCTGGACGTCGTGGCCGAGGTCGACGACGAAGAGATCGCCGAGGTGCTGGCCACCTGGACCGGCATCCCGGTGTTCAAGCTGACCGAGGAGGAGACGTCCCGTCTGCTGCGCATGGAGGACGAGCTGCACAAGCGGGTCGTCGGCCAGGAGCAGGCGATCAAGGCCGTGTCGCAGGCGATCCGGCGCACGCGTGCCGGGCTGAAGGACCCGAAGCGTCCCGGTGGCTCGTTCATCTTCGCCGGCCCGTCCGGTGTCGGTAAGACCGAGCTGTCCAAGGCGCTGGCCGAGTTCCTGTTCGGGGACGACGACGCGCTGATCCAGCTGGACATGTCCGAGTTCCACGACCGGTACACCGTGTCGCGGCTCGTCGGCGCGCCCCCCGGCTACGTCGGCTACGACGAGGGCGGCCAGCTGACCGAGAAGGTGCGCCGCAAGCCGTTCAGCGTCGTGCTGTTCGACGAGGTCGAGAAGGCGCACCCGGACGTGTTCAACACGCTGCTGCAGGTGCTGGAAGACGGTCGCCTGACCGACGGCCAGGGCCGCATCGTGGACTTCAAGAACACGGTGCTGATCCTGACCACCAACCTCGGCACGCGGGACGTGTCCAAGGCGGTCAACCTCGGTTTCGCCGCGGCCAACGACGAGGCGAGCAACTACGACCGGATGAAGACGAAGGTCAACGACGAGCTCAAGCAGCACTTCCGGCCCGAGTTCCTCAACCGCATCGACGACATCATCGTGTTCCACCAGCTGACGCAGGAGGAGATCGTCTCGATCGTCGATCTGATGGTGGCGCGTCTGGACGCCCAGCTGCGGAACAAGGACATGGGCCTGGAGCTGACCGACAAGGCCAAGCTGCTGCTCGCCAAGAAGGGCTACGACCCGGTGCTGGGTGCCCGGCCGCTGCGCCGCACGATCCAGCGCGAGATCGAGGACGCCCTGTCCGAGAAGATCCTGTTCGGCGAGCTGTCGCCGGGCCAGATCGTGGTCGTCGACACCACGCCCGAGGACCCGATGAAGAAGGACGGCCCGGAGAAGTTCAGCTTCCGCGGCGAGCCCAAGCCGGCGCTCGTCCCGGACGCCCCGCCGGTGAACATCACCGCGGAGTAAGAGCCAACGCCTGTCGAAGGGGGCGGGACCCGAGCGGGTCCCGCCCCCTTCGTGGCGTCAACGCACCGACTTTGCCCCCGCAGTGGCTGTGAATCGGGGCCGATAGCAACCACTGTGGGGTCAAAGTCGTGGTGTGTGGCCGGGTAGCGCGAAGCGGCCGTCGGGCAGCGGGTCGATCAGGCCGTCGACGATCAGCGCGCCGAGCGCCCGGTCGCGCTGCACCGGGTCGGCCCAGACGGCGTCCAGCGCCGTGCGGGGCACCGGGCCGTCGCCGGCGCGCAACACGTCCAGCAGCAGGCCGCGCACCTGGCGGTCGGTTCCCGCGAAGCGCTGCGGGCGAACCGCCGGGCCGTCGTACGGCGGCGAGCCGGCCAGCCGCCACGCGCACATGGCGGCCACCGGACAGGACCCGCAGCGGGGCGCCCGCGCCGTGCAGACCAGCGCGCCGAGCTCCATCAGCGCGACGCTGAACCTCGCCGCGACGCCCGGCTCGTCCGGCAGCAGCGCCTCGACGGCGGCCAGGTCGCGCGCGGTGGACGGCGGCCCGGCCGCGCCCTGTCCGGTCACGGCACGCGCGACCGTCCGCCGCACGTTCGTGTCGACGACGGGAGCGCGCTGCCCGAACGCGAACGCGGCGACGGCACGCGCGGTGTAGGCGCCGATCCCTGGCAGCGTCAGCAGCGCGTCGACGTCGGACGGGACCTGGCCGCCGAACCGCTCGACCAGCACCCGAGCGCAGTCGTGCAGCCGCAGCGCGCGCCGGGGGTAGCCGAGCTTGCCCCACATCCGCACCGCCTCGCCCGGGGCGGCGGCGGCCAGCGCGGACGGATCCGGCCAGCGCTCCAGCCACGCCTCGTACGCGGGCAGCACGCGCGACACCGGCGTCTGCTGCAGCATGATCTCGCTGACCAGCACCGCCCACGGGCCGGCGTGCGGACGGCGCCACGGCAGGTCACGTGCGGCGCCGTCGTACCAGCGCAGCAGCGGATCGATAAGCGAATGCGGCATGGCGTGCCATCGTCGCACGGCCGCCGGGATACCGTGGCACCGTCATGTTGCATCCCGTCGGTTCGCAGCCCCCTGCGGTGTACTGGCGACGTCGGCTCGTCGTGCTGGCCGCGATCGTGCTGCTGTTCGTGCTGGTGATCCTCACCGCGAAGACCATGATGTCCGGCGACGGCGGCACTGCGGCCGCGGCGACCGGGAACAGCCACACCACCCAGGCGGCGAGCGATCCCGCGAC
>Ga0164242_10008261_pt1 | contig 11297 bp, 8 predicted proteins | sample OricomgcompostMG_FD_108783 | JGI IMG/M metagenome (GOLD analysis project Ga0164242, IMG submission 108783) | Miracle-Growth compost microbial communities from Emeryville, California, USA - Original compost - Miracle growth compost (MG) ...
CCGAGATGGTGGCTCGTGCCGTGCACCATCCAGCGACGGTGGTGCTGCCCGTCCGGACGCAGCGAGTCGGCCGGGCTGACCGGCAGGATGCCCAAATCGAACAGCTTCTGCGCGATCACTGCCGAGGTGGCCGCGTGGATGTCGGAGTGCTTGTTCCCCGGCCGCACCGCCTCGAACCCGGCCTGTTGTGCCGCCAGCACCGCCTGGTAGATGTCACGCTGGATCGGGCTGAACCGTCCGTCGACCGGCAACGTGCGGGTCACGTCGGCGGTGTAGAGCGAGTCGACCTCGACGCCGGCGTCGATCAAGACCAGCTCGCCCTCGCGAAGGTCACCGTCGTTGCGGATCCAATGCAGCGTGCAGGCATGTTCCCCGGCGGCGACGATGCTGCTGTACCCGACGCCGTTGCCCCGGTGCCGGGCCACCATGCCGAAGGCACCTTCGATCCACCGTTCGCCCCGGCCGAGTTCGACGGCGCGCCCCAGCTCGCGCACGATCTGCTCGAAGCCGTCCGCGGTAGCCGCGCAGGCCAGCCGCAGCTGTTCCACCTCATAGCTGTCCTTGACCAGCCGCAGCTCCGAGCAGAACCGGGCCAGCTCGGCGTCGGCCAGCAGCGCCTCCTGGGCGTCCTGGCCGGCCTGGACGCGCAGCCGGTCGACCAGGCCGGCGACATCGGGGTCGGCGTCGCGGACGACCCTCATCTCGACCTGCCCGAGGTCTTTGGCCAGCACGTCGGGCAGCTCGTCGATGTGCCGGCAGGCCAGGCCGAGCTCTCGTTCGAGGTCGGCCAGCGCGGGCCGCAGGCCGACCCAGAACTCGCCGTAGCGCGGGCTCAGGTAGAACTCCTCGCTGTCCCGCTCGGCCCGCGGCCGGAAGAACAGGGTCGCGTCGTGACCGGTCGCGCCGGCCGGTTCCAGCACCAGCACGGCGTCGGGTTCGCGGTCCGCGCCCAAGCCGGTGCTGTGGGCAAAGGCCGAGTGTGGGCGGAAGACGTAGTCGGTGTCGTTGCTGCGGACCTTCAACCCGCCGGCCGGCAGGACGAGCCGCCGGCCCGGGTACGCCGCCGACACCTGATGCCGCCGGGCCGCCGCGAAGTCGGCGACCCGGGCGCGCTCCGGGGGCGCCGGCCGGTCGGCCCAGCCGTCGGCCATCAGCGCCCGCAGGGCCGCCGACGGCCCCGGCCGTTGCTGCGCTGCTGCCGGTTGCTTCTCGCTCATCCGCCCATCGTGCCATCCGATATGTCGAGCCGACGGCGTCGTGGCCGCCGCCGACACGGCTAGCCGGCGACCAGCTCGGCCCGGTGGGCGACGATCCAGTCGGCGTCCGCCGTGAGCGCCGGCGCCAGTCCGTCGGCGGCGAAGCCCTGCCAGGGTTGCAATCCGCGCCGCGCGAGTTCGATCGTCTGGTCCCGTTCCGTCTCGATCGCCACCACCGCGGCCTCGACCACCTCCGCGGGCGAGTAGGCGCCGTAGGCGTCGGCCAGTGTGCGCAGGCGACCGGCACGATCGACGGGACGCGCCAGGCCGTACTGGTCCGTCCGGCCATCGCTCTGCAATGGCACGCCGTACCAGGCCAAGTACGCCAGGTCGGTGATGGCCATGCCTGGTTGGGCGAAGTCCCAGTCGATGACCCCGACCAGCCGGTCGTCACGCCACAGCGTGTTGAAGGGGCTGAAGTCGCCATGCCGGATGAGTTCGGCGGTGGGAAGCGACAGCGGGTTCCGCCAGACCGCGTCCGGCGGTGGGTGAAACGACCGCACCACGTCGTGGTAGCGACGCAGCATGCCTGCGAGCTGACGCAGTCCGTCGGTGCCGCGCATGACCGGGGGCCAGTCGGTCCAGCCGATCGGTTCACCCTCGAGGAAGGTCAGGATCTCCCGCCCGCGTTGGTCGATACCGAGCACCCGCGGCGCGGGGAAGTCGTGTGCCTGCAGGTGCGCCAGCAACGCGTGCACCGCGGGCGTCCACGGACCGGTCGAGCGCCGCACGGTATCGCCGACGCGGCGCACGTCGTTGACGAAGCCGCCGGCCAAGCGCTCACCCGCACCGTCCGTCACGAGCACACCCAACCACGGCTCGCCTCGGCACGGCCAAACTCCCGGTCCGCGGGGCGGCGTTCAGGAGCTGGCCACTTCCAGCAGCTTCGACTGTTCGGCCTGGCCCTCGATCAACGCCACCGGGCGCCGCGCCCACCGGCAGCGGAACGTCATACCCGCATCCACCCCCTCACCACCGACGCGGTGCGGCCACGGGCGCCCGATCGCGGTGGCATCGAGGCCGGGCACGCTCAGCCGCACGCACGCGGTGCGTTCGGGCGTGCCGGTGCCCGGATGCGTCCCGTCGACGTAGCCCAGCACCGCCTCGAACCGGGCAGCCACGCCAGTCTCCTCGGCCACCTCTCGCATCGCTGCTGCCGCCACCGACTCGCCGGCCTCGATGCCGCCCGCGGGCACCTGCGTGCCGGCCGCCGGCACGTCCGCGTGCTCGAACACCAGCAGCCGTCCGGCCAGGAGCACGAAACAGGCCACCCGGGCGCGCGGCCTGCCTGGTGGGTCCGGCAGCACCGGCCGCCGCAGCACCGCCAGCGGCACACCCTCACCGTCGTCGGTCGAACCGACCACCTGGTAGCCGTGCGCCGCGTAGAACCGCAGGTTGGCCTCCGACGCAGCCCCGGTGACCAGCTCGAAACCCGCGACGCCGGGCCGCGCCTCCCCGTCTGCGCCAACCGCCTCCACGCGTGCGTGCAGGGCCCCGAGGAGCCGACCGCCGATCCCGCGCCCCTGGCGATCGGGCGCGACCGCGACCCGGGTGACCTGAGCCATCGCCAGGCTCGCCGCGGCGCCGAGGACCAGCCGACCGGCACCGACCAACCGAGGTCCTCGCGGCCGTGGCAGCTCTGCCACCAGAACCACCGTGTGCGGGTCGGCAATGGCGTCGGCTACCGCCTCGAACGGTTCGACGAGCGGTTCGATCGCCGGGTTCTCGTACCGCTGGCCCTCGGCCAAAAACGCCGCCCGCTGCACCGTCAGGATCTCCCCGGCATCGTCCGGCTCGGCCGGCCGGATGCGTACAGGGTCCAGTCCGGCCAGCGGGAACGTCACCCTGGTGATGCTAGCCGTGCCCATTTCCGTCCACTATCACCCAGCCGATGTCGGTCAGCGGCCCGCGACCACACCTAAGCTGAGGCCATGACACCCGGCCTCGGGGTCGCCCATCGGGCTTCCACCACGCAGCGCTCGGTGGTGGCCATCGCCGTGGCAGCGGTGTTGCTCGCCATCGTCGTGCCGGCCAGTCTCGGCCCGTTGATGGTATTCGTCGGCGTGGGCGCCGGAGTAGCCGCGATCGTCGCCGCCTTGCGTACGCATGGTGTCGACCGAGCCGCCTGGCTGTTGCTCGGCGCAGGTCAGATCTTCAATGGCCTGGGCAACATCTCGATCGCTGCCGATGCCGCCCAGTGGTTCGCCGCCCCGAGCGTGCTGTCCTCGCTGACCTTCACGCTTGCCACCTGGTGCTCGGTCACTGGGCTGATCGTGTTGCTGCTGCCGCAGCGGGTCCGCACGTTCGGTGCGGCCGTCGTGGACTACGTGCTGATCACCGGCTGCGCCTTCGTCGTCGGCTGGACCTGGGACCTGCCGCACCTGCTCGGCAACCCGGAAAAGGAAACGACGGTGCTGGCCCTCAGTGGCGTCATCGCGGTGGCGATGGACCTGACCGGCGTGGCGCTCACCTGGTCGATCTGGCGGTCGCGGCTACCGGGCCAGCGGGCCGCCGCCCGGCTGGCGACACTTTCGCTGGTGGTGGCGACCATCGGAGACACCGGGGTGCTCAGTCAGCAGGTTCGGCTGCCCGAGAGTGTCGCCTCGTCCACCTGGCTCGCGTCGTCGGCTCTGATCCTGGTCGGGGCGGCCTGGGTGCCCACCGAACGCGCTACGCCGCGCTTGATCGGCCGCACCCGAACGATCGACGCGGCCACGGTCGCGGTGATGGCGACCGTGCTGTCGGTGACGCTGTTCAGCGGTCCCATGGACGATGTCACCGAGGTCGGCAGCGCGCTGATCACCATGCTGTTGCTGGTACGTCAACTGCGGATGGCGCACATGAACGTCGGTCTGTCGGAAATGGTGAGCAACGGTGAGCGCCGATTCCGCAAGCTGGCCGCGAGCACGCACGACATGGTGGTCAGCGCGGACGAGGACGGCCGCATCACCTATGCCAGTCCGAGCGCACTACGCGAGCTGGCACCGACGCTGCCCGGCCTGGTCGGCATGTCCATCGACGCGGTGTTCGCGCCACCCGTGCCGGCGCGGGTGCTCGGCGCGGTGCGCCGACTGCCGCCCGGCGGTGTGGCCCGACTCGAGTACCAACTCGAACGCCACGGTGTCGAACGCCACTTCGACCTGGTTGCCTCGCGGGTGCCGGGCGGCTATCTGATCTCCGCACGTGACGTCACCGAACGTGCCCATCTGGTGCGGGCACTGGAGACTGCGGCCAATCGCGATGCCCTGACGAACCTGCTCAACCGGGCCAGTTTCGAACATGCGTTACGCGATCGACTGGACAGCACCGGCGCGGCCACCGTCGTGTTCTTCGACCTGGACGGGTTCAAGCTGGTGAACGACACCGGCGGCCACGCGGCCGGGGACGCAGCGCTGGTGGAGGTGGCGCATCGCCTCGGCTCGACGATGCATCCCGACGACCTGGTCGCGCGCTTCGGCGGAGACGAGTTCGCCGTGCTGCTACGGGACGGACTGCGCCGCGACGAGGCGGTCGCGATCACCCGCCGGGCCCAGGACGGTATCGCCGGCAGCTATCCCGCAGGCGGCAACAGCATCACGTTGAGTGGGACAGCGGGCATCACCTACCGCGACTCGGGCAGCCCGGCCGAGGTGATGCGGAACGCCGATCTCGCGTTGTATGCCGCCAAATCCGAGCAGCGCGGCACCTTGCGACTGTTCGAGCCGAGCATGTACCGCACCGCGCGCAGCGGGGTGGAGCTCGACCAGCGGCTGCGAGCGGCGCTCGACGACGACACACTCGAGCTGTACTACCAGCCGATCGTCGACCTGCGATCGGGCGCGGTATCAGGCAGCGAAGCCCTCTTGCGCTGGTTCGACGGCAGCGACGTCGTCCTCTTGCCCGAGCAGACCTTGGCGCTGGCCGAGGCGCACGGCTCGGCGGCGGTGCTCGGCCGGTGGACGTTGGCGAAGGCGATCGCGCAAGCATGCGTGTGGCAGTCCGCGGGCCGGAACCTGCGGGTTTCGACCAACGTGTCGGTGAGCCAACTGCTCGAGGACGGCTTCGCCACGTCGGTACGGCAGTTGTTGGAGCGAGAGAACTGTGATGCCCGGCTGGTGACGATCGAGATCACCGAGAACATGCTGGTGGAGGATTCCGAGCGGATGCTGAGGATTCTGCATCAAATGCGCGACATGGGGCTTCATCTGGCGATCGACGACTTCGGCACCGGTTATTCGAGCCTCGCCTACCTCGGCCGGCTGCCGGTGGACGAGCTGAAGATCGATCGCTACTTCGTGTCCGGGTTGGGTGTCCGCGCCGACCGGACTGCGCTGGTGCGGGCGATCATCGGTATCGGCGCCGACCTCGGGTTGACGGTGACAGCCGAGGGGGTCGAGACGACCGAGCAGCGGGACCTGCTGCGCGAGCTCGGCGCCAACCGGATGCAGGGATTCCTGGAATCGGTTGCGCTGCCGGTTGAGGAGTTCGAGCACTACCTGGACGCACGACCGGCGCGGCACGGGCTGGCCGCCGCCGACATCACCACCGGGTGAGACCGCACGCGGTATCGGATCACGACGTGGCGTAGGCGTCCTTCTGTAGTTGGTAAAGCTGCGCGTAGTGGCCGCGCCGGGCCCGCGCGTACGTGCGCTCACGCGCCGGCGCTCCCGGCCGGACGGAATCGCCGCAGCCGCAGGCTGTTGGTCACCACGAACACCGACGAGAACGCCATGGCCGCGCCGGCCAGCATCGGGTTCAGCAAACCTGCGGCGGCAATCGGAATGGCCGCCACGTTGTAGGCGAACGCCCAGAACAGGTTGCCCTTGATCGTGCCCAAAGTGCGCCGGGACAGTTCGATCGCGTCCGCGGCAGCGTTCAGGTCACCGCGTACGAGTGTCAGGTCGCTTGCTTCGATCGCGACGTCGGTACCGGTGCCCATGCTCAGCCCGAGATCGGCTTGCGCCAACGCCGCCGCGTCGTTGACGCCGTCACCGACCATGGCTACCACGGCGCCCTCCCGCTGTAGCCGGGTCACGGCCTCGACCTTTCCGGCTGGCAGCACGCCCGCGATCACGTCGTCGGCCGCGATTCCCACCTCGGCGGCCACCGCCCGAGCCACCGCGGCGTTGTCGCCGGTGAGCAGCACCGGCCGCAGGCCCAGGGCGCGGAACCGGCGGACCGCTTGCGGCGACGTCGGTTTAACCGTATCCGCCACCATCAGCAGCGCCCGTAGCCGGCCGTCCCAGGCGACCGCGACAACGGTGCGGCCGGCTTCTTCCGCCTGCGCCGCGGCCGCGCCCAGCTCTGCGGGTACCGGAAGGCCCCGCTCGTCGAGCAGCGCGAGCCGACCGACGATCACGTCGTACCGGGCACCTCCGTCCTCGACCGTGCCGGCGACGCCGAGTCCGGCGACGTTGGCGAAATCCGCGACGGCCGGCAGGCCGCCGTCGCCGGCCGCCCGGTCCGCGATTGCTCGGGCGATCGGGTGCTCACTGGCGTGCTCGACCGCACCGGCCAACCGCAGTACCTGCCCGGGTTCCTCGCCGTCGCAAACCTCGACGCCGGTCACACTCATCCGGCCCTCGGTCACCGTGCCGGTCTTGTCCAGCACGACAGTGTCGACCCGGCGGGTCGACTCGAGTATCTGCGGGCCTTTGATCAAGATGCCCAGCGACGCGCCCCGTCCGGTGCCCACCATGAGTGCGGTGGGCGTGGCCAGCCCCAGCGCGCACGGGCAGGCGATGATCAGCACGGCAACCGCCGCGGTGAAGGCGGCCTCGGCCGATCCGCCGGCAAGTAACCAACCCGCCAGTGTCAGCACAGCGATACCGATGACAGCGGGCACGAACACAGCGGACACGCGGTCGGCCAACCGCTGCACCGGGGCCTTGCCGGTCTGCGCATCCTCCACCAGCCTGGCCATCTGAGCCAACTGCGTGTCGGCGCCGACGTGGGTTGCCCGTACGCGCAGGCTGCCGCCGACATTGACGGTCGCACCGGCGACCTCGTCGCCCGGCCCGACCTCTACCGGCGCGGATTCTCCGGTGAGCATGGCGGCGTCGACCGCGCTCGTGCCGTCGACCACCACGCCGTCGGTGGCGATCTTCTCCCCGGGCCGCACGACGAACTCGTCCCCGACCAGCAACTCGGCGATCGGGATGCGCACCTGCGCGCCGTTGCGGACGACGGCGACGTCCTTGGCACCCAGTTCGAGCAGCGCGCGCAGGGCGGCACCGGACCGGCGCTTGGCCCGCGCTTCGAAGTAGCGTCCGGCGAGCAGGAACAGCGTGACGCCGGCGGCCACCTCGAGGTAGATGTCGGCTCCCTCACCAGAGGAGGTCAGGGCGAACGACATGCGCATGCCGGGTGCCCCGGCACCGCCGAAGAACAGGGCGTACAGCGACCAGACGAAGGCCGCCGACACGCCGACCGATATCAACGTATCCATGGTCACCGCGCCGTGGCGAAGGTTGGTCACGGTGGCACGGTGGAACGGCCACGCGCCCCACACCACGACCGGCGCGGCGAGCGTCAGACACAGCCACTGCCAGTAGGTGAACTGCAGCGGCGGGATCATGGACAGTGCCAACACCGGAAGTGTCAGCGCCAGGACTATCGACAGCCGCTGGCGCAGCGCGGTTGCCTCGTCGGGCGGCTCAGCCCGCTCGGTTGCGGCGTCGACGCCGGCCGGCTCCTGTGCGGCCGGCGTCGGTGGCAACTGGGCGGTGTAGCCGGTCGCTTCGACGGTGGCCACCAACTCGGTGGGCGCCAGCTGGACCGGGTAGCGAACCCGCGCCTTCTCGGTAGCGAAGTTCACCGAGGCCTGCACACCGGGCATCCGGTTGAGCTTCTTTTCCACCCGGGCCGCGCAGGAGGCACAGGTCATGCCGCCGATCGCCAGATCGACCGTAGCCAGTTCAGGCGGGGCCAGTTCGTCCGACGCCAGTTCAGCCGGCGTCCGTTCATCTCGACCTGTCGCCGTGCTCACGCGCTACCGCCCGGGTCGTCGTCGGCCGCCCCGTCAGCCAACTCGTAGCCGGCCTCGTCCACGGCGGCGCGCACGGCCGCCAGCTCGAGCGGGGCGTCGCTGTCGACCGAGACGCCCGATGTGCCGCCGGCGACCAGATCGATACGCACGTCTTGTACCCCGGGCAGCGCGCGCAGTTCCTGCGAGACCGCGGTCACGCAGTGCTCGCACGTCATGCCGGTAACGGCATAGGTGGTGGTGACAGGGGGCGTGGTCATAGCGGGCTCCTGGTGGGCTCGGGGTTCGGCTTCTCGGTGGTCGGGCGTCGGGGCCGGCGGTTGGTCGGGCGTGCTGCCGATCGCCCCGAACAGCTGGTCGCGTCGCATCGTCAACGTGGCGCCCGGACGAAGTGCGGGTCTGGTCATGACCGCACCAAGCGAGCGATCGCGTCCGACGCTTCGCGCACCTTCTCCTGCGCGTCCGGCCCGCCACGGCGGGCCGCGTCGACGACGCAGTGCGACAGGTGTTCGTCGAGCAGTTCGAGCGAAAAGGACTGCAACGCCTTCGTCGCGGCCGAGACCTGCGTGAGGATGTCGATGCAGTACTGGTCGTCGGCCACCATTCGCTGCAGGCCGCGCACCTGGCCTTCGATCCGCCGGAGGCGCTTCAGGTGCCGGTCCTTGTCGTCGCTGTAGCCATAGGGTCCGTGCTGCGCGGCGGTCGACACTGGCATCACTACTCCATCTCTACCCCTGGGGGGTATGTGGTTCGACGGCGCCAGCATACCCCCTGGTGGTATGGCCGCAACCCCGGAAGCCGGCATCTCGGCCCGAGCCGTCAGCATGGGCACCATGGAAAGTCCCGCCCCGTCCGTGCCGGCCACACCCGGCACGCCGGCCGGGCCGGCCATCAAGACCGTCTACGCCGTCGGCATCGGAGTGGCGGGAGGCATCACCGGCGCCCTGATCGGGGGCGGGACGGGCACCGTTACCGTGCCGTCGCTCGATCGGTTCAGCCGGCTGCGGCGTGCCGTCATCCACGGCACGGCCACCATGCCGAACATCGCCGTGGCCGTAGTCGGGGCCACCACCTACTGGATCCACGGCGGCGCGCTCGACCTGACGATGGGCGTGCCGCTGATGATCGGCGGCGTCACCGGCGCCACGTTCGGCCCACGGCTGGTGCTCCGGGTGCCCGAGCGGGCGCTGCGGGTCGCGTTCGTCGTCGTGCTCGCCGTCGCCGGGACCAAGTTGTTGGCCAACGCCTTGGACGTGGGGACGCTCGGTGGGTCTGCGCTGATCCCGCCGGCTGCCCGCGGTTCGCTGTCCGTGCTCGCGCTCGGGGTGGCCATCGGTGTGGTGATCGGCGCCTGGTCGGCCGCGCTCGGCTTGGGCGGAGGCATGCTGGTGGTGCCGGCGTTGGTGCTGCTGTTCGGCGCCGGTCTGCACGTGGCCGAGGGCACGTCGCTGATGGTGATGCTGCCGAACTCGGTGGCCGCCGCGCGTGCCCACATCCGGCAGGGCACCGCCTCGGTGCCGACCGGTGTGCGACTGGCCGCCGGCGCCGTGGCCGGCGCGGTGCTCGGCGTGTTCGTCGCCCTATCGCTGCCCGGCCGCTCGCTCGGGCTGTTCTTCGGCGCGTTCGTGCTGGCGATGGCGGTACGCGAACTAGTGCGGCTGCGCCGGTTAGGAGCGCGTGGTGCCACTATCGGCCGGTAACCGGCCCGCTGCGCGATGCAGCGCCCGGTCCGACGCTTCTGGTCGGTTGGATGGCCCTCCTTGGATGCCCTCCTACCCCCACGAAGCTCCGGATTTGTGGTTGGCTGAACCCTTGCCCAGGGGTTGACGCGGGTTGACCCGAGGCAAGTACCAGGAGGGCTAGCCACCACGCCGATGCCAGCAGTGCCGGCAGCCGGTCACCCGGCCGCGGTCCGCTCACGCGACGACCGCGGGTCGCTGCCTACCCGCCGGCCCTCGCTGCGACGCGCCAGCAACTCACCGCTTGCCTACCTGTTCGTCATGCCGGCACTGGCGATCTTCCTGGTCTTCACGATCGGGCCGACGGTCTATACCGCCGTCATATCGACGTTCGACTGGAATCCACTCAACATCTCACAGTCGACGTTCATCGGCCTGGACAACTACAAGGATGCGTTCACCTCCGATACCGACCCGTCGTTTTGGGCTACCGCGGGCACTTCGGCCTACTTTGTCGTCGCGATGGTGGTGGTCGGCACGCTCGCCTCCCTGGCAATCGCCCTGCTCCTGCAGCGGGGCGGGCGGGCCTTGGGCGCCGTCCGGACAGCGGCCCTGCTGCCGCACGTGACGCCACTGGTGGCGACGTCGCTGGTCTGGGTCTGGGTCTTCAACGGGCAGTTCGGCCTGGCCAACGTCGTCCTGCACGCGGCCGGCGCGGACAAGATCAACTGGCTGCAGAACTCCACCTGGGCCATGCCGGTGATCATCCTGGTGAGCCTGTGGCACGAGATCGGCTTCACCGCGGTGATCTTCCTCGGCGGGCTGACCACGATCTCGGCCGAGTTGAGCGAAGCGGCGCGGGTCGATGGTGCCAACGCGGCACAGGAGTTCGCCTACGTCACGCTGCCACAGCTGCGCCCGGTGGTGTTCTTCGTGGTGGTCATCGCCACCATCGAGTCGCTGCAGGCGTTCACCCAGTTCTACGCCATGACCGGCGGTGGACCTGGCTACTCCACCACCACGCTCAGCTTCGCGATCTACCAGCAGGCGTTCGTGGTCTTCCATACCGGCTACGCCGCCGCTCTGGCGATCGTGCTGTTGGTCGTCACCGCAGCGTTGTCGCTGCTGCAGTTCCAGCTCAACCGGGCCCGCACGTGACGCGGACCCACATCAACCGGCTCGGCCGGACTCAACCAGGGGAGAGGAACAGAATGCGCAGTCCCAGAAACATCTCGCGGCGGCGCCCGGTATGGACGCGCTCAGTTGCCGTAACCGCAGGGGTCGCGCTGATCGCCGCTGCCGGCGTCGCCTGCGGATCCGGGGGCGGCGGCACCAGCGACCAGTCCGGCTCAACCAACCCCACGCCCTCGGCCACCTCGAGTTCACACACCGGCACGA
>Ga0164242_10008262_pt1 | contig 11297 bp, 7 predicted proteins | sample OricomgcompostMG_FD_108783 | JGI IMG/M metagenome (GOLD analysis project Ga0164242, IMG submission 108783) | Miracle-Growth compost microbial communities from Emeryville, California, USA - Original compost - Miracle growth compost (MG) ...
CGCCGGGCCTTCGAGCTGATCAACGAGCGGGCCGACGACTTCGCCGAGCTGATGAGCCTCGAGATGGGCAAGCCGATCGCCGAGGCGAAGGGCGAGGTGTCCTACGGCAACGAGTTCTTCCGCTGGTTCTCCGAGGAGGCGGTGCGCATCCACGGCCGCTGGATGAACGCCCCCGCCGGCGGCAGCCGGCTGCTGACGGTGAAGAAGCCGGTGGGCCCGTGCTTCTTCGTCACGCCGTGGAACTTCCCGCTCGCCATGGGCACCCGCAAGATCGGCCCGGCGATCGCGGCCGGTTGCACGATGGTGATCAAGCCGGCCGGGATGACGCCGCTGACCATGCTCGCGCTGGCCCAGGTCCTCTCCGAGGCGGGGCTGCCCGACGGCGTACTCAACGTCATCACCTCGAGCCACTCCGGCGACATCAGCAAGGCTCTGATGGAGGACGACCGGCTGCGCAAGGTCTCCTTCACCGGCTCGACCGCCGTCGGACAGACCCTCGTGCGCCAGTCCGCCGACCAGCTGCTCCGGGTCTCGATGGAGCTGGGCGGCAACGCGCCCTTCCTGGTCTTCGAGGACGCCGACCTCGACGCCGCGGTCGAGGGTGCGATGGTGGCGAAGATGCGCAACATGGGCGAGGCATGCACCTCGGCCAACCGGTTCCTGGTGCACGCCGACGTGGCCGAGGAGTTCGGCCGCAGGCTCGGGATGAGGATGGGCGCGCTCAAGGTCGGCCGCGGCCAGGACGAGGGCGTCGAGGTCGGCCCGCTCATCGAGGAGAAGGCGGTCGAGTCCGTGCACCAGCTCGTCACCGACGCCGTGCACGACGGCGCCACCCTCGTCACCGGCGGTACGGCGCCCGACGGCCCGGGCTTCTTCTACAACCCGACCGTGCTGGTCGGCGTGCACCCGGAGTCCGAGATCAACACCCAGGAGATCTTCGGGCCGGTCGCCCCGATCACGACGTTCACCACCGAGGAGGAGGCGATCGAGCGGGCCAACGCGACCGAGTACGGTCTGGCCTCCTACGCCTACACCCGCGACCTGGCCCGCACGATCCGGCTCTCGGAGTCGCTCGACTACGGCATGATCGGCATCAACACCGGCCTGCTCTCCAACCCGGCCGCGCCGTTCGGTGGGGTGAAGCACTCCGGCTTCGGCCGCGAGGGCGGGTTCGAGGGGATCGAGGAGTACCTCGAGACCACCTACGTCGCCCTGCCTGCCGATCACTGATCGCCGGTCAGTAGCGTCCGAGGCATGGAGCCCTACGCCGACGTCGTCGCGTCCTACCTCGACTTCGCCGCGTACGCCGCAGCAGACTCGGCGACCTTCGAAACCTGGGCGCGCGGCGTCGCCGACGACCCGGAGGCGGCGGCCTGGATCGCCACCCTGCCGGGCATCAAGCAGCAGCCCAACCTGGTCTTCGCCGCCGCCCGCTGGCACGGCGTCGTCGCGCCCGGGCCCTACGCCGGCCTGCGGGACGCGCTGCTCGCCGACGGGCCCGACGGCCCGATCCGGGCAACCATCCTCGGCCATGCCACCCAGACCAACGAGGTCGGCCGGCTGGCGACGCTGCTGCCGGCGTTCGCGCGGATCGCGGCCGAGCGGCCGGATCAGAGCCGGCCGCTGGCGCTGCTGGAGGTCGGCGCCTCCGCAGGCCTGTGCCTCTACCCGGACCGGTGGGGGTATGACTGGCGGACCGACGACGGACATCGGCTCCTCGGCGACGAGCCGAGGCTGGCATGCCGGGTCAAGGGCGCGGCGCCGCTGCCCGACGCCGTACCGACGATCGGCTGGCGGGGCGGCCTCGACCTCAACCCCCTCGACGTGACCGATGAGGACCAGATGGCCTGGCTCGAGCAGCTGGTCTGGCCCGAGCACGACGACCGGCGGCAGCGGCTCCGCCAAGCGGTTGCCATCGCGCGGACGGATCCGCCCCGGCTGGTGAGGGGCGATCTGCTCACCGAGCTGCCTGGGCTGGTCGAGCGGGCCGCGGAGCACGGCGCCGTGGTGGTCTTCCACAGCGCCGTCATCGCCTACCTCGAGCCGGCCGACCGGTCCAGGTTCGACGCGATGATGCGCCGACTGGTCGCCGAGGGCGCCTGCCACTGGGTCAGCAACGAGGGCAAGCGGGTCCTGCCGAGCGTGACCGCGACCGGCCCGGCCATCCCCGAGACCAAGCCGACGTTCGTGCTCGGCCTCGACGGCCGGGCGGTGGCGCACACGCACGGCCACGGCCGCTCGATGCGCTGGTTCGGCTGAGCCCCAGTCCGCGCGACGGCCCGGTCCCGGAGCCGGTCGTGCCCCGACCGAGACAGCGGGGCCGGATCGGTCAGTGGGCGGCGTCGTCGGCGAGCCGATCGACCAGTTCGTCCCGGCTCGCGATGCCGAGCTTGCGGTAGATCCGCGACAGGTGCCACTCGACGCCCTTGACGCTGACCTCGAGGTCGTCGGCGATCTGTCGGTTGGTGAGCCCGTGGGCGGCCCGGTCGGCGACCCGCCTCTCGGCCGGCGTGAGGACCTCGAGCGTCCATCCGGTCAGTGGCCGGGCCTGTTCGCCGAGCCGGCCGAGCAGGCTGACCACCCGCGTGTGCAGCGGCCAGAGTCCCTCCTTGCCGGCATAGGTCTCGGCGTTGCGCAGCAGCGCCAGGATCTCGGGGCCGGGCGTGCCGGGCGAGAGGATCGTCATCGCCGCCACGTCGGCGTCGAGCTGCACCGACAGCCGCTGGCTGCCCGACAGCGTGGCGAGCCGCTGCGCGCGGCGGAGGGTGCCGATCGGGTCGTTCCCGGCCTCCGCGGTGGCCAGCGCGCGCAGCCCGTGGGCGAGGGTGAACGGGTCGTGGCTCTTCTCGGCCCGCCCGACCTGCTCGCGGGCCAGCTCGGCGCCCTCGCGGCGGCGGCCGGTTCGCACCAGCGCGAGGACGGCGCCGACCCGCCATGGCCGCAGCGCCATCTCGTCCACGCCCGCGAGAGAGCCGGCGGTGAGGAAGCGGTCGCGGGACGCGGCGTGGTCGCCGTACGCGGCCGCGGTCTCGCCGCTGGCCAGCGCGCTGGCCACCTCCGCCTCCGGCCCGGGCAGGGCGCTGATCCGCCCCACGTGGCTCGTCGCCGTCGCTACCTCACCGACGGCGAGATCGAGCTCGACCCGGAGCAGCAGGGCCAGGGCGAGCTCAGGGTCGCTCAGCTCCGGCGTGCGATCGGGCCGCAGCAGGCGCTGCAGCTCCGTGGCCGCCAGCCGGATGTGGCCGGCGCGCACCAGCGTCCACGCGGGCGCCACGGCTCCGGCGAACGACGGCACTCCGGTCGGCTGGGCCGCCGATGGGGTCACGTCGGTCGGTGGCACGGCCCCAACGATCCCACGCGCGTCCCCATGACCGGGCGGCTTTGGCCAAACGATGGACCGAGGTCCGGTCCGCTGGCCCGCCCGTCGACCGGGCTCGGATCAGGCGAACTGCCACACCAGCAGCTCGGTGGGCACGGCCGCGGTCACCTCGACCGGGTCTTCGGCGCCCTCGCCGGAGATCACGAACGCATCGCCATGTCCGAGCGGCTCGGCGAGCGAGGAGCGCAGCAGCGCACCGGCCGCGACGTACACGTGCCGCAGCGAGGCGCCCGGGACGGTGACGCTCTCGCCGGCCTCCAGTCGGGCGACCGAGAAGGTGGCGGTGCCGGTCGGGCGGCTCACCTCGACCAGCCGGCCGCGCTCGAGGGCCACCTCACGAGCGGAGTACGCCGGAGCCTTCCCGGGCTCGTCCGGCGTCAGCCAGACCTGCACGAACCGGGTCTGCGGTGCGGCCGCCACCTCGGAGTGCGTGACCCCGCTGCCGGCGGTGAGGTGGCCGACCATGCCCGGGGTCAGGGTGGCGCGCGAGCCGAGCTCGTCCTCGTGGGTCAGGGCACCGCTGAGCACCCAGGTGAGGATCTCCAGCTCTTCGTGCCGATGCGCCGCGAACCCCTGGTCGTGGGCCAGCAGGTGCTCGTCGTGGCAGACGATCGGACCGAGTCGCAGCCGATCGGGGTCATAGTGACTCCCGAAGGAGAGCGAGTGCCAGGTGGCTCGACCGGCGACACGCTCCATGAATCGGGCTGTTCCTCGACGGATCTCGACAGTCACAGGGAAGATTGTGCCGTGGACGTTGCTCCCCAGCTCCCCGAGGGCTTCCGATTCGGCACCGTGGCAGCGGCTTATCAGGTCGAGGGCGCGACGGGCGCCGACGGTCGCGGTCCGAGCATCTGGGACACGTTCGCGCGACGACCGGGTGCGATCCTGGACGGCAGTGACGCGAGGATCGCCTGCGACAGCTACCACCGCTACCCCGAGGACATCGCGCTGCTGCAGCGGCTCGGCGTGACCGGTCACCGGTTCTCCTTCGCCTGGCCGCGCTTCCAGCCCGACGGCCGCGGCCCGCTCAACCCGAAGGCGATCGACCACTACGACCGCTACCTCGACGCCCTGCTCGAGGCGGGGATAGCGCCGATGGCCACGCTGTACTTCAACGACCTGCCCCAGGCACTCGAGGACGACGGCGGCTGGCTCAACCGGTCCACCATCGAGGCCTTCGCGACGTACGCCGCGCTGGTGGGGGAGCGCTTCGTGGATCGGGTGTCCTCGTGGGTGCCGGTCCAGGAGCCGAACACCGCCGCCTTCCGCGGCTACGGCCTCGGTACCTGGGCACCGGGACGGGAGCTGATCTTCGGCGCCGTGCCCGCGATGCACCACCTGCTGGTCGCGCACGGCCGGGCGGCGATCGCGCTGCGGGCCGCCGGTGCGCTGCAGATCGGCTGCGCCAACAGCCACAAGCCGATGTGGCCGGGCTCAGAGGACCCCGCCGACGTGGGGGCGACCAAGCTCTACGACGCGCTGTGGAACGGCCTGGTCCTCGAGACCATGCTGCTCGGCCGCTACCCCGTCGACCTGCAGCCCCTGGCCGCCGAGATGGTGGTCGAGGGCGACCTGGCCACCATCCGGCAGCCGCTGGACTTCTACGGCGTGAACTTCTCCCACCCGCGCCGGGTGGTGGCGCCGCCGGAGGACAGCGAGGCCGAGATGCCGTTCGAGTTCCTGCCACTGCTCGGCTATCCCGCCACCGATGCGGGCTGGCCGGTCGTGCCGGCATCGCTGCGGGAGTGGTTGATCCTGACCCGCGCTCGGTTCCGGGCGGCGCTGCCGCCGTTCATGATCACCGAGAACGGCGCCTCGTACGACGCCGCTCCGGACGCCGCCGGCGTGATCGACGACCAGCCCCGGATCGACTACCTCGCCGGGCACCTGGAGGCGGTCGCCGAGGCCTGCCGGCGCGGCGTGGACGTGCGCGGCTACTACGTCGGGCACCTGCTCGACGGCTGGGACTGGGAGCAGGGCTACCGCCAGCGGTACGGCCTCGTGCATGTCGACCACACGACCGGCGCGCGCACCCCGAAGCGGTCCTTCGACTGGTACGCCGGGGTCATCGCGGCCCAGGAGCAGCCGCACGAGCCGACCACGCTGGCGTGAACCGTCCCGGACTACCCCACCTCCCCAGCCCTACAGCGCCAGTCTGGCGCCCAGCTCCTTGATCGCGTCCATGTCTCCCGGCTCGGGGACCCACGGCAGCTGCATCCGGTCCCGGCTCTTGTCGACGTAGCGCGGGATGACATGCAGGTGGAAGTGGAAGACGCTCTGCCAGGCGTGCTCACCGCGGTTGTTGAGCAGGTTCACCCCGTCGGCACCGAGGACGTCGGTCACCCGCTGAGCGAGTCGCTGGCCGGTGTCGACCACCGCGTGGAGGTCCTCGGCCGCGATCTCCAGGACGTCCTTCGAGTGCCGCTTCGGCACCACGATCAGGTGGCCCTCGGACGCCGGCGAGATGTCCATGAAGGCATAGGTGAGGTCGTCCTCGTAGACCTTCGTCGAGGGGATGTCGCCGGCCACGATCGAGCAGAAGAGGCAGTCCACGATAGCGACACTAGCGCCGGGTGAGGTTCAGGGTGACCTGTGGCTCACCCTGAACCTCACCCGGCGTCACAGCGCGGCCGCGACCCGGGTGCCCTGCTCGATGGCCCGCTTCGCGTCCAGCTCGGCCGCGACGTCGGCGCCGCCGATGAGGTGCCAGCCCGGCCAAGACGATTGGGCACTGTCGACCCACAGGTCGCGCACCGACTCCTGGCCGGCACAGATCACGACGTCGTCGACGGTGATCGAGTGCGGCTGGCCGTCCACGGTGTAACGCAGCACCAGCGCGCCGTCGGCGCCGTTCTCGATCGCGTCGTACGTCGCGCCGCTCACCAGCCGCACGCCCTCCTGCTTGAGCCGGGCGCGGTGGGCCCAGCCGGAGGTCTTCCCCAGGCCGATGCCGATCGGAGTCGTCTTGCGCTGCAGCAGCGTCACCTGCCGCTCGGGCATGCGCGGCTCGGGTTCGGTCAGCCCGGCGCGGTGGTACGCCGGGTCGCCGACGCCCCAGTGCGCCTTCCACTCGGCCAGCGTCTCCGGTTCGTGGGTGAGGGCGGTGGAGACGTCGACGCCGATGCCGCCCGCCCCGATGACCGCGACCCGGCGGCCGGCGTCGACCCGGCCGGAGAGCACGTCGGCGTAGGAGACGGCGTGCTCGATCCCGGCGATGGCGGGGATGCGGGGCGTGACACCGGTCGCCACGATGACCTCGTCGTACTCCTGGAGGTCGGCGAGGGTGGCCTCGGTCTTGAGCCGGACGTCGACGCCGAGCACCTCGAGGCGACGCCCGAAGTAGCGCAGCGTGTCGGCGAAGTCCTCCTTGCCCGGCACCGCCATGGCGAGTCGGAACTGGCCGCCGATCTCCTCGCCCTTCTCGAAGAGCGTCACCGCCAGGCCGCGCTCGGCGGCGGAGACGGCCGCGGACAGACCGGCCGGGCCGGCGCCGACGACGGCAACCGTCTTGGTCGAGCGGGTGGGGGTGAGGACCAGCGTGGTCTCCCGGCCGGCGCGCGGGTTGACCAGGCAGGACACCTTCTGGTTCTTGAAGGCGTGGTCGAGGCAGGCCTGGTTGCAGGCGATGCAGGTGTTGATCTCGTCCGCGCGGTCCTCGGCGGCCTTGTTCACGAAGTAGGGGTCGGCCAGCAGCGGGCGGGCCATTGAGACCAGGTCGGCGCTGCCGTCGGCGATGATCTGCTCGGCGAGGTCGGGGGTGTTGATCCGATTGGACGCGCACACCGGTACGTCGACCTCCGCCTTGAGCCGCGCGGTCAGGTCGGTCCAGGCGCCGCGGGGGACCTGGGTGATGATCGTGGGGACGCGGGCCTCGTGCCAGCCGATGCCGGTGTTGAGCACGCTGACGCCGGCCTCCTGGAGCGCGTAGGCCAGCTCGATCGTCTCCGCCCAGGTCTGGCCGCCCTCGACCAGGTCGATCAGGGAGAGGCGGAACATCACCGGGAAGTCGTCGCCCACCAGCTCGCGGGTGCGACGCACGATCTCGACTGGGAAGCGCATCCGGTTGGTCGCGCTGCCACCCCACCTGTCGGTGCGCTGGTTGGTGCGCTCGGCGAGGAACTGGTTGATCAGATAGCCCTCGGAGCCCATGATCTCGACCGCGTCGTAGCCGGCCTTCTTGGCCAGCGCCACCGACTCGGCGAAGTCGGTGACAGTGGCGTCCACGCCCTTGTCGGAGAGGGCGTGCGGCTTGAACGGGTTGATCGGCGCCTTGATCGGGCTCGCCGAGACCGAGAACGGCGTGTAGCCGTAGCGGCCGGCGTGCAGCACCTGCAGCGCGATCGCGCCGCCCTCGGTGTGCACTGCCTCGGTGATCTGACGATGGCGCATCGCCTGGAGCCGCGAGGTCATCTCGGAGGAGAACGGCTTGAGCCAGCCGCGCTTGTTCGGCGCGTAGCCGCCGGTCACGATCAGGCCGACGCCCCCGCGGGCCCGCTCGGCGAAGTACGCCGACAGCTTGGGCAGGTCCCAGACCTTGTCCTCGAGTCCGGTGTGCATCGATCCCATCACCACCCGGTTGCGCAGCGTCAGGCTGCCGATGGTGAGTGGCGAGAGCAGGTGATCGTAGGCCATGCCCGGAATGTTACTTGCTAGTAACCGATGGCGCCATTGCCTCCAGGGGCGGTGGAGGAAATGGCGGTGGCCCCGCGGGACGGATCCCACGGGGCCACCATTTCTGACTACTCGACGCGTCGAAAGTGACGTCTCGGCGTCAGGCGGGGAAGGACTCGCCCTTCGCCGCCATCTCCCGGAGGTACGGGGTGGCCCGGAAGCGGTCGCCGTACTTCTCCGCGAGCTCGTCGGCGCGCTTGAGGAACGCCTCGATGCCGTAGCTGCCGTCGGCCGCGTCGTAGCCGGTGATGAACTGCGCGGCACCGCCGGTCTGTGGCGGGAAGCCGATGCCGAAGATCGAGCCGATGTTGGCGTGTGCGGCCGAGGTGACGACGCCCTCCTCGAAGCACTTGGCGGTCTCGAGCGCCTCAGCGAACAGCATCCGGTCCTTGATGTCGGCCATCGGGATCTGCTCCTCGGCGACCGGGAACAGCTCGGCGAGACCTGGCCAGAGGGAGCTGCGCTTGCCGTCCTGGTAGTCGTAGAAGCCGGCGCCGCGGAGCTTGCCCGCACGACCGGCCTCGAGCATCTTGGTGACCACCGCGCTGCCCGGGTGGGCGACGTAGTTCGGGTCGTCCTCGGCCGACTTGGCGATCTTGGCCATCAGCTCGAGGTTGAGCTCGTCGGAGAGCTGTAGCACCGGCGCCGGGTAGCCGGCCTGGGTGGTGGCGCGCTCGATGGAGAGCGGGTGGACGCCCTCGGCGAGCATCTGCATGCCCTCGTTGACCATGTAGCCGATGACGCGCGAGGTGTAGAAGCCGCGCGAGTCGTGGGCGATCATCGGGGTCTTCTTGATCGCCAGCGTGATGTCGTACGCCTGGGCCAATGACTCCTCGGACGTCTCCGCGCCCTTGATGATCTCGACCAGCGGCATCTTGTCGACCGGCGAGAAGAAGTGCAGGCCGATGAAGCGCGAGGCGGCGTTCTCGCCATCGATGCCCTTGGCCAGCTCGGTGATCGGCAGGGTCGAGGTGTTCGAGCAGAGCAGGGCGCCCTCGGCGAGGTGCGGGATGACCTCGTTGAAGACCTTCTGCTTGAGCTCGACGTTCTCGAAGACGGCCTCGACGACGAGGTCGCAGCCGGCCGCGTCGGCCGCGTCGACGGTCGGCGTGATCCGGTTGAGGATCTCCTCGGCCTTCTCCTGGCTGAGCTTGCCGCGCGAGACGGCCTTGTCGTTGATGCCCGCGGTGTAGGCCCTGCCCTTCTGGGCCGCCTCGATCGAGACGTCCTTGAGCACGACCTCCACGCCGGCGCGGGCCAGGACGTAGGCGATGCCTGCGCCCATCATGCCGGCGCCGAGGACGACGGCCTTCTTCGGCTGGAACCTCTCCACGCCGTCCGGGCGCTCCTTGCCGGCGTTGATCGAGCCGAGGTCGAAGAAGAACGCCTGGATCATGTTCTTCGCCTGCTGGCCGGTGACCAGGTCGACGAAGTAGCGGGACTCGATCCGGGTGGCGGTGTCGAAGTCGACGAGCGCACCCTCCACCGCGGCCGACAGGATCGACTTCGGCGCCTTCATGTTGCTCTGCTTGAGCTGCTTGCGCAGGATCGGCGCGAACGCCGGCAGGAACGCGGCGAGCGACGGGCTCTTCGGCGTGCCTCCGGGCATCTTGTAGCCCGGCTTGTCCCAGGGCTGGGCGGAGGCGTCGGGGTTGGCCTTGATCCACGCCTTCGCGGCCGGGACCAGCTCCTCGGCGCTGGCGACGAGCTCGTCGACCAGGCCCTTCTCCTTCGCGGCCGCGGGCTTGAACTCGGTGCCCTGGCCGAGGATCTCCATCAGCGCGGTCATGATGCCGAACATCCGGACGGTGCGGGTCACTCCGCCGCCACCGGGCAGCAGGCCGAGCTTCACCTCCGGCAGGCCGATGCCGTAGCGGCCGTCGAGCGCGATCCGGTGGTTGGTGGCCAGCGCGATCTCGAGGCCCCCGCCGAGGGCGGCGCCGTTGATCGCGGCGACCACCGGCTTGGGGAAGGTCTCCAGCTTGCGCAGGGTGGCCTTGATGCCCTCCACCTCGGCCATGACCTCGGCCGCCTGCTCCTTGCGGACCGGCAGCATCTTCTTCAGGTCGCCGCCGGCGAAGAACGTCTTCTTCGCCGAGGCGACGATCACGCCGGTGATGCTGTGCTCGTCCTTGGCCAGCTCGTCGTAGAGGCGCTCGACGGCGGCCTTCATCGAGCTGGAGTAGAGCTCGTTCATGGTGTTGGCCGACTGGTTCGGGTCGTCCAGGGTCAGGGTGACGATGCCGTCGGCGTCGACGTCGTACCGGACGGCGGTCTCGCTCCGAGAGGTCTGCTCAGTCATGTCTCTGTCTGCCTATCCGTGGTCTCAGACGATCTCGACGATCGTGGCGATGCCCATGCCGGCGCCGATGCACAGCGTGGCCAGGCCGCGCTTCTTGCCCTGGCGCTTGAGCTCGTCGACGAGGGTGCCGAGGATGATGGCGCCGGTGGCGCCCAGCGGGTGACCCATCGCCATCGCGCCACCGTTGACGTTGGTGATGTCCTGGCTGATGCCCATGTCCTTCATGAACCGCAGGGCGACCGAGGCGAAGGCCTCGTTGATCTCCCACAGGTCGATGTCGTCGGCAGTGAGGCCGGCCTTCGCCAGCGCCTTGCGGGCGGCCGGCGCCGGGCCGGTCAGCATGATCGTCGGCTCGGAGCCGATCACGGCGGCGGAGACGATCTTCGCCTTCGGGGTCAGGCCGAGCTCCTTGCCGACCTCCTCCGAGCCGATCAGCATGACCGCCGCGCCGTCCACGATGCCCGACGAGTTGCCGGCGTGGTGCACGTGGTTGATCTTCTCCACGGTGGTGTACTTCGCCAGCGCGACGTCGTCGAAGCCGGCCTCCTCGCCCTGCTGGGCGAACGACGGCTTGAGGCCCGAGAGCGACTCCACCGTGGTGCCGGGACGGATTGTCTCGTCCTTGTCGAGGATGACCTGGCCGTTGATGTCCTTGACCGGGATCACGGCGCCGTCGAAGTAGCCGTTGGCCCATGCCTTGGCGGCCCGCTCGTGGGACTGGGCGGCGAGCGCGTCACAGTCCTCACGGCTGAAGCCCTCCAGGGTGGCGATCAGGTCGGCGCTGATACCCTGCGGCACGAAGTCGGTGGCGAACGAGGTCGCCGGGTCCTGGGCCCAGGCGCCGCCGTCGGCACCCAGCGGCACTCGGCTCATCGCCTCGACGCCGCCGGCGACGATCAGGTCCTCCCAGCCGCTGCGGATGCGGCCGGCGGCCTGGTTCACGGC
>Ga0164242_10008263_pt1 | contig 11296 bp, 14 predicted proteins | sample OricomgcompostMG_FD_108783 | JGI IMG/M metagenome (GOLD analysis project Ga0164242, IMG submission 108783) | Miracle-Growth compost microbial communities from Emeryville, California, USA - Original compost - Miracle growth compost (MG) ...
AGGACCTGGTCGCCGGGCGCGAGGAGCTGCGGCAGGTGATGGCGAACCTAGATGCGCTCTCCGACGACCGGCGGGAGGCGCTGATCATGCGCTTCGCGCTGGGGATGGACAACCGCGAGATCGCGCGGGCGCTCGGTCGGTCCGACGGGGCGACCAAGGTGTTGATCCACCGGGCGATCAAGCAGCTGCAGGAGGAGATGGGCGATGAGCACGGGTGAACAGGGCGAATCGACCTGGGACGTCGAAGCGCTGCTCGGCGACGTGCTGCGGCCGATCGAGCCGCCGGAGCGGCTGAGCGGACGGATCGAGGACACCTTCACGGCGCTCTCGGCGGCGGCGGCGACCGAGCTGTCGGACTGGGCCGAGGAGCTCTCCGACTCCGAGATGCGCGCCCTCCGCGACCCGCGCAACTGGGTCCGCCCGGTGGTCGCGGTCAGCGTCGGCGGCGTCGCCACCGGCGCCCTCGTCCTCTTCGAGCTCCGCCGCCGCGGCAAGCACGAGGCGAGCGGCCTCAAGGGCCTCGCCGCGGGCGTCCGGGACCGGACGCCGTTCTAGGGGCGGGAGCCGGCGCCCGGGCCCGGGAGGGCACGGGCAAGGGACGCGGCCATCTCGACCACGACCCTGGCAGGCTGTGGTCGTGGTCGAGATGGCCGTGGTGCGGGGAGCGGGTGAGAGGCGCGTGTCCCGCCACGAAGACGCCCCGGATCGCCCGGGGCGTCACAGGTAGGGCACGAAGAACCGGAGAAGGTCACAGGTCCTCATGACTTCTTCAGACGTTGCAATCACGTGACCATGGCTTGGGGGGCCTATAGGACCCCAAATCCACGCAGCGCGTCTCCGACCCCTTGACCAGGGTCGGAGACTCATGAGGAGTCGTGACGTTCCCGGCGTCTCTCCACGCCCTTCGTCACGTTCCCGGCGTCTTCGTCACGGAAAGGGCCTTCAGAAAGGCTCTCCCGGCCGGACCTCCGACGGAAGTGTGGAGTTCGTGGCGGACCTGTGACCTCGTGCCGGACCCGTGCCCTCTTCCCTGCATCTCCCTCACGTCCCGGGCGTCTCGTGGCGGCCACAGCCTGCCCGGGCCGCCACGAGACGCCCGGGACGTGACTCGGACGGCCGCCGCCGCCGCCGGAGCCACCCCGAAGAACACCGCCACCTCGAACGCTCGCCCTCGCCACCTCGAACGCTCGCCGCCCCACGGAGCCAGCCGTCTAGGCGGGTGGCTCTTCTGGGGGGACCGTCTCCTCGACCGGCGGAGGCTGCAGGGTCGTCTCCGCGTCCGGGTCCGGTTCGACCGGGCGCGGCCAGCGGAGGTGTTCGGGCGCCTCGCGCATGCGCAGGATCCGGGCCGGGATACCGCCGACGACCGCGTTCGCGGGCACGTCTTTGGTCACCACGCTGTTGGTCCCGATGACCGAGTTGTCGCCGACGCTGACGCCGCGCAGGACGCAGGCTCCGTAGCCGATCCAGACGTTCGAGCCGACCTCGACGTCGCGCTTGTAGATGCCCTGTTGGCGGATCGGCCGCTCGACCTCGACGACGCCGTGGTCGAAGTCGATGAACATCGCTTTGTCGGCGATCACGCACTGCTCGCCGATCCGGATGTGCTGGTAGGCGGTGATCGTGCATTCCTGGCCCATCACCGTCTTCGGGCCGATCTCGACCAGGCCCTCGTGGCAGCGGATCTTGGTCCGGTCGCCGATCCAGACGAAGCGGCCGAAGGAGACCCTCCCGCGCGGCGCGATCTCGATTTCCAGCCCGCGCCCGAAGAAGACGAGTCCGTCGGTCCGCCAGCGGCGCCCGGCGCCGGTCAGCAGGCGGCGCCAGAGGTAGCGCCAGGCCAGCCTTCCGTAGCGCCAGTTGAGCATCCGGTTGCGGGCGAGGAAGCGGAGCACGCGGGGGCAACTCTAGTCTCGTCGGGCACCGCACTAGACTGACGCCCCCCGTGCCGGACGTTGCCAAAGACGCACCGCTCGCCGAGCGGCTGATCGCCGGCGACAAGCGTGCCCTGGCGCGCGCGATCACGCTGATCGAGTCCGACGACCCGGCGGGCTGGGATCTCGTCCGCGAGGTCTACCCACGCACCGGCAAGGCGCGGATCGTCGGCTTCACCGGCCCGCCCGGGGTCGGCAAGTCGACGTTGATCGGCGCCCTGACCGGGGAGCTGCGCAAGGCCGACCGCGAGGTCGCGGTGCTCTCGATCGACCCCTCGAGCCCCTTCACCCGCGGCGCCCTGCTCGGCGACCGCATCCGCCTCTCCGAGCACTTCCTCGACCCCGGCGTCTTCATCCGCTCGATGGCCTCGCGCGGCGCCCTCGGCGGCCTCTCCGAGGCGGCCCTGCAGGTGGCGCTGGTGATGGACGCGGCGGGCAAAGACGACGTGCTGATCGAGACGGTCGGCGTCGGCCAGGCGGAGATCGACATCGTCGACCACGCCGACACGATCATCCTCGCGCTGATGCCGGGCTCCGGCGACTCGATCCAGGCGCTGAAGGCGGGCGTGATGGAGATCCCCGACATCATCGTCGTCAACAAGGCCGACCACCCGATGACCGACACGATGGTGCGCGAGGTGCGCGGCGTGCTGGCGCTCTCCCACCAGGACGGTGCCTGGAAGGTGCCGGTGATCCGCACCGAGGCGGCCAACGGGATCGGCGTCGACGAGCTGAAGACGAAGATCGACGAGCACCGGGCCTTCATCGAGGAGCGCGGGACGCTGGCCGAGCGCCGGGCGCGCAACCTGCGCAGCGAGGTGGTCGGGATCGCGACCTCGCGGATGCGGCGCCGGCTCGAGGCCTGGGCGGCGGAGGATCCCGGGACCGCGGAGCTGCTGGAGCGGGTGGTGCGACGGGAACTCGACCCGGCGACCGCGGCGGGCCAACTGCTGGAGCGCCATGCCGATGCCTGAGCCGCTGCCGCTCGGGCTCGCGATCGGCTGGGTCGGGACCCCGCTCGCCGACCTCGAGGCCGACGAGGTCGGCGAGGTGCAGAGCGTCTACATCGACTCGATCTCCCACCAGCCCTCCTGGGTGGTGGCGAAACTGCCGGGCGAAGGCCGGCGTGGGCGGGGCGCTCGTGTCGTCGCCGTCCCCGCCGACCTCTGTGCGGGCGCGCCGGGGGTGGGGGTCTGGGCGGCGGTCGACGGCGTCCGCCTGCGGGGCGCCCCCGTGGTCGATCCGACCCGCCCGCTGCTGCGCGAGCACGAGCTGACGATCTGCGAGCACTTCGGCATCGCCGGGGAGGTCGGCCGCGCGGCCGCCGTCGCCGAGCTCGCCGAAGGCGCGATCACCTCGATCCCGCCGCGCAGCTGACGCCCCCGCCGGGAGTGCGTTCGCACTTTCCCGGACTATTTACGGAGAACTGCGAACTCACTGCCGCCTCATGCCGCTTGCGGGCGGTTGAACCGGGGGGCGTTACGGATTCGTAAGAAAGTCGTGGGAGGCTTTTGACCGATGCTGCTGTTGCTCATCTTCGGCTTCGTCGCAGGCGCCGCGACCGCGGTGTCGCCCTGCGTCGTGCCGGTGCTGCCGATCGCGCTCTCGGCGGGGGCCACCGGAGGACGTCGCCGCCCCCTCGGCGTCGTCACCGGCCTCGTCTTCTCCTTCACCTTCGCCCTCTTTGCGCTCGTCTACGTGATCTCGGCGCTCGGGTTGCCGAACGACCTGCTGCGGAATATCGCGATCGTCGTCCTCGCCGGCTTCGGCTTCGTCCTCCTGATCCCGCCGCTGGCCGCCCGGGTCGAGGCCTACGGCTCCTCGCTCGGCGCCCGGCTCGGGGTAAGGACCGACGGCAAGGGCGACGGCTTCTGGTCCGGGGTCGGACTCGGGCTCAGCCTCGGCGTCCTCTACGCTCCCTGCGCGGGCCCGATCCTCGCCGGCGTCCTCACCTTCTCCGCCTCTCAGTCCTTCAGCGCCGGCCGGCTCGCCGTCGTCATCGCCTACGCGATCGGCTCGGCGATCGTCCTCTACCTGCTGATGATCGGCGGCCGCAAGCTCGCCGCCCCGCTCGCGCGCCGCAGCGGCAGCTTCCAGATGGCGATGGGGCTGGTGATGGTGGTCGTCGCCTTCTCGATGTGGCAGGGCTACGACACCGACTTCCAGTCCCACGTCGTGGCCGGCCTGCCTTCCTTCCTGCGCAACCCGGCGGAAGGGATCGAAAAGACCGACTCGGCGCAGAACGCCCTCGCCTCGATCCGTGGCGGCGGCGGCCACGGACTGGGCCTCGTGGCGCAGGAAATCCAGTCCGAACGCGAAGCCGAAGAAAGCTCCGGCGAAGGCGGCTCGGGCGGAGGCGAACCGAACTCGGGCCGTAAACACGCGATCCCGACCGGCACCGGCAACTCGAAGTTCGCGCCGGCCCACTCCCGCCTCACCGCCAAGGAGGAAGAAACCGTCCCGCTCAACGACATCGGCGTCGCCCCCGAATTCACCGACACCGAGGACTGGTTCAACACCCCTGGCGACAAGCCGCTGACGATGAAGGGGCTGCGCGGCAAAGTCGTCCTGATCGACTTCTGGACCTACAGCTGCATCAACTGCATCCGCACGCTGCCCTACCTGAACGCCTGGTACGAACGCTACGCCAAGGACGGCCTGGTGATCGTCGGCGTCCACACCCCCGAGTTCCCCTTCGAGCGCGAAGCCTCGAACGTCGAACAGGCGATCAAGACCGACGGCATCAAGTACCCGGTCGTCCAGGACAACGAAGACGGGACCTGGAACGCCTACGGCAACCTCTACTGGCCCGCCGAGTACTTCGTCGACTCCCGCGGCCACGTCCGCTTCGCCCACTTCGGCGAGGGCAACTACGGCGAGAAAGAACAGGTGATCCGGGAGCTCCTGACCGAAGCCGGCCACCCGCCGGGCAAGAAACTCTCCGGCGCCCACGGGATGCACGCCGAACCGACGGTGACGACGCCCGAGTCCTACCTCGGCTCGGCTCGCGCCGAGAACTTCAACAACGGCCTGATCACCAAGGGCACGCACGACTTCACGCTCCAGCCGCCGGGCGAAAACGAACTTTCCTACGGTGGTGAATGGACGATCACCGAACAGCCGGTGACGGCGGGGAAAGGCGCCAAGCTCGACCTGAACTTCGGCGCTCGTCGTGTCTACCTGGTGCTCGGCTCGCCGGGGAAGCCGCGGCGGATGAAGGTGCTGCTCGACGGAAAGCCGATCCCGCCCGCCGACGACGGCGCCGACGTCCACAATGGCTACGTGACCGTCACCGACGAACGCCTCTACACCCTGGTCGAACTGCCGAAGGTGGAACACCGAACGCTCGAACTCGTCCCCGAAGAAGGCGTACAGGGATATGCCTTCACCTTCGGATAAGGGGTCATCGGCCGACAGGGCGGCGGCCGAGGCGCGGACCGCGACCGTGCTCGTCGTCGACGACGAGCCGACGATCGTCGAGATCGTCGGTCGCTACATGGAACGGGCGGGCTTCGAGACCTACACCGCCGCCGATGGTTACCAGGCGCTCGACGCCGCCACCGAGCATCGCCCCGACCTCGTCGTGCTCGACGTGATGCTGCCCGGGATCGACGGGATCGAAGTGATGGAACGGCTGCAGGAACGAGAGGGACCGCCGATCGCGGTGATCCTGCTGACCGCGCGCGGGGAGGAGTCGGACCGCCTGGTCGGCCTCCGCCACGGCGCCGACGACTACGTGGTGAAGCCCTTCTCCCCGGCCGAGCTGGTGGCCCGGGTAGAGGCCGTCCTGCGCCGCACCGCGCCGCCGCGGCCGGAGGACCAGGCGCCGATCGTCCACGGCCCGCTGCGGGTCGAGCCCGCCGGCCGCCGCGTCTTCCTCGACGGTGAGGAGATTATGCTGACGATGCGCGAGTTCGACCTGCTCGCCTTCTTCGCCGAGAACCCCGGCCGCGTCTTCTCCCGCGACCAGCTGATGGAGTCGGTCTGGGGCGAGCCCTGGTTCGACGACACCTCGACCGTGACCGTCCACGTCCGCCGGTTGCGCGCCAAGCTCGGCGACGACCCGGCGGCGCCGCGCTTCATCGAGACGGTCTGGGGCGTCGGCTACAGGTTCCGGCCGTGAGGGTGGCCGCCTTCCCGTCCCAGAGGAGCGACGCCGCGTGAGCCGCGGGATGACCCGCGCCGCGCTGATCGCGGCCGCCGCCTTCCTGGCGGGTGCCGCGGCGGTCGCGATCCCCAACCAGATGGGGTTCACCCAGCTGGTCGCGGTGGTGATCGCGGTGATCGCGGCGGCGGTGGCGACCGGGCTGGCGGTGCGGCAGTCGATGGAAGAGCGGATGCGGCGGCAGGTCGAGGAGGCGCGCCGCGGGCTCGTTGCCGCCGCCTCGCACGACCTGCGCACGCCTCTGGCCTCGCTGCGGCTGCTGGTCGAGGCGGTGGACGACGGCGTCGCGGGGGAGGACCGCGACCGCTACCTGGCCGAGATCCGCACCCACGTCGCCGTGCTCTCGGACCTGATCGACGACCTCTTCGAGCTCTCCCGGATCGAGGCCGGCGACATCTCCTGGACGATGCGCCGGGTCGAGCTCGGCGACCTGATCGGGGACACCGTCGCCGCCTTCCGCACCTCCGCCGAGGAGCGCGGCGTGCGCCTCTCCGCCGATCTCCCCGCCGGCGAGGTGGTCGCCGAGGCCGACGCGGAGAAGGTGCAACGCGTCCTCTACAACCTGATCCAGAACGCGATCCGCCACACCCCGGCCGACGGCAGCGTCACCGTGCGGGCGAAGGGCGGGCCCTCCGGGGTGGAGGTCGAGGTCGCCGATTCCGGCGAGGGCATCCCGGCGTCCCAGAGCGAGCGTGTCTTCGACGCCTTCTACCGCGGCGACTCGGCCCGCGACGGCGACGGCGCCGGCCTCGGCCTGGCGATCTCCCGCGCCATCGTCGAGGCCCACGGCGGCCGCATCTGGCTTGAAGACGCCGACCCCGGCACCCGCGTCCGCTTCACCCTCCCGGCCTGACGCCTAATGACCGAATTGCATCATCCGTTTTTTATACTTGATGCGTTCCCATTCCAGTAGGGTTAGCGGTATGGCAGTCGAGATCAGCTCAAACGGAAGCTTTGGCGTGAGTGTCTCGCTCGAGGGAGCGGACGCCACACGCTTTGTCGAGGAGGTCGCCGAGCCGTCCAAGGATCGGCGTCGTCTTGACCATCTCCGGCGATCCGACAGAGCCTACGAGCAGTTCTTCTCGCCCGAGCCACTCAGCTCTCTTCCGGCAGCCGAGTAGTCATTGGCGCCGCAGTTCCGGCGCTTGGCGCTACCCATCGACGAGCAACTATCCCGAGTAATCGAGGAATTCGATTGCTTAGGAATCGAGCACAATGGCGACCCCGTCGCTGAGAACGTAAACGGATTTCTGGCCGAAGGACGGTTCAAGCCGGGTCTTGAGCACGGCATCAGCTCCACCTACCTCTTCCTTGACTCGGATCACTCCCCGTCCCTCATTGGCTACGCGACTCTAACGTTCGACTCGGTTCGCCTGACCAACGCGGAGCGACGGAGGATGGAGGAGCTGGTCGGGATCGCCGAATTTGGGGCCTTGCGGATCCAGATGATCGGCGTCGACCATCGGCACCAAGGCGACCATCACGGGATCGCGCTGCTACAGGCGGTCACCGGTCTCGCCCGTCAGCTGTCTCGAGATGTCGCGGTGCGGTTCTTGCTGGCCGATGCCAACGTGCGGAAGGTCGACTGGTACGAAGCGATGGGTTTTGTTCGCAACCGATCCGAACGCGAGCGGGAGCGAATCGATCCCGAGCGGAGTGTTTCCATGCGGCTCGATCTTCTGGAATCGCTTGAGGGCGATTCGTCGGGCTTGGTAGCTGACGCCCAGGCTGCGAGTCCATAGGCTTACCTACGCTCGCCAGGGTTGCGATCAGGCAGGGCCCGCGTGTAGTCAGAGCTGCAGGCTCTTCGCCACCAGCAGCTCCTCGAGGCCGAAGCGGCCGTTCTCGCGGCCGTGGCCGGACTGGCCGTAGCCGCCGAACGGGGCGGCGGGGTTGAACGCGCCGCCGTTGATCTCGACCTGGCCGGTGCGCAGGCGCTTCGCCACCGCGATCGCCCGCTCCTCGTCCCCCGCCCAGACGCCGCCGGCGAGGCCGTAGTCGGTCGAATTGGCGATCCGCACCGCGTCGTCGGTGTCCTCGTAGGGCTGGATCGCCAGCACCGGGCCGAAGATCTCCTCGCGCCCGATCGTCATCTCCGGCGTCACCTCGGAGAAGACGGTGGGGCGGACGAAGTAGCCGCGGTCGAGCCCCTCCGGCGCGTCGGTGCCGCCGGTGAGGAGCTTGGCGCCCTCGGCCTCACCCTTGGCGATGTAGTCGCGAACGCGCTCGCGCTGGGTGGCGGAGACGAGCGGGCCGAGCCGCGTTCCCGGCTCGAACGGGTCACCAGGGGTGAATGTCTCGGCGGCGCTCTTGGCGAGCTCCTCGACCTCGGCGAGCCGCTCGCGCGGGACCAGCATCCGGGTCAGCGCGCTGCAGGTCTGGCCCGAGTTGAGGAAGCACTTGGCGACCCCGTCGGGAACCGCGCGGGCGAAGTCGGCGTCGTCGAGGAGGACGTTCGGCGACTTGCCGCCGAGCTCCATCGCCAGAGGCTTCACCGTCGCCGCGGCGAGCTCGGAGACGCGCCGCCCGGCCCGGGTCGAGCCGGTGAAGGAGACGAAGTCGACGCCGGGGTGGCCGGCGATCGCCTCGCCGACGACCGGCCCGATCCCGGTCACCAGGTTGAAGACGCCGGGGGGCAGGCCGACCGACTCGATCACCTCGGCGAGGATGAAGGCGTTCAGCGGCACGATCTCCGACGGCTTCAGCACCACCGTGCAACCCGCGGCGAGCGCGGGGGCGACCTTGGCGCCGATCTGGTTCAGCGGATAGTTCCAGGGCGTGATCGCCCCGACCACGCCGACCGGCTCGCGCAGCACCCGCGAGTTGCCGACCTCCTCTTCCCAGCGCACCTCCGCGAGCGCCTTCGGCATCGAGGCGAAGTGATTGATCCCGAGCCCCACCTGGATCATCTGGGTCAGCTTCCGCGGCATCCCCAGCTCGGCGGTGATCGTGTCGGTCAGCTCCTCGGAGCGCTCGCCGAGCCCCGCCGCGATCGCCGCCAGCGCTTCCGCTCGCTCCCCGCGCGGCGTCGCCGCCCAGCCCTCGAACGCCCCCCGCGCCGCCTCGACCGCCCGGTCGATCTCGACCGGCGTACAGCCGGGGATCGTCGTGATCGTCTCCTCGGTCGCCGAACTCACCACCGGCAACGGATCCGCCCCCGCCGGCACCACCCACTCGCCGCCGATGAAGACCTTCTCCCGCGCCCCGATTCCCGCTGCCGTAGCCATTCCCGCCTCCTTGATCGCAGTCGCCCAAAACTACCGCGTGAAGAGATATAGCGGATAAGCAATTATCGCAGATCCGCTATCTTCTTCCTGTGGAGAAAATGAAGCCAAAGGCCATCGAGCCTTCCCCGCTCGAAGATCGAACGCCGGGCGAACTTCTCCGCCAGGCGCGGATCCGTCACGAGCTGAGCCAGAAGGAGCTCGCGATCCGCGCGGGCACCACCCAATCGGCGATCGCCCGGATCGAGCACGACCGGACGTCGCCGTCGATCAAGACGATGACCAACCTCTTCCAGGCGATGGAGGAGGACTTCGTCTTCGGCACGCGGCCGCGTGATTGGGGCGCCGACTTGACGCTCAACCACAAGAACCTGGAGTTCACCCCGACCGAGCGCGTCGAACGAGCGCTCGGAGTTTCCGATGTCTTCCGCGAAGTGAAGGGGCAGATCCGCGGCCGCCAAACCCTTGAGAGGGAGTGATCGTCCTGAACTTGGACCCGTCGCTCAAGCTACAGCCGTTGCTCGAAGCGCTCGAGCGCAATGCGGTCGATTTCATCATCATCGGCGGAGTCGCCGGGATGGTCCATGGTTCGGCCGCCCTCACCTTCGACTTCGATCTCCTGTACCTGCGGGACGACAAGAACTTGGAGCGTCTGGCGGCGGTCCTGGTCGAGTTGAACGTGACGCTTCGCAACGCGCCGGCCGACCTCCCGTTTCAAAGCGACGCCCGAACGCTGGCCGCGGGGTCGAACTTCACCTTCGAGAGTGATGTCGGGCCTTTCGACATCCTCGGCCACGCCGACGGCATGAGGAGCTACGAGGCGATGCGGGCGGACGCCGTCCGCGAGGAGCTCTGGGGGGTCCCGGTGCGCGTCGCGTCGGTCGAGGATCTGATCCGGATGAAGCGGGCCGCCGGGCGCCCGAAGGACAAGTCGATGGCGGAAGAGCTGACCGCGCTGCTCGAAGATCAGCGGCGGTCGGCGAAGGGGGAGAAGGGGGCGTCGTCGTAGACGGCGGCGCCGGGGCCGGGGACCGCTCTTGCGTCGTGGGCGGTGAGGACCTCGCCGCAGTCTTCGCAGATTCCGCGATCGGAGGCGAAGCCGCCGCAGCCCTTGTGGATGACGCGTAGCGGGGGGCCGGCGGGGTTGCCGGAGTGGCGGTCGCCCCAGCTCATCAAGGCGATCAGGGTGGGCCAGAGGTCGAGGCCCTTCTCGGTGAGGAAGTATTCGTGGCGGGGCGGGCTTTCCTGGTAGGCGCGCCGTTCGAGGATGTCCTCGTCGATCAACCGCTGGAGACGGGCCGAGAGGACGTTGCGGGCGATACCGAGGGACGCCTGGATCGAGGAGAAGCGGCGATTGCCGTTCATCACGTCGCGGACGATCAGGAGCGACCAGCGCTCGCCGATCACCTCGAGCGATTTGGCCACCGAGCAGGCCTGGCCGGGATAGTCGCGACGCAGCACGAACGTGATCTTCTCACACATCGGTTGCATCACAAAACCGAGTCGGCTAGGGTCGCCCGCAGCTAGTTGCATGAAAAAACCAAGGCTTCGGCGGTGGCGCCGGGCCGCATCTCCCTGATCGGAGGGGACGATGAAGTTGACCCCGAGAAAGAACCAGCGCCGCCGCGGCGGCGCGCCGCGGATCGCGATCAGCCAGGACGAGATCACCGCCGACCTCAACTACCGCGGCGGCGAGCCGCGTCGCGCGGGCGCCCCGGCTCCCGCCCGTCAGGGCCGCCGATGAGCGAGACCGCGCCGACGACCCGCTCGCGCACCCTGGAGTGGGAGGACCCGGTGGCGACCGCCGCCGCCGGGGCGGAACTGGCGGGGCTCGACTACATGCGCGCCCTGATCGCGGGCGAACTGCCGGCGCCGCCGATCGCGATCACGATGAACATGGGCCCGACCGTGCTCGAGGAGGGCCGCGTCGTCTTCGCCGGCGAGCCGGGGGAGGAGCACTACAACCCGATCGG
>Ga0164242_10008264_pt1 | contig 11296 bp, 6 predicted proteins | sample OricomgcompostMG_FD_108783 | JGI IMG/M metagenome (GOLD analysis project Ga0164242, IMG submission 108783) | Miracle-Growth compost microbial communities from Emeryville, California, USA - Original compost - Miracle growth compost (MG) ...
ACGATCTCGTCGACGAACAGGTTCGACAGATGCAGCTGCTCGGGCGGCTCCGGCCAGTTGCCGACGACGATGTCGAGCTTGCCTTCCTCCAGCGCGAGTTCGTAGTCGAACGCGGGGCCGAGCGAGTGGAATTCGAGCGTCGCGTTCGGCGCGGCCTGCCGGAAGCGCTCGACGACGGTCGGCACGAACAGCACGTTCAGGTAGTCCGGGCAGCCGATCCGGTAGCCGCGGATCGACGTCGTCGGGTCGAAGCTGTGCTGCTGGAAGCGGATCCGCTCGATCTCGCGCAGCGCGTTCTGCACCGGTTCGAGGAGGCGCAGCCCGTATTCGGTCGGCACCATGCCGGCCTTGCCGCGCACCAGCAGCGGGTCGCCGGTGATGTCGCGCAGTCGCCGCAGCGCGGCGCTGATCGCGGGCTGCGACTGGTTCAGCTTGACGGCCGCGCGCGTGACGCTGCGCTCCATCAGCAGGGTATGCAGGACGCGCAACAGATACGTGTCGATCGCCTCGCGTTGCTGGCTCATGAACTCTCCGCGGTTTTATATGGTCGGGCTGATCGATGGGGCAGGTCGGTATATCGCTTTTAGTATGGCCATAAAAAGCCGTCAAGCGCGACGGGCGGTGCGTGCGCGCCCCGATTTTTGTCGGCTCGACTGACGGGGCGCGAACGGGTATCGTCATCGCGCCCGCCGCGGGCCATTGCACGCAGATTGCACGAAACGACGGGATCACGACAGGATTTTCATGGGCGACACTTCTTCGACAGGGTTTCGCGCCGGCGCGGCGCCGCGGCTCGAACTGCTCGGCATCACGAAGCAATACCCGGCGGTGCGCGCGAACGACGACGTGACGCTGCGGGTCGCCGCCGGCGAGATCCACGCGCTACTCGGCGAGAACGGCGCCGGCAAGAGCACGCTGATGAAGATCGTCTACGGCGCGGTGCGCCCGGACGCCGGCGAAATCCGCTGGGAAGGGCGGCCGGTCGAGATCGCGAGTCCGGCGGCCGCGCGCCGGCTCGGCATCGGCATGGTGTTCCAGCATTTCTCGCTGTTCGAAACGCTGACGGTCGCCGAAAACATCGCGCTCGCGCTCGACGAGCGGTTCGACCTGACGGCGCTCGGCCGGCGCATCCGCGAGGTGTCCGCGCAATACGGGCTCGACGTCGATCCGCAGCGGCACGTACACAGCCTGACCGTCGGCGAGCGACAGCGCGTCGAGATCGTGCGCTGCCTGCTGCAGAAGCCGCGCCTCCTGATCATGGACGAGCCGACGTCGGTGCTGACACCGCAGGCGGTGACGAAGCTGTTCGGCACGCTGCGGCGGCTCGCGTCCGAGGGCTGCAGCATCCTCTATATCAGCCACAAGCTCGACGAGATCCAGCAACTGTGCGACACGGCGACGGTGCTGCGCGGCGGCAAGCTGGTCGGCAACGTGACGCCGCGCGACGAGACGCACGCGTCGCTCGCGCGGCTGATGGTCGGGCGCGATCTGCCGGACTACACGCGCCGCGTGCATACGCCGGGCGACGTGCTGCTCGACGTGAAGCAACTGTCGATGCCGGGCGACGATCCGTTCGGCACGTCGCTCGTCGACGTGTCGTTCAGCGTGCATGCGGGCGAAATCTTCGGGATTGCCGGCGTGTCCGGCAACGGCCAGGCGGAACTGCTCGCGGCGCTGTCCGGCGAGCGGATCGGCGCACCGCGTAGCGTGCCCGACGACGCGGTCACCTTGTGCGGCCGGCCGGCCGCGCGCCTGGCGCCGCTCGCGCGGCGCGCGCTCGGCTTCGCGTTCGTGCCGGAGGAGCGGCTCGGGCGCGCCGCGGTGCCGGCGATGTCGCTGGCCGACAACGCGTTGCTCACCGCGCATCGGGAAGGCCTGGTGCGCGCCGGCTGGCTGAAGCCCGCTGCGATGCGCGCGTTCGCCGGGCGCTGCATCCGCGCGTTCGACGTGCGTTGCAGCGGTCCAGACGCGCTCGCGCAGAGCCTGTCCGGCGGCAATCTGCAGAAGTTCGTCGTCGGCCGCGAGATCCTGCAGGCGCCGCAGGTGCTCGTCGTCGCGCAGCCGACATGGGGCGTCGACGTCGGCGCGGCGTCGTTCATCCGCCAGCAGTTGCTCGACCTGTCGGCGGCCGGCGTCGCGGTGCTGGTGATCTCCGAGGAACTGGACGAACTGTTCGACCTTTGCGACCGGATCGCGGTGCTCGCGGGCGGCCGGCTGTCGCCGGCGCGCGCCGCCGGCGACACCGACGCCGAGGAAATCGGCCGCTGGATGGCGGGCCTGTTCGGCGAGCGCGGCGGCAACGGACCGCCCGCGCAGGCGGCACAGCCGGCCCAACCCGCGTGAGCGGCCGCCGCCGGCACCTCGCAGACGTCAAAGACCGACCACCGACCCGATCCCCATGATCCTTCCATTCCGCCTCGAAGCCCGCCCGACGCCGTCACGCACGATGCGCGTCGCCGTTCCGCTGATCGCCGCGCTGTTGACGCTCGCGTTCGGCTTCCTGATTTTCGGCCTCGTCGGACGCGATCCGCTGCACGCGATGCACGCGTTCTTCATCGAACCGCTGTCGAGCGTGAACGGCTGGTCCGAACTGCTGCTGAAGGCGTCGCCGCTCACGCTGATCGGGCTCGGTCTCGCGGCCGGCTATCGCGCGAACGTGTGGAACATCGGCGCCGAAGGGCAGATGCTGCTCGGCGGCATCGCGGCGAGCGGCGTCGCGATTGCATGCGACCAGTCGAGCGGCGGGTGGATCCTGCCGACGATGATGGCGGCCGGCGTCGCGGGCGGCATGCTGTGGGCCGCGATTCCCGCGTGGCTCAGAACGCGCTTCAACACGAGCGAGATCCTGACGAGCCTGATGCTCACCTACGTCGCGGCGCAACTGCTGGTTTACCTCGTCAGCGGCCCGTGGCGCGACCCGATGGGGATGAACTTCCCGCTGTCGGAAATGTTCGGCGGCGACGCGCTGTATCCGACCTTCGGCGGCGACTGGCGCTGGCAGTGGCTGCGCGGCACGCGTCTGAACGCGTCGATCTTCGTCACGATGCTCGCGGTGCCGCTCGTGTGGCTCTTCATGCGGCGCAGCTTCGCCGGCTACCGGATGAGCGTCGGCGGCCTCGCGCCGCTCGCCGCGCGCTATGCGGGCTTTTCGGAGCACAAGACCGTGTGGACCTCGCTGCTGCTGAGCGGCGGTCTCGCGGGCCTCGCCGGAATGGGCGAGATCGCGGGGCCGATCGGCCAGTTGCAGGCGACGTGGTCGCCGGGCTACGGCTTCACCGCGATCATCGTCGTGTTCGTCGGCCGGCTTCATCCGGTCGGGATCGTGCTCGCGAGCCTGTTGATGGCGCTGCTGTACCTCGGCGGCGAGGCGGTGCAGATGTCGCTGCAACTGCCGCAGGCGCTGTCCGGCGTGTTCCAGGGGCTGCTGCTGTTCTGCCTGCTCGGCGCGGACCTGTTCGTCAACTACCGGGTGCGCCGCCGCCACCGCGCGAGCGCCGCGCACTGAACGCGGCCCGCGATTCCATTCACGACAAGGCTTTCGAATCATGAATCTGCAACAGGCCAGTTCGCTCGCGTCGAGCGCCGTCACCGCCGCGATCCCGCTGATGTTCGCGGGCCTCGGCGAACTCGTGACCGAGAAGTCCGGCGTGCTCAATCTCGGCGTCGAAGGAATGATGCTGATGGGCGCGGTCACCGGCTACGCGGCGACCGTGACGAGCGGCAGCCCGTGGCTCGGCCTCGCCGCCGGCATCGCGGCCGGCGCCGCGATGGCGCTGCTGTTCGCATTCCTCACGCTGACGATGCTCGCGAACCAGGTCGCGACCGGCTTGTCGCTGACGATCTTCGGCGTCGGACTGTCCGCGTATGTCGGCAAGCCGTATACGTCGGCGGCGGTCGCCGCGAACATCGACGCGTGGCCGATTCCGGGGCTCTCGCGGCTGCCGGTGGTCGGCCCCGCGCTGTTCAGCCTCACGCCGGTCGACTATCTCGCGTTCGCGATGTTCGCGCTCGTCGGCTGGATCCTGTACCGCACGCGCGCGGGGCTCGTGCTGCGCTCGGTCGGCGAGTCGCCGCCGGTCGCGCACGCGGTCGGTTTCCCGGTGATCGGCGTGCGCTATGGCGCGACGCTGTTCGGCGGCGCGATGGCCGGCCTCGCGGGCAGCGACTACTCGGTCGTGCAACTGCACCTGTGGCAGGAACAACTGACGGCCGGACGCGGCTGGATCGCGCTCGCGCTCGTCGTGTTCGCGACGTGGCGGCCGGGGCGCCTGCTGATCGGCGCGCTGCTGTTCGGCGCGGTGACCGGCGCGCAGTTCTACGCGCAGGCGATCGGCGTGCCGGTGCCGACGCAGTTCCTCGCGATGCTGCCGTACGTCGCGACGATCGTCGTGCTCGTGCTGATTTCGCGCAACGCGAACACGATCCGGCTGAACGCGCCGGCGTCGCTCGGCAAGCCGTTCTTTCCGGCGGCGTGAGCGCCGCGCCGCCGCCCGTTCTATCGACGGACCCACACTTACGGATTTCACGACAGGAGCCACCACAATGAACAAAACCATCCTGAGCGCGTTCGCGGTCGCCGCCGCGTGCGGCGCGGCCGCGCTGAACGCAGCGTCGGCGCACGCGGCCGACGCGCCCGGCGTCGCGTTCGTCTACCTCGGCAACCCCGGCGACGCGGGCTGGACCTTCGCGCACGACAAGGGCTCGCGCGAGGCCGAGGCGAAGTTCGGCAACAGGATCAGGATCACGCGGGTCGAGAACGTGCCGGAATCGGCCGACTCGGAGCGCGTGTTCCGCGACCTTGCGTCGAAGGGCAACAAGATCATCTTCGGCACGAGCTTCGGCTACCAGGACTTCATGCTGAAGACCGCGAAGGACTTCCCCGACACGACCTTCCTGCACGCGACCGGCTACAGGAAAGCGCCGAACTTCGGCACCTACGACGTGCGCATGTACCAGGGCGCGTATCTCGCCGGCGTCGCGGCCGGCTACGCGACGAAGACGAACACGCTCGGCTTCGTCGCGTCGGTGCCGATTCCGGAGGTCGTGCGCAACATCAACGCGTACACGCTCGGCGCGCGCTCGGTGAATCCGAAGGTCCATACGAAGGTCATCTGGATCAACAGCTGGTTCGATCCGGGCAAGGAGAAGCAGGCCGCCGAAACGCTGATCGGGCAGGGCGCCGACGTGCTGCTGCAGAACACCGATTCGAGCGCGACGCTCGCGACCGCCGAGGAAAAGAAGGTGCACGCGTTCGGCTGGGATTCGGACATGAAGAAGTTCGGGCCGGACGCGCACCTCGGCTCGGTCGTCGGCAACTGGGGCGTGTATTACATCGCGGCGATCCAGCAGGTGCTCGACGGCAAGTGGACGAACGCGCCGGTCTGGTGGGGCATTCCGCAGAAGGCGGTCGACCTCGCGGACGTGAACACCGCGGCGCTGCCGCCGGCCGCCGCGAAGGCGCTCGCCGAGCGCCGCGCGCAACTCGCGGGCGGCAAGTGGGACGTATTCACCGGGCCGATCAACGATCAGTCCGGCGCGCTCAAGGTGCCCGCCGGCAAGACGCTGTCCGATCCGGAGTTGCAGCGGCTGAACTGGTACGTCGAAGGGGTGGATGGCGCGTTGCCGAAGTAAGCCGCGTCGCGCCAGAAGCGGGCGGGGCGGGCGCGTCGGCACGCCCCGCCGGGTTCATTCCTCGAGCCGCAGTCCGACCTTGATCGTCACTTGCCAGTGGACGACCTTGTCGTTTTCGATCTGCCCCCGCGTATCGACGACTTCGAACCAGTACAGGTTGCGCAAGGTCTTCGACGCGCGCTCGATCGCGCAACGGACCGCGTCGTCGCTCGACTGGCTCGACGAGCCGGTTAGTTCGATCTGCTTGTACACGTGATCGTTCATCCTCGTTCTCCTTTCGGTTGGCTGGTGTGCGTTGATGGGGAGGCAATCGGCGTGCCGGGGGGCGAGTTGCGGATTGCGGTACGCCGGCGGACGGTCTTGCATCGGCAAGCGTGGCGGCCGGCAATCGACGCTGAAAAAACGACATCGGACATTGCGGGCTGCGACCGACAGTCCAGCTACGCGCGTTAGCGCGGCGCGTCATCACTTCTCTTGCGTCGTATCAATCGGCGCACGTTGCGGAAAGCCTGACCTCCCCAGAGAATTTCAGCTCCTCATTCCGCCGCGACCGTCCTGCTTCATGACCAGACGTTGCGATATGACGCTATCGATTCCTGCCTGCCTCTGTCGCACGGCCAATCCGCAGGACGATCAGATGTCCTGCATTTTTCGAGATGCTTGACCGGCACCGCGGTCGGCATCGATGAAGACCCGGACGACTGCGTTCGTAAATGGGTTTCGACGTCGTCGGTGGAATGCGGCAGCAGTGCGGCATTCCATCACGAGGTCCGAAAACCATGAACGACAGCTTTGACAAGAACGGCAATGCGTTGGCATTCCCAACGACGTTGGCCTGTTTCGCCGCCGCAGTGTGCGGCGCCCATCCCGCTCACGCGCAAACCTATACCGTGCCGGACGGCTCGACTTTTTCCGCCGCGGGCCTGCCGTCGTCGCCCGCGGATGGAACGGTCATCGAGTTGCAGGGCAATGCGGGCAATGACCGCCTCGTCACGCTGCCGACCGGCGCGTCGGGGCTGACGATCAACGGCGCGGCGGCCCAAAGCGTCATCGATCTCGGCGGAGGCGGACGGTTCAGCAACTTCACGTCGTCGTCCGTGACGCTGAATTTCGGCGGCGGCAGCCTGTTGTTCACCGGCGGCACGCAGGGCGTCTTCTACAGCGGCGGATCGCTCACGGTCAACGGAACCCTGTTCGCGGACGCCAACGCTTCGGGCAGCAATGGCAGCGTGCTTTTTGCCGGCGCCGGCGACGTGACCGTAGCCAACGGCGTGAACCTGACGAACAACACCACTACGGCCGGCGCGGCGATCTACGCGAACCTCGGCGCGGTGTCGCTGGCGACCGAAAGCGGCGACGCCGTGCTGAGCGGCAACACGTCCCGAGGCTACGGCGGCGCGATCCGCGCGGGGAGCGCGGTCACGGTCGGCAACGCGGGCGGCGTGACGACGATCGCGAACAACCGCTCCGGTTTCAACAGCGACGGCACGGCCTCCGATACGACCGGAACCCGTTCCGGCGGCGCGATCGAGAGCAACTCGACGGTGACGCTGACCGGCCGCACCGTCACGCTGTCGGGCAATCAGGCGGTGGGGCCGGGCGGCGGCATCTACGCCGGCGGCGCCGTCACGATCGACGGCGCGTTGATCGCAGACGGCAATGCCTCGCTGCTTGACACCGGCGGCGCGATCTATCAACTGGGCGGCGCCGACGTCGTTGCGGCCGACGGCGTGCAACTGACCAACAACACCGCTGGCAGCCACGCCGGGGGGATCTGGACGAACGCCGGCAATGTATTCCTCGCGACCCGCAGCGGCGACGCGGCGCTGAGCGGCAACCGCGCCGGCCTGTCCGGCAGCGGGTCCGGCGGTGCGGTGCTGGCCGGCTATGCGCTGATCGGCAATGACGGCGGAATCGTCGACATCCGCAACAATGCCGCGAACGGGTCCGGCGGGGCGGTCTACAGCTTTTTCGGAACGCTGCTCGACGGCAGCACGGTCGCGCTGTCGGGCAACCGGGCGGCGGGCAGCGGCGGTGCGATCTACGCGAGCAACGGCAGCACGGCCAGTCCGTTCGGTGCGGTCGTCGTCGGCTCGGCGCACAGTGTGGTGACGATCGACGACAATCTCGCGGGCACGACCGCGAATTCGGCCGGCGGCGCGATCTACAGTCTGACGTCGACGGCGATCAACGGCAGTTCGATCACGCTGTCGGGCAATCAGGCGGTGAATGCGCCGAGCCAGAACCTCGGCGGCGCGATCTATGCGGGCGGCGACATCGCGATCGGCAATGCGGATGGCAGCACGGGTTCCATCGTCATCGAGAACAACCGGGCCGGTTTCGGCAGCGCCGACACGCCGGTCGCGGTCAATTCGTACGGCGGCGCGCTGGTCGGCATCGGCGCGGTGACGCTCGATGCCGATTCGATCGCGCTGTCGGGCAACCAGTCGGCCGGCGCGGCCGGCGGGATCTATGCCGGCGGAGCGTTGACGGTCGACGGCGGGTTGACCGTCGCGGATAACACCGCGGTCGCCGGCCGCGGCGGCGCGATCTACGCGAATGGCGCGATGACCGTCTCGGGCAGCGCATCGGTGACCGACAACCGCGCGGGCCTGCAAGGCGGCGCGTTCTGGGTGGGCGGGAGCGCGACGCTGAACGCGGTCGGCGGCGATATCACGTTCTCCGGCAACACGCAGAACACGGCCGGTGCCGTACAGGCCAATGCGATCTATCTGGACAACACCGGCGGCACTGCGGTCGCGACGCTCGCTGCGTCCGCCGGGCGGACCATCGCGTTCTACGACCCGATCCAGAGCAACGCGGCCAATGGCCCGGTCAGCGTGATCGCGACCGGCGGCGGAACCGTCGTGTTCGACGGGTCGCCATACGTCGATCAGGCCGATCGCTGGTCGCAGATCGGCGGCGCTACCGAGGTGCAGGACGGCACGAGCATGGTCGTGCGTCGCGACGCGGTGTATGGCGTCACGGCGGCCGACGTCGGCCTCGCGAGCCCGACTGCAGTGACCGTCGACGGCGCGCTGACCGTCGCGACCGGCGGCCGCGTGATCGCCGATGTCGTGCGGGTCGATGCCGGCAGCGGATCGGGCGTCGTCAACATCGGCGCCGTGCAGGGCAGCGCGGCCGTCGCGCCGGGCATGCTCGACACGCCGAACGTCGACCTCGGCCCGCAAGGCTCGCTGGTCTTCAACCACACCGGCGGCGACTACCCGTTCGCGCCGGCGATCACCGGCGCCGGCGACGTCCACCAGCTTGCCGGCACGACGGTGCTGACGGCCGCGAACACCTACGGCGGGCGCACCGACGTCGGCGGCGGGGTGCTGCGGGCCGGCGCTGCCGGTACGTTCAGCGCGGATTCGGCGGTGACCGTGGCCGCGGGCGGCACGCTCGACCTGAACGGCCTGAACCAGACCGTCGCCGCGCTCACCAATGCCGGCGCGGTCGACATGGGCAGCGCGCCGGCGACCGTGCTGACGGTCGCCGGCGATTACACCGGCGCGAACGGCGTGATCCGCGTCAACACGGTGCTCGGCGATTCGTCGTCGGCGACGGACCTGCTGCATGTGCGCGGCGACACCGCGGGCTCGAGCTTCCTGTCGATTGCCAACGCGGGCGGCGCGGGCGCGCTGACGAGCGGCGACGGCATCGAGGTCGTCCAGGTGGACGGCGCGTCGAACGGCACGTTTGCGGCCGCGAACCGCGTCGAAGCCGGTGCGTACGAGTACCTGCTCTACAAGGGCGGGGTCGACGAAAACGCCGACAACGGCAACTGGTATCTGCGCAGCTTTTTCCGGGAAGCGGACGCGCCGTGCGGTGGCGGCGGCGCCGGGAGCAACGGCGACTGTAACGACTCCGGCCCCGATCGGGGCGTGATCGCCTGGCGGCCCGGCGTGCCCGGCTACGTAATAACGCCTGCGCTGAACCTTGCGTATGGCTTCGACGTGCTCGGCACGCTGCACGGCCGCGTCGGCGACGTACCGGGCGCGGTCGTGCCGGACCGCGCCAGTCGCGACGGCGTCTGGGCACGCATCGGTGGCGGCAGCCGGCGCATCGATGCGCTGGACCGGTTTTCCGCCGACAGCCGCAGCTTCCACGCGCAGTTCGGCAAGGACTGGACGCTCGACCAGCCGGCCGCCGGCGGCTCGACGCACGCGGGCGCCACGCTGACGTTCGGCAGTGCGTCGGCGGACTTCGGCGATGCGGGACGCCGGGACGCGGGCCTCGACCCGCACACCGGCACCGTCGCGACCCAGGCGCAGTCGGTCGGCGGCTACTGGACGCGCTATCTGGCCGACGGCAGCTATCTCGACAGCGTCGGCCAGATCACGCACTACCACAATCGCTACGGCGACATCGACGGCAACCGCCCCGGGCAGGACGGCTTCGGCGTCGCGCTGTCCCAGGAGGTCGGCAAGCCGTTCCGGATCGCCGGCAGCCCGTTCGCGATCGAGCCGCAGGCGCAACTGATGTATCAGTACCTGTCGCTCGGCCGCTTCAGCGATACGGTGTCCGACGTCTTCGGCACGCATACCAACGCGCTGCGCGCCCGTATCGGTTTTCGCGTGTTCGGCTTCGGCCTCGCGTCGGCGGATACGAAGCAGACCGCGATTCCGTGGCTTTCGGCCAACCTCGTCCACGATTTCCTGCCGGCGGGGCAGACCGTCGTCGGCGAAACGGCGCTGACGCCGAGCCTCGCGCGTACCTGGTACGACGTCGGTGTCGGCGTGACGGCGATGCTCGGGCAGAGGAGCGCGCTGTACGCGAACGTCCGGTACGCGCACAGCGTCCGCGGCCAGCACGGCGACGCGCTGTACGGTCAGGTCGGCTACCGTTACAGCTGGTGACGTGCCGACCGGCGCGAAAAGGGCGTCGCCGCGGACGGTGACGCCCTTTTACAGCCGCATGCGTTGCGTCGGTCCCATCTCTGTCCCCCGATTTTTGCCGCGTCGCATTCGCCATCCCGCACGGCCCCGCCTGTCATGCGCGCGCCCGAAAAATGACATAACCTGCTAAAATTACAGGTTTTTCGTCGACTGACTTTCTGGGACGCGCTGTGCTCTCTACCGCCAACATCACCATGCAATTCGGGCCGAAGCCCCTGTTCGAGAACATTTCGGTCAAATTCGGCGAAGGCAACCGCTATGGCCTGATCGGCGCGAACGGCTGCGGCAAGTCGACCTTCATGAAGATCCTCGGCGGCGACCTGGAGCCGAGTTCCGGCAACGTGATCCTCGAACCGAACGTGCGGCTCGGCAAGCTGCGCCAGGACCAGTTCGCGTACGAGGACGTGCGCGTGCTCGACGTCGTGATGATGGGCCACACCGAAATGTGGGCCGCGATGACCGAGCGCGACGCGATCTACGCGAACCCCGACGCGACCGACGACGACTACATGCACGCGGCCGAACTCGAAGCGAAGTTCGCCGAGTACGACGGCTACACCGCCGAGTCGCGCGCGGGCGAACTGCTGCTCGGCATCGGCATCGCGACCGAGTTCCATAACGGGCCGATGAGCGGCGTGGCACCGGGCTGGAAGCTGCGCGTGCTGCTCGCGCAGGCGCTGTTCTCGAAGCCGGACGTGCTGCTGCTCGACGAGCCGACCAACAACCTCGACATCAACTCGATCCGCTGGCTGGAAGATGTTCTG
>Ga0164242_10008265_pt1 | contig 11294 bp, 7 predicted proteins | sample OricomgcompostMG_FD_108783 | JGI IMG/M metagenome (GOLD analysis project Ga0164242, IMG submission 108783) | Miracle-Growth compost microbial communities from Emeryville, California, USA - Original compost - Miracle growth compost (MG) ...
CTCGCACGCCGACCCCCATGGTTCGCGTGAGTTCACCTACGTCCGCCGCGGCAGCCTCGGCTCGCAGATCGGCCCGGACGACCTCGACCCGGTGCTGCTCTCCGCTGCCGGCGTCGTCGTGGCCAGTGGCGTCGCCTGCGCGATCTCCGAGACGGCCGCCGAGGCGGTTCGCTTCGCGGCGAAGACGGCTCGGCGGTTCGTCTACGACCCGAACTTCCGCCCCCGGTTGACCACCCCGGCCGCGGCGGGTGCGATGCTGCGGGAGCTCGCGCCGCTGGCGACCGTCATCACGCCGTCCTGGCCCGGCGAGACCACGCAGCTGCTCGGCCTACCGCTCGGCCTGACGCCGGACGAAGCCGCCGACGCCCTCGGAGCCTTGGGGGCGCGCCATGTCGTGATGACCTGCGGGCCGGACGGTGCGCGCGTCGTCACGGAACAAGGCGAGCGGCATCACGTCTCGTCGGTGCGGCCGCCGAGAGTCGTCGACCAGACGGGTGCCGGCGACTGCTTCGCCGGGACGCTCGCCGCCCGCATCGCGCTGGGTGACGACGTGCTGCGGGCCGCGCGGCTGGCCGCGGTGGCCGCGGCGCTCTCGGTGCAAGGGCAGGGCGGCACCGGCTACGTGCCGTCGTTCGCCGAGACGCGCGCGCTCGCGGACGCCGAGGAGCACGGGCTGAGAGCCGACCGGTGAGGCGGCTCCGCTCGAGCACGCTCGGAGCCCTCCCCGGCACGGTGCAGGTGCCGGACGCCCGGCCCGCGACGGCAGGCATCCTGCACCTCGGCATCGGTGCCTTCCATCGCGCCCACCAAGCCGTCTTCACCGAAGACGCGGCCGCCGCGACCGGCGATCTCGGCTGGGGCATCTGCGGCGTCACGCAACGCTCCGCCGACGTGGTTGCACAGCTGGCGCCGCAGGACGGGCTCTACACCGTCGTCGAGCGGGGGCGCGGCGACGAGCGGCTGCGCGTCGTCGGCCAGCTCAGCGACATCCTCTTCGCCGCCGCCGAGCCCGATCGCCTGCAGCGCCTGTTCGCCAGCCCCGACGTGCAGCTGGTGACCTTGACGGTCACCGAGAAGGGCTACCGCCGCGCGGCGACCGGCGGGCTCGACCTGGCCGATCCCGTGATTCGGGCGGACCTGGCCGGCGGCGCCGGCAGCACCGTTGGCCAGCTGGTCCGCGGTCTGCAGGCTCGGGCGCGGTCGGACGCCGGCCCGCTCACCGTGCTCTCCTGCGACAACCTCACCGCCAACGGCGCCGTGCTCGAGCGCCTGGTGAGGGAGTTCTGCGCCGCGCTGCCGAGTGCCGAAGGCGAGGCGATCGGCAGCTGGATCCGCGACCACGTCCGCTTCCCGAGCTCGATGGTCGACAGGATCGTCCCCGCGACGACCGAGGACGATCGCACGGACGTGGCACGCCGGCTCGGCGTCGACGACCACGCGGTCGTGGTCACGGAGCCGTTCAAGCAGTGGGTCATCCAGGACGCCTTCGCCACCCGCCGTCCCGCGTGGGAGCTGGCCGGCGCCGAGCTCGTCGAGGACGTGGAGCCCTTCGAGCAGCTCAAGCTGCGCACGCTCAACGCGACGCACTCGATGCTCGCCTACCTCGGTGCGCTGCGCGGCTACGAGACGATCGCCGAGGCGGTCGGCGACGACGATCTCGCCCTCGCCGCACGACGCTTCATCGACGACGACGTCGCGCCCAGCCTGGCGGGCCGGGGGCTGGACGTCGTCGCCTACGGCGAGCAGGTCCTCGAGCGATTCGCCAACCCGGCGCTGCGGCACCGCACCGTCCAGGTCGCCATGGACGGCTCACAGAAGCTGCCGTTGCGCCTGCTCGGGACGGTGCGCGACCGACTGGCCGAGGGCCGGGTGCCCGAGGGCGCCACGCTGGCAGTCGCCGGATGGATGGCCTACGTGGCGCGCGGGCGAGACGTCGGCGGACGTCCCCTCCCGCTCGACGACCCGATGGCTGACCTTCTTCGTCGGGCCGTGACGGGAAGAACGGACGCGGCGGCGATCGTCGACGGTCTCCTCGGGATCGAGGAGATCTTCGGGGCCGACCTGCGTGACTCGGCGGCCTTCCGCGCCGTTCTCATCGAGCACGTCGCCTCCCTGCTGCGGTAGGGCGGCCGCGCTCGGGTCGACGCCCTCAGCGCTCGTAGCGACAGGCGTCCCAGACGCCGAGCAGGTACTGGATGCCCAGGGCGCGGTCGTAGAGGCCGTACCCGGGGCGCACCCCGGACCGCTTGGTGGTGTTCTCGTCCCACAGATGACGCCCGTGGTCGGGCCGGATGTAACCGGTGAACCCCGCGTCGGCGTACGCCTTCATGATGCCCACGGTGTCGACCGAGCCTTCGTACGCGCGGTGGGCGACTTCGCTGAAGTCCCCGTTCGGGAAGTGCTTGATGTTGCGCACGTGCGAGAAGTGGATGCGGTCCATGAACGCCCGGACGGCGCCGACGGCGTCGGCCGACGGGTTGGAGGAGAACGACCCGAGGCAGAGCGTCAGCCCGTGGTAGGGCGAGTCGTTGAGCGAGAGCACCCGCGCGAGGTCCTCCTGGCGCGAGACGACGCGAGGCCACCCGAAGATGTCGAAGGCGGGGTCGTCGGGGTGCACGCCGAGCTTGACGTCGTACTCCTCGCACGTGGGGATCACGGCATCGAGGAAGTACCGGTAGTTGCGGTACATGTCCTCATGGGTGACGCCGACGTAGGCGGCCTCGAGCTCCCGGAAGGAGGCGAGCCGTTCGGGCTCCCACCCCGGCAGCGTGCGGCCGTTGGTGTTCGTCTCCATGTCGGCGATGAGCGTCTCGGGACTCATCTCGTCGACGATCGCCTTCTCGAAGTAGAGGGCGGTCGAGCCGTCGGGGAGAGGGCGGAACATGTCGGTGCGCAGCCAGTCGAAGACCGGCATGAAGTTGTAGCAGACGACCTTGACCCCGGCGCGGCCCAGGCGCTCGATGGCGGTGACGTAGTGGTGGATCGCCTCGTCCCGCGACCTGCCCAGGATGTCGCGGCCGAGCTTGATCGACTCGTGGACGTTGACCGACTCCACGACCTCGGCATCCAGCCTCTTGGTCACCCCCCGCGCCGCCGCCTCGGGGGTGATGGCGGTGATCTTCGCGACCTCGGCGTCGATCTCGGCCTGGGTCCACTCCTCGCCGGCTTGCTTGTGGTGGAGAGACCAGACGACCGTCTCGACGCCGGGAATCTGACGGATGTCGTCGAGGGTGACCTGGTCGTTGCCGTCGCCGTACCAGCGGAAGCCCATCTTCATGAGGTGCCCTCCTCGCCTGCCCAGCCGGCATCGAGCGGCGGCAGCTCGTCGTGGGTGGTGAGGTAGATGCGGTCGATGCGGAGGCCCGCCTCACGGGCCAGGACCGAGAGGGTGTGAGGGCCCGGCTCGAGGTCGACCTCGCCCACGAGCGTCCAGTGCCAACGCTGGGCGACGTCCCAGCCGAACAGCTGCTCGCGGACGCCTTCGCCGCGGAGCGGGGTTCCGTCGACGGCGAGCCAGCATGCGTCGTCGTCCTTGTGGTTGAACTTCACCAGCATCCAGGCCCGGTAGGAGCCGCCGTCCGTCACCTCGACGGCGTAGTGCAGGCCGGGTGCTTGGTTCGGGTCCGACCAGGCGGTGCCGGCGGCGTCGACCCACATCGCGAGCCCGTCGCCGCCGTTCGTCGCGCCCTGCAGGTGGGTCCAGTGCGCGGACCCGTCGCCACTCGGGGTCGTCCAGGCGGCCGAGGTGCCGGCCAGGGCATGCTCGGCCTCGAGCTTGATCCGCCCGCCGACCTCGGCCGCCGCGGGCAGCGAACGCAGCGGGGCGAGCAGGTCCTTCGGCCGATCCGTCGTCCGGGCACGGGGAGCTGCCGGAGCCTGCGGAAGGGCGAGAGCGCGGCCGTCTTCGGTGTACTCGGCGCCCGCGAACAGGACGGGCAGCGGGGGGACGTCGCCGCACGAGACGCGATAGAGGCGCTCCGCCATGGCGTCGAGCTGCTCGACGGCCAGCGCCGCGGGGTCGGGATCGCGGGTGTCGGACAGCGGCCGGTCGGTGTGGTGGCTGAAGGCAGGCCCGAGGTTCGAGGCCGTGATCGGGGCCGTGTAGAGCACCAGCTTGCTGACGGCGACGTGCTCGTCGACGGCGTGGAGCCGCAGGACGTGCTCCCCGGGCTCGAGGTGCGGCAGACGGATCGTCAGGCGCTCGACGTTGTCGAGGACGGCCTGCCCCCACGAGCCTCGGTGCTCGTCGGTGGTAGGAGACTCGAGGGTCACGGGCTGGTGGTCGTCCACGCTGACCGCCAGCCTGATGCGGCCGATGGCGTTCAGTGTCGGCAGCCGGTGGATCTCGAGCGTGTGTGCGCCGGGTGTGACCAAGTGGAGGCGGAACTCCGCCGTCGCTCCGCCGCGGCCTCGGGCCTCGAGCACCGCGTTGCCGTTGCGTCCCAGCCAGTCGACGGTGCACCAGTCGGAGCCGGGCCCCGGGTACAGGGCATCGGGAGCAGACGGGTCGATGCTGACGTACCCGTCGGCTTCGACGCTGCCGCGGAAGTGCGGCGGGGGCATCGGGTGCCCGACGACGTCGACGGCGATCGCGATCTGCTCGTCGTGGGTCGTGACGAGCACCGTTCCGCTCCTGCCCACCGCCGCCTCGCGATCGCGCACACGCACGTGGAGGCGGAGGTCGCTCGTGAGCGAGCCGCGATCGGGCACGACCTCGATCCAGTCGTCGGCGGTGACGGTGAAGTCCAGGTTCGGCGCGCCGGTCGTGAACACGTCGACCCACTTGCTCTGCAGGCCGCACGGCCAGAAGGTCAGTCGCGGACTCGCCTGACTCCCGTCGTCGCCCCAGACGGCTACGCCGAGCCCGGGCGCACCGATCTGCAGGGCCGGCACCGCGACCGGATGCAGGGCCATCGCCGGCGGCGGCGCCTCCTCCGGCGTCAGCACGAGGCGCCACTTCCCGCCGTTCATCACGTGGTTGTACGAGTGGAGCATCGCGCGCTTCAGCGCGTCGAGACGGCGCGAGACGGCGACATAGGCGTCGGCGGCCGCGAAGCGTCCCTGGCGGTAGGCGAGCGCCGACCGGTCGGCATACGCGAACTGCGCCGAGACGAGGTACGCCATGTGGATCTTCACGGCGAACAGCTGGAAGAAGGAGTCGCGCTCGGCCTCCGGCAGGGCGGCCAGGATCTCGTTGGTCTCGTCGAGAAGGTCGCGAAGCGCGGCGAGGCGCCGAGCCGCCTCGTCGCCGTAGGCCGTCTGGGAGAAGGCGCGGACGTCGAGGTGCTCGACCTTCCGCTGGTTGTTGAGCTGGTAGTAGCGGGCGTAGAGCCTGCCCGCCCGTGCGCCGTGGCCGCCGGAGAAGTTGGCGTCGACCCACCGTGCGACGAAGTCGGCGACGTCGTGGGTGCCCGACTCCTTGCCGGCGCTCCAGGCGAGGCGGAGAAAGAACTCCGTCTCGATCTCGAGCGGCTTGAGCGCTCCTACGTTGTCGATCCACAGGGTGCGGATGCCGCCCTCCCACGCCTTGCGCAGCTCGTTCTGCATGAGCGCCAGCGGAGTGGAGGACGTCGCGAGGTAGCTGCGTGGGGGCTGCGACCAGTAGGAGGAGTGGTAGTAGAGGCCGTGGCCGCCGGAGCGCGCGAGCTCGTCCTCACCGGGGAAGCGGCGCACGTAGCCGAAGTTGTCGTTGGCCCACACGATCGTCACGTCGTCGGGCAACTCGAGGCCGGCGTCGTAGAGGTCGAGCACCTCCTTGTAGGGCACGAACAGCTGCAGGCAATCGCGACCGCGGTCGCCCAGCTCGTCGACCAGCAGCGCCCGCTGGTCGACGATCACCTGCTTGAGCAGAGCCACCTTGGCCGCCGTCTTCGCTTCCGGCGACAGCGACTGGTCGGCGTCGATGGTCGAGGTGACGAACCCGCTGTCGTGGATGCCGCGCATCCCGACCGTCCAGCTCACCTCGTAGTGGCCGTTCTGGACGACGCTGCCGCGCCAGTACTGCTGCAGCAGCTCGCGGTTGCGGCCCGGGATCGAGTAGTCGTAGACGACCGGCTCGTCCTGCGCGGCGGCCCAGGGGGCGAACTCGTGCTGGTTGCTGCGCAGCAGCATGTCGCAGTGGCTGGTGCCGATGACGATGCCCATCTCGTGGGCGAGCCGCCCGTTCTCGGGATCGTCGTTGAAGGCGTTCACGTGCATCGCCGGCCACACGTAGTTGCCTTTGAGTCGCAGGACGAGCTCGAAGAGCCGGGCGTAGGTCGTGGGGCCGATCGTGCCGTCGGGCGTATGAGCCCGCGCCCAGTTGTCGAGCTCCTCCTCGTCGTTGATGAAGATGCCGCGGTACTTCACCGAGGGACGGTCGCTCACCGCCGTGCCGGCGCAGACCGTCACGTGGTCACGGGGGCGGATGGGGACGTCGCCCCACCACCACCACGGGGAGACGCCCATCGCCTCGCACAGGTCGTAGACGCCGTAGATCGTGCCCCGGCGATCCGTGCCCACGACGTACAGCCGCTCGCCGGCCGTCTGCAGCGAGAAGCCCTCCCACGCCAGGCTGCCGTCCGGCTCGTAGAGGCCGCTGACGTCGATGTCGCCGGCAGCGATCGCCGCGTCGACGAGCGGGCTGACCCCGATGGTGCCCACGACGACCTGCGCGCCGCCGACCTCGCGCACCGTCTCCGTGGTGGCACCGCGGCACACCGTGCCGATGTCGCGGCACAGGTCCGACACCGCTCGGACCACCGCGGGAGACTCGGTGAGGTCCACGGCGATCCGGGTGGTGGCGCCGGGCGCCGCGATGCGCACGCCGCTTCGCGGGTCCGTGCTCAAGTAGGTCACAGGGGCCCTCTGCTCGTGGAATGACTGGTGCGGAAAGGAGGTCAGCTGCGACGAGGCGGCGCGGTCGACTCCCGCCAGATCACCTGGAAGAGGTCGTCGGAGTCGGCGGGGAGCTCCTCTCCGGTGAGGCCCGCGATCAGCTTGGTCATGGCACCGCGTCCGAGGCCCACGAGGTCGACGTCGACGGTGGTGAGCGAGGGCGTGAGGAACTGGCCGATCGACTCGTTGTCCCAGCCGGTGACGCTCACGTCGCCGGGCACGCTCCATCCGCGCTGGATCGCCCCGCGAATGACGCCGGCGGCAACCAGGTCGTTGGCGGCGATCACCGCCGTCGGCATGTCGCGCTCCGACAGCGTCTGGACGGCCTCGACCCCGGAGGCGCCCGACCAGTCGCCGTCGAAGACTCCGACGGAGTGCAGGCCGAGGTCGGCGATGGTGTCGAGATAGGTCTGGCGACGCGCCCGCGCGGAGGCGAACTGCTGGGAGCCGGCGACGTGGAAGAACTTCTCGTGCCCCAGGCCGGCGAGGTGCTCCATCAGCTCCCGGATGGGGCCGCCGTTCGCGAGCGAGCCGATGCCGCGCATCTCGTCGTCGAAGTCGGCCGAGACCACCACGGTCGTGCTCCGCTCGAGTCGGTCCTGGACCGACGGCAGTACGGGCGCGAGGGACAAGATGCCCTCGACCTGACCGGTGTCGACGAGTTCCATCATGCGCTCGGTACGGGCTTCCGCCCCGCCTTCGGCGCTGATGACGTCGACGACGTACCCGGCGGCGTGGGCGGCCGCGCTGGCACCGGCGAGCATCCGGGACGGGTTGAACGCCATCGTCGGCATCAGCACCGCCACCCGCCCGGTCCGCCGCGTGCGCATCGACCGGGCGATGAGATTGGGGCGGTAGTCGAGCTCCTCGATGGCCGCCTCGACCCGAGCTCGCGTGGCGGGCTTGAGCCCGCCGTTGAACCGGAGGAAGCGCGAGACCGTCTGGTGCGAGACACCCGCGAGGCGCGCGACATCGGTGATGGTCGGACGCCGCGCTGGCGGTGCCGTAGATGTCATCTTCGCTCCCGGTGTGACGCTTGACACATGAAAAGTTATCGTTCACTCTACCCGATGTCAGGTGATTCGTGAACGATCACTCTTCTAGCTCGAGAGAAGGCTCTCATGCCGATGCTGGCGCGTCCGGGCCGCCGCGGTCCAGGAGTCGCTGCGCCATGAGCGCCGTCAACGAACTGCGCACCATCGGCTCGGCTCGCACGACCCAGAAGCGGCAGAACAAGGCGGCCTTCGCGTTCCTGCTGCCGTGGCTGATCGGCCTGTTCGGCATCACCATCGGGCCGATGGCGGTGTCGCTGTATCTCAGCTTCACCGACTACAACCTGCTTCAGTCCCCGGACTTCATCGGCCTGCACAACTTCCACCGGATGCTCGCCGACGAGCGACTGCACAAGTCGCTCGAGGTGACGTTCACCTACGTCGTCGTATCGGTCCCCCTGCAGCTGGGCTTGGCGCTGTTGCTGGCCTACGTGCTCGACAAGGGGGTCCGCGGTCTCTCCCTGTACCGGTCGGTCTTCTACCTTCCGTCCCTGATCGGTGGCAGCTTCGCGGTGGCGGTGCTGTGGCGGAACATGTTCGGCACCAACGGGCTCATCAACCAGGTGCTGGGAGCCCTCGGCATCCAGGGTCAGGGCTGGATCTCCGAGCCGAACACCGCGCTCGGCACCCTGATCATCCTCAACGCGTGGACCTTCGGGTCGCCGATGGTCATCTTCCTGGCCGGCCTGCGCCAGATCCCGACCTCGCTCTACGAGGCGGCGTCGGTCGACGGGGCTGGCAAGGCTCGTCAGTTCTTCAGCATCACGCTGCCGCTGCTGACGCCGATCATCTTCTTCAACCTCGTCCTGCAGATCATCCACGCCTTCCAGTCGTTCACGCAGGCGTTCGTGGTCTCGGGCGGCAGCGGCGGGCCGGCGGACTCCACGCTCTTCTACTCGCTGTACCTGTACCAGCGCGGCTTCGGGAACTTCGACATGGGCTACGCCTCGGCGCTGGCCTGGTTCCTGCTGCTGATCGTCGGCGCGCTGACCGCGCTCAACTTCTGGTTCGCGAAGTTCTGGGTCTTCTACGATGACTGATTCGGCTGTGATCCCCTTGCCCCACGCCTCCCCGACCGCGACGCGACGCTCGGCCTACGGACGCTGGGTCCGGCCCGCGCTGAAGCACGTCGTGCTCACAGCGTGCGCGCTGCTCATGCTGTACCCGCTCCTCTGGATGGTGGCCAGCTCGCTGCGCCCCACGAGCGAGATCTTCAAGCACGCGGGCATCCTGGTCAGCAAGCCGCATCTCTCGAACTACTCGAACGGCTGGAACGCCTTCCAGGATCCGTTCAGCCACTACCTGTGGAACTCCGTGATCCTGGTCGTCGGATGCATCGTCGGAAACCTGATCTCCTGCTCCATGGCGGCCTACGCCTTCGCGCGACTGGAGTTCTGGGGCAAGCGGGGCTGGTTCGCCATCATGCTGCTCACCCTGATGCTCCCGATCCACGTGATCATCGTTCCGCAGTACGTCTTGTTCTCTCAGCTCGGCTGGGTCAACACGTTCCTGCCGCTGATCGTGCCGAAGTTCCTGGCGGTCGACGCCTTCTTCATCTTCCTGATGGTCCAGTTCATCCGCGGCATCCCGCGTGAGCTGGACGAGGCCGCGCAGCTCGACGGCGCCGGGCACGCGAGGATCTTCGGACGCATCCTGCTGCCGCTGATGGTGCCCGTCCTGGCGACGACGGCGATCTTCACGTTCATCTGGACCTGGAACGACTTCTACAGCCAGCTGATCTACCTGACGAACCCGGACAAGTACACGACACCTCTGGCGCTGCGCGCGTTCGTCGACGCCCAGTCGGCGACGGACTGGGGCGCGGTCTTCGCCATGAACGTCGTGTCGCTCGCACCGGTCTTCGTGATCTTCCTTGTCGGACAGAGGTTCCTGCTCCGGGGAATCGCGACGACAGGAGGGAAGTAGCGCTTGTCGGACCACTGACCACACACCGTCTCGCGACAACGCCATCCCCGCAGGGTGCCCGGGTCGGGCCGGACACCCCTAGTTCGGCATGCGCCAAAGCCATGCCCTCCACCAGTAATTCCTAGGAGTTCAGTATGCGACGTAAGACCATCAGCCGGCTCGCTGTCGCCGCTGCGGCAGCCCTCATGCTCAGCGCATGCGGCAGCGGCGGCGACGGCGGATCGGGCGACGACAAGACCGTCACCCTCCGCATGACCTACTGGGGCTCGGACACTCGTGCCGACCTCACCAACCAGGTCATCGCCGCCTTCGAGAAGGAAAACCCCACCATCAAGGTCGAGGGGGAGTTCAAGGACTGGGACGGCTACTGGGACGCCCTCGCCACCTCCACCGCGGCCAAGGACTCGCCGGATGTCATCCAGATGGACGAGCTCTACCTCGCCTCCTACGCGGACCGCGGGGCGCTCCTCGACCTGAACGACCAGTCGGGCATCGACAAGTCGAACTTCGATGACTCCGCGCTGGCCACCGGTCAGCTCGACGGCAAGCAGTACGCCATGCCGGTCGGCGTCGGCGCGATGAGCGTCATCATCAACACCGACCTGTTCAAGAAGTACGGCGTCGCCATCCCCGACGACACCACCTGGACGTGGGACGACCTCGGGAAGGTCGCCAAGGAGATCACGGACAAGAGCAAGGGCGCCGTGCACGGGCTGGCCACCGGCCAGGGCTACGACGCCTTCTCGATCAAGTACTGGGCCCGCCAGCACGGCGAGGAGCTGTTCGACCAGGACGGCAACGTCGCGGTGTCGCCGGAGACGGTCGCCAGCATGTGGGAGAACACGATGAGCTTCATCGACTCCGGTGCTGCCGTTCCGGCCTCCACGATGGTCGAGGACCTCGCCGCTGGTGTGGCTGCGGGCAGCTTCGCCACCGGCAAGGCCGCGATGATCTTCCAGTACAACACCCAGGCGACCGGCATCAACGGCACGCTCAACGGCAACCTCCAGCTGCTCCAGCCGCCGCTGGCGGAGGGTCAGACCGAGGACGCCAACTTCCTCAAGCCGTCCATGTTCTGGGCGATCTCGTCGCAGAGCGACCACCCGGCCGAGGCGGCGAAGTTCATCGACTTCCTGCTCAACTCGCCCGAGGCCGCCGAGATCCTCAAGACCGAGCGCGGCATCCCGGCGAACAAGGAGATGCTGGCGAAGGTCCAGGGCACCCTGGAGGGCACCGACAAGCTGGCTGCCGACTACCTGTCGACGGTGAAGGTCGGGGACGCTCCCGCCGTGACGCCGAACGGCGGCAGCGGCCTCGAGCCGATGCTCCAGCGCTACACCCAGGAGGTCTACGCCAAGAAGCAGTCGCCTGAGGACGCGGCCAAGGCGTTCATCAATGAGCTTCAGGGCGAGATCGACGCCGCGAAGTAGCACCTCGGTC
>Ga0164242_10008266_pt1 | contig 11293 bp, 8 predicted proteins | sample OricomgcompostMG_FD_108783 | JGI IMG/M metagenome (GOLD analysis project Ga0164242, IMG submission 108783) | Miracle-Growth compost microbial communities from Emeryville, California, USA - Original compost - Miracle growth compost (MG) ...
AACCTTGATCCTGCGGCTGCGACACGCCGCTCCGGCGAGCCCGTGGGTCAACCTTTGATCTTGGGATTTGACCCAGCCTCAAACCTTGATCCAGCGGCTGCGCCATGCCGCTCCCGGGAGCCCCTGGGTCAACCTTTGATCATGGGGAACGTCCCGAGCTCAAACTTTGAGCTTGCGAAAGGGCCCGGGGAGAGGAGCGCGCGCCCAGGGACAGGAGCGCGCGAGCAGGGCCGCAGGGTAGGGCCCCGCGACCGCAATGAGGTGGTCCTACTCGAAGTCGTCGTCCTCACGGGCCAACCACGTGGCGAAGCGCTCGATCGGTGTCTCGAATTCCGGGTTGAGGTCGACGAAGGTACGCAACTGCTCGGCGAGCCAGGCGACGGTGACCTCCTCGTCACCGCGCCTGGACTCGAGCTCCTCGATGCCTCGATCGGTGAAGTACATCCGCAGCTCCGTTCAGCCGAGCGCGGCCGCCATCAGTTGCTTCTGCTCCTGCTCATGCACCTTGTGCGACCCGGTCGCCGGCGCCGAGGACGCCGGACGCGTCACCGGAACGAGCGGGCGGTTGATGCCCAGCTCGGCCAGTGCACCGGGCAGGTTGAGCGCCAGGAACGGCCACGCGCCCTGGTTCTGCGGCTCGTACTGCACCCAGTAGAACTCCTGCAGGTTGGGATACTTGGCCAACTGGGCGGCGATCTGCTCGGCCGGCAGCGAGTAGTAGCGCTCCAGCGCAACTACCGCGATCTCTTCGCCCAGGCCCTGCTTGTCCCGCTCGGCCATCAGATCCCAACGCGCCATGCCGCTGGTCAGGATCAACCGGCGGACCTTCTCCGGCTGGGTGATCGAAGGATCGCCGAGTACCGGCTGCCAGCTGCCGGCGGTGAACTCGCTCGGATCCGAGGCGGCCGCCTTCATCCGCAACATCCGTTTCGGCGTCATGACGATCAGCGGCTTGTGGTTGGAGCTGCGCGCGTGGATCCGCAACAGGTGGAAGTAGCTGGCTGCGGTCGACGGTTGTGCAACGACGAACGCGTCCTCGGCCGCCAGCTGCAGCCAGCGTTCGATCCTGGCGGAGGAGTGGTCGGAACCCTGGCCCTCGTAGCCGTGCGGCAGCAGCAGCACCACGCCGGACTTCTGACCCCACTTCGAATAGCCCGCGGTGATGAACTCGTCGATGATCGTCTGCGCGCCGTTGGAGAAGTCGCCGTACTGCGCCTCCCACAGAACAAGCGCCTCCGGGCGGGCGACCGAGTAGCCGTACTCGAAGCCCATCGCCGCGTACTCACTGAGCAGAGAGTTGAATACGTGGAACTTCCCCTGGTCCGGATCGAGATGGGCCAGCGGGATCCACACGTCGGCCGTCTTGCGGTCGACGATCGCCGCGAACCGCTGGGAGAACGTACCGCGCCGGGTGTCCTGGCCGGTCAACCGCACCGTACGACCCTCGATCAGCAACGAGCCCAGGGCAAGCAGTTCGCCGGTGGCCCAGTCGATCGGACCGTCGGCGATCTGTTGCGCCCGACGCTGCAACTGCGGCAACACCTTGGGATGCACCGTGAAACCGTCCGGGATGTTCAGGTGCGCGTCGGCGATCCGCTTCATCACCTCGGCGTCGATCGCCGTGCCGTGACCCGCGCCGGTCTTCTCCGGATACTTCGGCACCCGGCGGTACTCGATGTCGGCCGGCATGGTGGTTGCCTGCCGCACCTCCTCGAAGACGCTCTCCAGCCGCGACTGGAATCGGGTCAGCACACTCTCGGCGTCCTCGATGGTGATATCGCCGCGGCCGATCAGTGCCTCCGCGTAGAGCTTGCGGACGCTGCGCTTCTTGGCGATCAGGTCGTACATCCGCGGCTGGGTGATGCTGGGGTCGTCGCCCTCGTTGTGCCCGCGGGTGCGGTAGCACACCAGGTCGATCACGACGTCCTTGTTGAACTCCCGCCGGAAGTCGTACGCCAACCGGGCGACCTGGATGCAGGCCTCAGGATCGTCGCCGTTGACATGGAAGATCGGTGCCTGCACCATCCGCGCGACGTCGGTCGCGTACGTCGAGGACCGGCCCTCGCTGGGCGCGGTCGTGAAGCCGACCTGGTTGTTCACCACGACGTGGATCGTGCCGCCGGTGCGATAGCCGCGCAGCTGGGACATGTTCAGGGTCTCCGCGACCACGCCCTGCCCGGCGAACGCGGCATCGCCGTGCACCAGCACGGGCAGCACCGGATACTCCGAACCCCGGTCGAGGATGTCCTGTTTGGCCCGGGCAATGCCCTCCAGCACCGGGTCGACGGCCTCCAGATGGCTCGGGTTGGCCGCCATCGAGGTCTTGATCGTGTTGCCGGCCAGCGAGGTGAACTTGCCCTCGGCACCCAGGTGGTACTTGACGTCGCCGGAGCCCTGGACGGTCCGCGGATCGATGTTGCCCTCGAACTCGCGGAAGATCTGGCTGTAGGACTTGCCGACGATGTTGGCCAGCGCGTTCAGCCGGCCGCGGTGCGACATGCCGATGGTGACCTCGTCGAGGTGATCATCGGCGGCCTGCTCGCAGATCTCGTCCAGCAGGGCGATCGCCGATTCGCCACCCTCCAGGCTGAACCGCTTCTGCCCGACGTACTTGGTCTGCAGGAAGGTCTCGAAGACCTCGGCCTCGTTGAGCTTGTCCAGGATCCGCAGGTGTTCCTCCCGCGGCAGCGACTCGTGCGGCCGCTCCCAGCGGGCCTGGATCCAGCGTCGCTGTTCGCGTTCCTGGATGTGCATGTACTCGATGCCGACCGTTCGGCAGTACGCGTCCCGCAGGATGCCGAGGATCTTGCGCAGCGTCATCCGGCCGGAGCCGTCGGCGAAGTCGCCGGTGGCGAATTCGCGATCAAGATCCCAGAGCGTCAGCTCGTGGGTCTGCACGTCCAGGTCGGGATGGTCACGCAGGTGGTACTCGATCGGGTCGATGTCGGCCATCAGATGGCCGCGGACCCGGTAGGCGTTGATCAACTCGAAGACCCTGGCCTGCTTGGACACCTGGTCCTCGTGCAGGGTGCTGCGATCCACCGCCCAGCGGATCGGGACGGTCGGAATCCTCAGCGAGGTGAAGATCTCGTCGTAGAACCCGTCCTCGCCCAGCAACAGGCTGTGCAGCTTGGCCAGGAACTCGCCCGACAGAGCGCCCTGGATCACCCGGTGGTCGTAGGTCGAGGTCAGTGTCAGCACCTTGGAGACGCCGAGACTGGCCAGCCGTTCCGGGTTCGATCCCTGGAACTCGGCGGGGTAGTCCATCGACCCGACGCCGATGATCGCACCCTGGCCCTTCATCAGCCGGGGCACCGAATGGTTGGTGCCGATGGTGCCGGGGTTGGTCAGCGAGATGGTGGTGCCAGCGAAATCGGCGACGGTCAGCTTGTTCGCCCGGGCCCGCTTGACGATGTCCTCGTATGCCGTCCAGAACTGGGCGAAATCCAGGTCCTCGGCGCCCTTGATGCTGGGCACCACGAGCTGCCGGGTCCCGTCCGGTCGGGGCAGGTCGATGGCCAGGCCGAGATTGATGTGACGGGGTCGGATCAGCGTCGGCTTGCCGTCGACGACGTCGTAGGCGACGTTCATGTCCGGAATCTGCTTCAGCGCCTGGACCAGCGCGTAGCCGATGATGTGGGTGAAGGAGACCTTGCCACCGCGGGCCCGACGCAGGTGGTTGTTGATCACGATCCGCTGGTCGACCAGCAGTTTGACCGGGAGCGACCGAACGCTGGTGGCAGTGGGGACCGTCAGCGAGTCGTCCATGTTCCTGGCGGTACGCATCGGGGCGCCGCGCAGCGAGATCTTCTCCGGCTCGTCGCTGCCGGCTGCCGGCCGTTGCGCAGGATTGGGTGCCTCGGCCGGCAGTCCGGCTCCGGTCGAGCGCTGCTGCGGAGCCGGCTTGCGATCCTCGACCCGCGACTGCGGGGCCGACTTGGCAGCGCCCGCAGGAGCCGAGGACGGAGGGGACGGAGGGGACGGCGGGGGTGCGGAACGCGTACCGGATGGCTGCGGGGCACGAGCGGCCGTCGACTGCTGCGCTGTGCCTGAGGTGGACTGTTGACCCGCCGTCGCCGGGCTCTGCTTGGGCCGACTCGGCGCGGCCTGCTGACCTTGCCTGGCCTGCTGACTTTGCGTGGCCTGGCCGGGTGTGGACTGGGCTGCCGAGGCGGGAGCGCCCTTCTCGGCGAAGTAACGGGCCCAACTCGGATCGACCGACTTCGGATCCTCGACGTACTGCTCGTACATCTGCTCGATCAGCCAGTCGTTGGCCCCGAAGTCATCGGCGACGCTGCCAACGGGGCTGTCAGCTGGACCGGTGGACGGCTTGCTGCTGGACTGTTCGGTTGTCGGGTCGGGCGCGGGGGCCACTGTCGCCTTCTTCCACTTGATTCTCAGTACCCATCCATGTGCCGGGTGTTACCGTCGGCACCCTGTCTAGGCTACCGAATGGTTGAGACCACAACGGTAACTGGTACGGCGTGCCAGAACGACTGATGCGCGAGCGCCGGAACGATCGGCAACGGCCTTGTCACAGCATGTCGGAAAGGGCCGTCAGAGTCGCTGCCAAGCGGTCGTGAACGGCCGGGTCCACGGCGTCGTCCAGTACGCCGGCGGCCAGCCACAGGGCGCCGACCTGGCCCGAGGTGGCGAGCACGAGCGGACTGCCCAGGGTCGCGTCGATCCGCTCGCCGAACGCCCGCCGGATCGCGCCGACCGAGCGCAGCACGGATCCGGTCACCACGATCGGCAGACCGGGTCGTGGATCGAGGTCCAGCACCAGCCCCGCGAGGAGCTCGGCGGCCCGGGCCGCGATGGCCACCGCGGCCGGGTCGGAGTCGACCAGTTCGGTCACCAGCGGAGCGAGTTCCGCCAGCCGCACCGGTGGGTGTTGGTACGGCACCCGGAGCAGGCCTTCGAGTGCGCGCTCGGCGTCGATTCCGAGACGGTGGATGACCTGCTGGGTCAGGTCACTGCGCAGGGCGCCTCGTTCGACCTCGGCGAGGGCGTGCCGGACCGCTTCCCGCCCCAGCCAGAAGCCACCGCCCTCGTCACCGAGCAGCCATCCCCAGGCGCCCCGGCGGCTGACGATCGCGCCGTGGTCGATCTCGGCTGCGCCCGACCCCGTTCCGGCGATCACCACGCAGCCGTGCGGCAGTGGGCTTCCCGAGGCGTAAGCCACCGACAGGTCGGCGACGATCCGCGGCTCGGTGGCAACCGGGACCGCCAGACACCGCTGCAGGAAGTCCTGGCCGGCCGCCAGCGCCGTGTTGTAGCCGGCCATGCCGATGACGACGGATTCGGCGCGGGTGACCCCGGCCTGGTCGGCCGCCCGCTGCATCGCAGTCCGGATCCGTTCTGCCGAGACCACCGTGCCGACCGCATTGGGGTTGCCGCCGGGCTCCGTGGCGACGCCGAGCACCGTGCCGTCCAGGTCGGCGACCGCGACCCTGGTCGAGGTGCCGCCGACGTCGGCTCCGATGACCACGCGGCTCATGACGGGCCGGGGGAGCCGAGCACTTCCGGATCCGGGCGGCGCCCGGTCACCCGCCAGGCGACCGCGATCACCGACACGGTGAAGACCAGCAGACACAGATTGCGAACCAGCAGCAGGATCGTCGAGGTCACGAACATGCCGCCGTGCGGTGCCTCGTACAGGCCCGTGTAGGTCAGCGGATAGACCAGATGGGTGAGCAGTGCCAGGACCAGGAGTTGGATCGCGAACCGCGAGAAGACCGTCGGACGACCGGCCGCATCCCTCGACCTCATGATCAACAGCGCTGCCATCGGGCCGCCGAGCCAGACCAGGTACTGCGGGCTGAGGGTCTTGTTGGTGATTGTCATGATCGCGATGGTGGCCAGGATCACGATGCCGATCGTGCCACTGGTCGGCTCCGGAGTCCGGTAGCCGCGAACGTACAGCACGGTCATGATCACGAAGCCGAGCAGGGTGGCGATCGTGCTGATCGCCAACCATGCGCCGACCCCCGGCCCGAAGACCTCGAACGCCTGGTACCGCGACATTCCGACAACCCAGGTGTCCGGACGCGGAATCCGCAACATCATCAACACCGTCGCCCAGATCGACTCGATCTGCAGACCCCGGTCGGACTGCCAGGTCAGCGGCGAGACCAGTCGGGGGAGTCCGCCGGTGATCAGGCTGATCACGGCGAGGCCGACCCCGGACACCAGGAAGCCGACCAGGGTGGCGCGGCGACCGCGTCGGGCGGCGGTGAACGGAAAGATCAACAGCGCCGGCCAGAGCTTGACCGCTGCTGCCAGACCGGTCAGTATCCCGGTCACTGCCGGCCGACGACGCCAGACCAGAATTCCCAGCCCGGCCAGTACGGCCGGCACCATGTCGAACCGCAGGTAGCACAGCGGGCCCATCAGGAAGACGAACCAGATCCAGAAGGTGAGCCCGGCGTCGTGCCGCTGTCCGGCCGTACGCCACAACGTCCAGGCGAACGCCGCGTCCAGCAGCATCATCAATCCGACGAAGGCGATCAGATAACCGACATGGCTGCCGACCCCCAGACCGTACGGGACCGACAGCATCCACACCACCGGCGTCGGATACTCGTTCATCGCCTGGCCGAGGCCGACCTCACCGAGTGCGGCGATCTTGCGCCAGTAGTAGGTGACATCACCGGTCGCCACCTGTTCGACGGTGGCTGCCAGAACCAGCATGACGGCCCGGGTGAGGATCCAGGTGATCACCACGGGGATGCCGCCGCGACGGCTGGCCGTCGACCCGGCGGGGACGGAGGGTGGCGCGGTCGAAGGCTGGCTGGGCACGTCTTTCTCCGGTCGGCTGCTGGGCACGGTGAACCTATCATCCGTCACACCTGGGACGCCGCACAGATACCGACGCGCTGACCGCCGGAGTGAACCTAAGGACTTGCCGTCGGCGGGCCTCGGGTTGGTCAGTCGGAGCGCAGTAGATCGGCCAACTGCTGGAGGATCGGGGCCGCCGCACGCAGGCGACGCTGGTCGGCGGGCGGCAGCCGACCGATCGCTGTTTCGAGAGCATCCAGCCGACGCCCGGCGGCGCGTTCCATTAGCCGGCGGCCGCGCGCCGTGGCGGAAACCTCCACCGGTCGTCCCGGTCCGGTGAGTACCCGGCGGCGGGCGAGGCCGTCCCGCTCGAGCCCGTCGACGATCCGGGTCATGGTGGGACTGGTGACGTCCTCCGCGACTGCCAGGGAGCCAAGGCTGTGGGGACCGCCGAAGACCAGTACCGACAGCGCCGAGAGTCGTGCGGCGGTCAGACCGGCCTGCCGGTCGACCCGGCGGAGCGATCGCAGGATGTGGATCGAGCCGGAATTGATCTGCTGCGCTGTCTGGCGGTCGACCATGACCGGATGTTAGCATCCCTACTAAAGTAGCCATACTACGAACCGGCTGCGCCGGACAGGAGGCGGACCATGCGATTGCTACAGGTCGCCCAGCACGCCGAAGATCTCGATCGAGCGAGCGCGTGGTATCAGAAGGTGCTCGGAATGGCGCCGGCGGCGACGTACGACCCACCGGGTCTGGTGTTCTTCCGCCTGGATGCGACCAGGTTGTTGCTGGACTGTGCCGCACCGTCGGCACTGATCTACCTCGAGGTGCCCGACGTCCGGGAGACGGTGGAGAGACTGCGCGACGACGGGGTCACGATCGACACCGAACCGCACATGATCTTCGCCCACGCAGACGACACTCTCGGTCCGGCGGGGACCGCGGAGTGGATGGCCTTCGTGGTCGACTCCGAAGGCAACCAGGTCGGCCTGGTGAGCCAGCTGCCGCAGTGACGTACCGGGAGCAATCCGCCCGACCGGCGATCAGGAACTGTAGCAGGGATCAGGAACTGTAGAGCGCGCGGTGATCGGCCAGTACGGCGTCGATCACCGCCTGCGTCGCCGGTGCCACCGTGCGCCGCCGGGTGATCAACACGAAGTCGGTGGAGCCGAGCCTGGGGAGTCCGCGATCGTGCACCTCGACCAGACCGGCCGGAATCAACGACCGGGAGAAGGGCATCACCCCCAGCCCCGCCAGCGCCGCGGCACGTAATCCGCTGAGACTGCCGGACGTACAGACCGTTCGATAGGCCCGATCGGCCCGCTCGAGCACCTGGACGGCGCGATCACGGGTGACGCTGGGCGGTGGGTAGACGATCAGCGGAACCGGCTGGCGGTGATCGAGGACCAGATCGTTCGAGCCGACCCATACCAGCGTGTCGGTGAACACCAGCCGTCCGTCCTCGGCATCGGCCGATCGCTTCGCCAGGGCCAGGTCCAGTTCCCGGGACCGCAGCCGCCGATGCAGGTGTTCGCTGAGCCCGACCGTCAGTTCCAGGTCGATGGCCGGGTGGCTGCGCCGGAAACGGCGCAACAGGTCGGGCAGACGGGACAGTGCGAAGTCCTCCGAGACACCGAATCGCACCCGTCCCCGGGGGCCGGCGCCGGCCACCGTTCGGAATGCGTCGTCGTTGAGCTCCAGCATCGAGCGCGCCACCCCGGTGAGGGATTCGCCTTCGGCGGTCAGGGTCACGCTGTGCGTGTCGCGCACCAGCAGCCGTACGCCGAGAGTCTGCTCCAGCCTGCGGACATGCTGGCTGACCGCTGACTGGCTGAGACCCAGCCGACGCGCCGCGGCGGAGAAACTGAACTGGTCGGCGACGGTGAGGAAGGTACGCAACCAGACCAGGTCAAGGCTGGAGGCCCGGGTCGGACCGACGCCGACCCGGTCATCACGGTCCGTGGTCACAGTTAGAACTGTATGCCTGTTTTGCGCACGCCGTGGCTGCGCGAGGATGGGCGGGTGAGGAGATTGCGAGTCCCGGGTTGGCTTGACCTGTTCATCGTGTCGCTGTTCGCCGTGATCGCCCTGGCCACTGTGTTCCCGGTGCGAGGCAGCGGCGCGACCCTGTTCGATCATCTGACCACCGCCGCGGTCTGCCTGCTGTTCTTCCTGCACGGGGCCAAGTTGTCGCCGCAGAACGCGATCAACAGCATCACCCGCTGGCGCTTCCAACTCCTGGTGCTCGGTTTCACCTTCCTGTTGTTCCCCGCGATCGGGCTGTTGCTGCACCCTGTCCGGACATCGCTGCTCACCCCGACCCTGTACGCCGGGGTGCTGTTCCTCTGTGTGCTTCCGTCGACGGTCCAGTCGTCGATCGCCTTCACCTCGATCGCCAAGGGCAATGTCGGATTGGCGATCAGCTCGGCCTCGGTGTCCAACGTGCTCGGAGTCGTCATCACGCCGTTGCTGTCGGCCCTCCTGCTCGGCTCCGAGGTCAAGATCACCTTCGGATCGGTGATCAAGATCATCCTGCAGTTGCTCGTGCCGTTCCTGGTCGGACAACTGCTGCACCGCCGGATCGGTGGCTGGTTGGCCGGGCACAAGCCGGTGGTCAACATCGTCGACCGCGGCTCGGTCCTGCTGGTCGTCTACACCGCCTTCAGTGCCGGTGTCGTCGAAGGGCTCTGGCGTATTGTCGCGCCGCCGCGGCTGGTGGCCGTCGTGGTGATCAGCATCGTCGTCCTGGCCGCGGTGCTCGGCCTCACGTTCCTGCTCGGACGGTTACTCTCCTTGCCGCGGGAGGACCGGATCGTCCTGGTCTTCGCCGGGTCCAAGAAGAGTCTGGCCAGCGGTCTGCCGATGGCAACGCTGCTGTTCCCGAGCGCCACCGTTGGAATGATCATCCTGCCGGTGATGATCTACCATCTGATCCAGTTGATCACCTGTGCCGTGCTGGCCAGGGTGTGGTCGCGGACGGCGGTCGACGAGCCCGCCGGCGCGGTCAGCGTCTGAGACGGCCTCCCGGTCAGCGCCGGACACGCAGGAAGATCGCGATGACCACGGCGGCGGCCAGGGCGATTCCGGCGTTCACGCCGATACCCGTGTGCAGACCGCTGAGCAGTGCGCCGGTCGGATCGCTGCCCGCGCGTTGCCGCGCGGCGCTGCGGGAGGCGTAGATCGCCGACATCACCGGAATCCCGACCGTCAGCCCGACCTGCTGCGCGGTGGTCAGCAATCCTGTGGCAAGGCCCTGTTCGTGGTCGGGAAGTCCGGAGGTGGCTGCGACTCCGTACGAGATGACTGCCAGCATGTGCCCACCGAAGGTGATCGTGCAGAAGATCAGCACGACCAGCACGCCGCCGTGTTCTCCGGTCCTGATCATCACCCCGGTCATGATCCCCTGGACCGCCAGGCCACCGACCAGGGTGATCTTGGGAGTCACGGCGTTGATCAGCCGCGAGCTGAACGCTCCGGTGACCGCGGCACCAAGGCCGGTGACGCCGAACACGAGGCCGGACTCCAACGGCGACAGGTGGCGTACCTGCTGCAGGTACAGGGTGAGCAGGAAGGTCAGCGAACTGGCCATCGAGAAGGTGACCAGACCGCCCAGATTGCCGAGGGCGACGGTACGTCGGCGGAGCACGCCCAGCGGAACCAGCGGTTGGGAGGTTCGGGTCTCGATCAATGCGAACGAAGCCAGGAAGGCGACGGACAGCGCGATACCGAGGACCACATCCGCGCGCCACCAACCGCCGTCGGCGCCGGTCGTCACCGCGTAGATCAGCGACAACAGACCCGCGGTCACGGTGACCGCCCCACCGACATCCAGCCTCGGACGGTGCTCCGGACGGCTCTCGGTGAGCAGCAGCACGGCACCGACCAGGACGGGTACCGCCATGATCACGTTCAACGCCATGGTGGACCGCCATCCGAAGGCCGAGGTGAGTACGCCGCCGGACAGCATTCCGAGCGTGAAGCCCAGCGACAGCACCATGCCGGAGATGCCCAGCGCCCGGTTGCGGGCCGGGCCCTCGGGGAAGTTGGTGGTCAGCAGCGCCATCGCAGTCGGAATGGTGATCCCGGCAGCGAGACCTTGGATCGCTCGCGCAGCCAGGAAGAGTGTCGCCGTGGGGGCCAGCGTGGCCGCCAACGACGCCGCGGCGAACAGCGCCAGGCCGACGAGAAACATCCGGCGACGGCCGAGCAGATCCCCGAGCCGGCCTGCGAGCAACAGGAATCCGCCCGAAGGCAGGGCGAAGGCGGTGACCGCCCATTGCAGGTGGGCGTCGGACAGGCCGAGGTCCGCACCGATCCGAGGCAATGCGACATTCAGGATGGAGAAATCCATGGACAGCGCGAACTGGGCCGCGCAGAGCAGCAGCAACACCAGCCGCGCCCTGTTGTCGGGCATCGTGGCGTCGAGCACCCTGGCGTCGGGCACCCTGGCGTCGGGCACCCTGGCGTCGGGCACCCTGGCGTCGGGCAGCGGAACGGCTGAGGCGGA
>Ga0164242_10008267_pt1 | contig 11293 bp, 9 predicted proteins | sample OricomgcompostMG_FD_108783 | JGI IMG/M metagenome (GOLD analysis project Ga0164242, IMG submission 108783) | Miracle-Growth compost microbial communities from Emeryville, California, USA - Original compost - Miracle growth compost (MG) ...
CCGAAAGCTCAACTGCGGCAGGAGATCACCATCGAGCAGGTGCTCAACGCGCCGATGGTGGTCGAACCGTTCGGGCTCTACGACTGCACGCCGCAGAGCGACGGCGCCGCAGCGGTGCTGCTGGTGTCGGAGGACGTCGTCGACAAGTACACCGACCGCCCGGTGTGGGTGCGCGGCGTCGGCCTCGGGCTGGACCGCGTGATGCACCAGCACAAGAAGGACATGACAACCTTCCCGCCGACCGTGAAGGCCGCGAAGGCCGCGTTCGGGATGGCCGGCATCACCGCGGACGACATCGACGTGGCCGAGGTGCACGACTGCTTCAGCGGCGTCGAGCTGATCAGCTATGAGGACCTCGGCTTCTGCGAGAAGTTCGGCGCCTACAAGCTGGTCGAGCAGGGCGTCACCTCGGTCGGCGGCTCCAAGCCGGTGAACCCCAGCGGAGGCCTGAAGGCGAAGGGACACCCGCCGGGCGCCACCGGCGTCGCGCAGTGCGTCGAGATCTTCGAGCAGCTGCGCGGGCAGGCCTCGAACCAGGTGGACGGCGCCCGCACGGGCATGGCGCATAACATCGGCGGTCCGACGGCGGTCTCGGCAGTGACGGTGCTGTCGATCGAGAAGGGCTGATCCATGGACGTCGACCCGAACAGCAACCCGGTGGTTCTCTCGTCGATCGAGGAGATCGAAGCGGCGGTCGGTGTCGAGGTCGGGCCCGGCGCCTGGTTCACCGTCGACCAGAGCCGCATCGACGGCTTCGCGGACGACACGAACGACCACCAGTGGATCCACGTCGACGTCGAGAAGGCCAAGGCCGGGCCGTTCGGCGCGACGATCGCGCACGGCTTCCTGACCGTCTCGCTGGTGCCGTACCTGGTTAATCAGCTGCGGCGGATCGAGAACGTGAGCCGCGGCATCAACTACGGCATGAACAAGGTGCGGTTCCCGACCCCGGTGCCCGCGGGCAGTCGGATCCGCGCACGGATGACGCTCACCGAGTGCGAGCGCATCGGGGACGCCGCAGTACAGGCCGTCAGCCGGGTCACGATCGAGGTCGAGGGCAGCGACAAGCCGGCCTGCGTGTGCGAACTCGTCAGCCGTTACTACTTCGGTTGAGCGCCGTGACGGTCGACCCCGCAACCGAGTGGCCATGGGTGCACGCTGCCACGACCTTCTGGCAGCAGGTCGTCGATCGCGCCGAACGCACCCCGGACGATCTGCTGCTCGCCGACGAGCACGACCAGCGGCTGACCTGTGCGCAGTACCGCGACCGCGTCGAACGAGTTGCCGCCGCGCTGCTTGCCCACGGCATCGGCCCGGACACCCGCGTGGCGTGGCAGCTGCCCACCCGGATCAGCACGATGCTCGTCATGGGTGCTCTGCGCCGGATCGGCGCAGTGCAGGCGCCGATCATCCCGCTCTACCGCGACCGTGAGGTCGCTGCAGCGCTGCGCACGTCCGGAGCCGAGGTGTTCCTCGTCCCGGGACAGTGGGGCGGGTTCGACTTCACCGCGATGGCCGCTCGGATCGCCGAGTCGGGTGGGCCGGCCCCACGGACGCTCGTGATCCCGGCGACAGCCCCCGAGTCCGAGGACGTGGCGTCGCTGCCGACGCCTGAGGCCGATCCGGACGCGGTGCGCTGGATCTACTTCACCTCCGGTTCGACGGGCACGCCCAAGGGCGCACAGCACACCGACGACACTTTGTTGAGCGCGTCGACGGCCTACAGCGGCGTCGGTCGCCTCGGCCGTGACCGGCACGAAGTCTTCGGTGTGGCTTATCCCGTGGCGCACGTCGGCGGTGTCACGTTCTTCGCGACGGCGCTCAACTCCGGATCGGCGCTGGTCCTGCTCGAGGCGTTCGTGCCGGCGCAGGCCATCGAGGTGTACCGCCGGTTCGGCGTGACGATCACCGGCGGCGCGCCGCCGTTCTACACGGCGTTCCTCGCTATGGCCGCCGCAAACCCCGGTGAGCGGCTGCTGCCGACCCTGGCCCAGCTCAAGGGCGGTGGAGCCCCGTGCCCACCACACCTCGCGGCCCGCATCCGTGACGAGCTCGGAACGGTGTTGACGCACGACTACGGGATGACCGAGATCGCGTTCATCGGGATCGGCTGCCCGGACGACCCGATCGAGATCCTGGCCGAGACGGACGGGCGCCTCTCGCCGTTCGCCGACCTGCGGCTCGTCGACTCCGACGGCGCCTCGGTGGCGCCGGGACAGGTGGGCGAGACCCAGCTGCGCGGACGCAGCCTGTTCCGCGGCTACACCGACGAGGCGGAGAACGCGGCGGCGTTCACCGAGGACGGCTGGTTCCGCACCGGCGACCTCGGGCGCATCCACCCGACCGGTCACATCGAGGTGGTGGGCCGGACCAAGGACCTGATCATCCGCAAGGGCGAGAACGTGGCCCCGCAGGAGATCGAGCAGATGCTCGCGCTGGCCGACGACGTCGCCGACGTCGCGGTCATCGGCATCCCCGACAGCGACCGGGGCGAGCTGGTCTGCGCGGTCGTCGTCCCGGCTGTCGGGGCCGCGCCCACGCTCGACGGGCTCAACGAGTTCCTGCTCGCGTCCGGGCTGATGAAGCAGAAGCTGCCAGAACGCCTGGAGCTCGTCGATGTCCTGCCGCGCACCGGGCTGGCGAAGGTGGCCAAGGCCGAGCTGCGAGCCCGCTTCGCGCCGTCGTGAGCCCGAGTCCGGCACCCGGTCAGCGTTGACGTGACCGACGCTTGACGCTTTTGTCAAGCGCGGCCTACCGTGTTGTGACGCGTGCACGACCAGTGGTTTCCGGACGGAGGCACTCCGCGATGACCCTCTTCACCGAGGCGCCGATCTTCGACGCTGACGGGCACATGTACGAGATGCCCGATGCGCTGCTGCGACACCTGCCGGACAAGTACAAGCGGGCCGTGCAGTTCGTGCAGGTCGGCCGCGCCACCCGCATCTCGATCCTGTCGAAGATCACCGACTACATCCCGAACCCGACCTTCGAGCGGGTCGCGGCCCCGGGTGCCTGGGAGAAGTTCTTCTCCGGCACGAACACCGAGGGCAAGACGCTTCGCGAGCTCGCGGGTTCCCCGATCGAGGCGCCGCCGGCCTCGCGTGATCCTGCCGAGCGGATCAAGGAGCTCGACCGTCAGGGTGTCGAGGGCTCGTTCATCTACCCGACGCTCGCCAACCTCGTCGAGCACTCCGCCGCTGAGGATCCCGACCTCACCGCAGCGATGATCCACGCGCTCAACCAATGGATGCTCGAGCAGTGGGGCTTCGTCCACGAGAACCGGCTGTTCATGACGCCGGTCATCAACTGCGGGCTCATCGACGAGGCGCGCCGCGAGCTGCAGTACGTCCTCGACAACGGCGCGAAGGCGGTGCTCATCAAGCCGTCGCCGGTCAACACGCTGCGCGGGTGGCGCTCGCCGGCGCTGCCGGAGTTCGACGCCTTCTGGAAGGACGTCGAGGACGCGGGAATTCCGGTCGTGCTGCACGCGAGCCAGCCCCCGCTGGACAGTTACATCAACCAGTGGGAGCCGCCGGACTCGAACAACTTCACCGAGATGAGCGCGTTCCGCTGGGTGACCCTCGGCCACCGAGAGATCGCCGACATGATCACCAGCCTGATCTGCCACGGCACGCTCACCCGCTTCCCCAAGCTGCGCATCGCGAGCATCGAGAACGGCAGCGCGTGGATCAAGCCGCTGTTCGACGACTTCGAGTCGGCCTACGGCAAGATGCCGCACGAGTTCCCCGAGCACCCGCTGGACGTGTTCCGTCGCAACATCTGGGTCAGCCCGTTCTGGGAGGGGTCGGTGGAGGACGTCGTGAACACGGTGGGCTGGGACCGCGTCATGTTCGGGTCCGACTACCCGCACCCCGAGGGGCTCACCGAGCCCAAGGGCTACTACGAGTACGCCGAGGGGATGAGCGAGCGCCGCGCCCGCGACTTCATGGGGGACAACGCCCGTCGGTTGCTCGGCCTGCCGGTCCGCAACCCCGAGGGCGACCGCGCGCCGGCGCTCGTCTGAGCTCGGCGGCGGCCGTCCTGCGGGTCAGGCCTGGTGGCCCGGGGTTGTCGACGCGAGGTCGGACTGCGCCGCCGCTCCGGTGCGCGGGAAGCGCAGCATCCGGCGCGCGTTCAGCTCGGTGATCTTCTCGACCTCGTCGTCCGGCACGTTCGCCAGCACCTCGGCCGCGCGCTTGCGGCTGTTGGGCCAGTTGGAGTCCGAGTGCGGGTAGTCGATCTCCAGCATGATCCGGTCGACGCCGACCGTGTGCCGGTTCTGGACGCCGTGCTCGTCGTCGATGAAGCAGCCCCAGAAGTGCTCACGGAACAGGTCTGACGGGCGCGAGTCGAAGTCGATGTTCTGGTAGTAGCGGTGCCGCTCCCAGACGAAGTCGCAGCGCTCGAGGATGTAGGGGATCCAGCCGATGCCGCCTTCGGCGAGCGAGATCTGCAGCTTGGGGTGCTTCTGCAGTACGCCGGAGAACAGCAGGTCGGTGGTGGTCCACATCAGGTTCGTGGAGAACAGCGCGATCGCCACCGCGAACGGCGCGTCCGGCAGGTTCTGCATGCCGTCCGGAGTGGCCTGCATCGCCGAGAACGAGAAGCCCGGAACGTAGCCGCCGGAGCCGAAGTGCATGGACAGGACCGTGCCCGTCTCCTCGCAGGCGTTCCACACCGGCTCCCAGTACTCGTTGTGGAACGACGGCAGGCCGAGCGGCACCGGCGCGTCGGGGAAGGACACGGTGCGGGAGCCCTTCTCGGCGGTGCGATGGATCTCCTTGACCATCTCGTCCATGTCCCACACCGGCAGGATCGACATCGGGATGAACCGCTCGGGGTGGGCGTCGCACCACTCCTCGATGTAGTAGTCGTTCCACGCCTTGGTGCAAGCGAGCGCGAGCTCCTTGTCCTGCGCGCGGAAGAACGTGCCGCCGCCGAAGCCGGGGAAGGACGGGAACAACAGCGCCGACTGCACGCCGTCGAGTTCCATGTCCTTGACGCGGGCGTCCGGGTCGTAGCAGCCGGGGATCATGTCCTCGTACCGGACCGGGTCCAGCCCCCACTCCTCGCGCGGCTTGCCGGCCACGGCGTTGAGCCCGACCGTCGGGTACACCTGGCCGTCGTAGTGCCAGAAGTGCTTTCCGTCGGTCTCGACGATCTTGGGTCCGCGGTCCTTCAGCGCCTGCGGCAGACGGTCCTGCCACACGCGGGGATGCTCAACGAGATGGTCGTCCACGGAGACGATCTGGTGGTGGCTCTGCAGCGGCATAGCGGTCTCCTTCGCACTGACGTTCTCTTGGCTTAGTCTATAACTGATTGAGCTAACTAATCGACCTCCAGGAGATGCAGGAATGACTGAGGATGCGCGTGACTCGGCACCTCCGCAGCGTGACGACACCGACGACCACGACCTGCTCACCTATGGCGAGGCCGGGGTTCGGCTGTACGAGGAGGTCCGGGCCCAGCGCACGTTGGTGGAGGCCCTCGAGCTGAGTGGCCCGTCCGACGAGCTCGCCGAGGCGCGGCGCCGTCTGGAGATGCTGGAAGCCGCTTTCGAGCGCAACACCCGACAGCCCATCAACGACGACAACTTCGAGGCGTTCTTCGGCTACAAGGGCACGGCTCGACGCAATACCTGACAGTGCTGTCACGAGTCGTGCGCCGGGCGACGCCACGACCGGGCTCCTGGGGTCGCCGGTATGAGTGACCGCGCTCGCGACGAGCCATGGGTGACCACGGCCCTCGCCGCGCACGCCGACAGCGATCGGCTCGCGGCCTACGACGCCGCAGTGTCGTTCACCGGGCGTGACCTCGTCCGCCGCGCGGCCGGTGCGGCGGCGTTGCTCGCCGACCTCGGCGTCGATGGGGTCGTTCCGGCGCTGCTCACGACGAACGCCCGCTCACTGGCCCTGTTGCTCGGGGGAGCGCGGACGGGCCGGCCGCTGGCTCCGCTTGGGCCGAGACTGACAGCGCGCGAGCTGGCAGGTCCGGTCGCCGCCACCGGAGCGCCCGTGTTGCTGACCGAGCCGGCGTTTGCGGAGCACGCGGCCGAGGTCGCCGATCTCTGCGGCATCTCGGCGCACGTTCTCGGCGACCTGCCCGACGGCGGCACATTCGACCGTGCCCCGGGCGACGTGGGGGTCGTGCTGCACACCTCCGGGACGACCGGCGCGGCCAAGCCGGTGCCGCTGACCCAGCAGGTGCTCGCCACGCGGGCCGCCGTGCTGCTGCAGGTCACCGGCATCACCGCGGAGAGCCGCTACGCCACCGGGTCGCCGCTGCACCACATCGGCGGGATGGGCACGATGCTAGCCGCCGTCACCGCCGGCGCGGGCGTGGTCAGCACCGACCGGTTCACCACCGACTGGTGGCTCGATATCGCCGGCCTGGGGGTCACGCACTGCCTGCTGGTTCCGACGATGATCGAGATGCTGCTCAGCGCCGGCCTCCTCGACCGCGTGCGTCTGCAGACACTGATCTACGGCGCGTCGCCGATCAGCCCGGCCACCCTGGCGAAGGTCATGGACACGCTGCCCGGCGTGGAGCTGGTCAACCTGTTCGGCCAGACCGAGGGCAGCCCGCTCACCGTCCTCACCAAGGAGGACCATCGTCGAGCCCTGACCGGCCGCCCCGACCTGCTGACGTCCGTCGGCCGGGCCGCGCCCGGCTTGCAGGTGCGGCTCGACGATCCGGACGGCCGCGGCGTCGGTGAGATCTGCGCGCGCGGCCCGCACCTCTCGCGGCCGGGGCCCGACGGCTGGCTGCATACGGGCGACGTCGGCTCGATCGACGCAGAGGGGTACGTCCACCTCACCGGCCGGCTGCACGACATGATCGTGCGCGGCGGCGAGAACGTGTACCCGGTCGAGGTGGAGAACGTGCTCACCGAGCATCCGGCTGTGCGCGAAGCTGCTGTCGTGGGCGTGCCGGACCCGCGTCTCGGCGAGACGCTGGCCGCGTTCGTGGTCGCCGAGTCCGCGGTGTCGCACGACGAACTGGCGGCGTGGGTCCGTTCCCGGCTGGCCGGGTTCAAGGTGCCGCAGCACTGGCATGACGTCGCGGAGCTGCCGTACAGCTCGGCGGGCAAGCTGCTGCGGCGCGTCCTGCGCGAGCGCTCCGTGCCGTAGCGGGGCCCGGGCACGCGGCAGCACACCGCCGCGCACAACCCATGGGACGACCGCGAGATGATGCCCGCATGCTGATCCGCGACGTCCAGGTCGACGGCCGTCGGGTCGATGTCCGCGTCGTCGACGGGGTCGTCGACGCGATCGGCGACTCGCTGTCAGGAACCGACGTCGTCGACGGCCGCGGAGCCGCGCTGCTGCCCGGGCTGCACGACCACCACATCCACCTGCTGGCGACGGCGGCCGCGCACGCGTCGGTGGACGCCGGTCCGCCGACGGTCCGGTCGCGCGCGAAGCTGCAGGCGGCGCTCTCGGCGTGCGGTGCCGGTGGCTGGCTCCGTGCGGTGAACTACGTCGAGTCGGTGGCGGGCGACCTCGACCGCGACGTGCTCGACGCGCTGCGCCGCGACGTTCCCGTGCGGGTGCAGCACCGCAGCGGCGCGCTGTGGATCCTGAACTCCGCGGCCGTCGACGCCCTCGGCCTCGACGGCTCGACGGACCTGCCGGAGGGGGTCGAGCGGGACACCGCCGGACGGGTGACGGGCCGGCTGTGGCGCCTGGACGGCTGGCTCGGCGCCCGAATGCGGACCCGGGGGGTCACCGCCGGCCCACCGGATCTTGCGGCGCTCGGCAGCCGCCTGGCCTCGACCGGGATCACCGGCGTCACCGACGCGACTCCCTCGCTGGACCCCGCCGCGATCGGCGCTCTCACGAGCGCGCATCTCACGGGAGCCCTGCCGCAACGCCTCACGCTGCTCGCCGCCGACGCCGAGCGCGTGCCGGGGATGGCGTGGCGGCTGGGACCGGCCAAGATCGTCGTCGCCGACCACGCGCTCCCCGGCGTCGACGAACTCGCCGGCCACATCACCTCGGCGCGCGCGCAGCGGCGGGCCGTGGCCGTCCACTGCGTCACCCACGCGTCGCTCCTGCTGACCCTCGCCGCGCTCGACGATGTGGGAGTGTGGCCCGGCGACCGGATCGAGCACTGCGCCGTCGCGCCTCCCGCGACGATCGCGCGCATCGCCGAACGCGGCCTCGCCGTCGTGACCCAGCCGTCGCTGCCCGCGCGCCGCGGCGACGACTACCTCGACGGCAGCGACGCCGACGACCGTTCCCATCTGTGGCCGTACGGCTCACTGCTCGCAGCCGGGGTGGGTGTGGCGTGCTCCAGCGACGCGCCGTACGGCGACCTCGACCCGTGGACAGGCATCGGCGCCGCCACTGCGCGCACCACCGCGTCCGGTCGGATGATCGGCGTTCGCGAGCGGGTCGACGCGGCTACCGCGCTCGCCGGGTATCTGGCTCCCGGGGACCGCCCGGGTGGGCCGCCGCGGCGCGTCACCGTCGGCGTCCCAGCCGACCTGGCGCTGCTCGAGGTCCCGCTGCGGGAGGCGTTGGCCGATCCGGACGCGGCGCACGTCCGCGCCACGCTCGTGGACGGCCGTCCGGTCTACGGCGAGGACCGGCTGTGACGGCTGGTGTCGCCCGGCCCGCGGCGCTCACTACTGTGACGCCATGACGTCCGGCGGCCTGTGGTTCACCCAGGACGGCGAGCCGGCCGGCGTGCTCGAGGTCGTCGACCCGGACGCCGGCGGCCCGGCCGAGCACCGGCCGGGCGCGGTCGTCGTCGCCGTCGCGCGCCACGGGTCGGCCGGTGACGTCCCGGCCGGCGTCGACGTGCTGCTCACCTCCCGGCCGACCGGGCGCCCGGCGGAGGTCACGGTGCCCGACGTCGACGCGGCGCTCGAGGCAATCCGCGAGACGGTCGCCAGGGCGCCACGCGCGGCCGCGGCGCTCGCCGCGCTCCTGCGCCAGACCGAGCGGCTGCCCGTGCCCGACGGCCTGGCGGCCGAGTCGGCGGTCTACTCGATGCTGCTGGCCGGCCCGGAGTTCGCGGCCTGGCGCGCGTCCCGCCCGGTCCGCCCGGTGCCGCCGCCGGTCGAGCCCGCTGTTCTGATCGACCGCGCCGCGGACACCCTCATCGTCTCGCTGAACCGGCCCGAGCGTCGCAACGCGTTCGGGGTCGCCGTCCGCGACGGGCTCCTCGACGCCCTCGACCTGGCGCTGCTCGACGGCTCGATCGCCAACGTCGAGTTACGGGGACGCGGGGCGGCGTTCTGCAGCGGCGGCGACCTCGACGAGTTCGGCAGCGCGCCGGACGCCAGCACGGCGCACCTCATCCGGCTCGACCGCAGCGCCGGACTGCGGGTTCACCGGGGACGGGACCGCATCACCGCGTTCGTCCACGGGGCGTGCATCGGCGCGGGCGTCGAGGTGCCGTCGTTCGCCGGTCGCGTCGTCGCCGCGCAGGACGCGTTCTTCCAGCTCCCCGAGCTCGCGATGGGGCTCGTCCCCGGTGCGGGGGGCACCGTCTCGCTCACCCACCGGATCGGGCGCCACCGCACCGCGTACCTGGCGCTGACCGGAGCACGGCTCGGGCTGCCCGACGCGCTCGCCTGGGGGCTCGTCGACGCCGCAGATGGGTGACACGGTGGTCTCGTCGGTGTGGGCACGCAGCGGCGCGATGTGGGTGACCGGGCGCGCCGGCGGCCCGCCGCTCGCGTGTGACGGCGCCCCCGCCGAACAGGTGACCGACGACCTGCGGCGTCTGGCTGCGATCGGGACCCTCGCGCCCGGCGTCGCGTCGGAACGGCTGCCGGACGTGCGACTGCTCGGCGAACGGGCGGCGATGATGGGACTCGTCCGGCAGGGGCCGTCGTCGGCGGGCGGCGCGTGCCGACTGCTGCCTGCCGACGACGGATGGGTCGCCGTCTCGCTGCCGCGCCCGACCGACCTCGAGACGCTCCCGGCGCTCATCGAGGGCGTCGTCGAGGAGCCGTGGGCCGATCTCGCCCGCTGGGTGGCGAGCGCCCCCGCGCACGCCGTCGTCGCGCGGGCCACCCTGCTCGGCGTCGCTGCCGCAGCCGTGCCCGCCGCCCCCCAGGCTCCGCGGCGCCCGTCCGTCGTCCGGACGGTGGGCGGCCCGCGTGCTCGTGGACGCCGCCCGCGGGTGCTCGACCTCAGCTCACTGTGGGCCGGCCCGCTATGTGCCCACCTGCTCGGCCTGATGGGCGCCGACGTCCTGAAGGTCGAGAGCAGCGACCGGCCCGACGGCGCCCGCGACGGCGAGCCCCGCTTCTACGACGTGCTGCACGCCGGGCACCGTGCCGTCGCGCTCGGTCTGTCGACGGCGTCGGGTCGTGACGGGCTGCGCAGGCTGATCGACCGCGCCGACGTCGTCATCGAGGCGTCCCGCCCGCGCGCGCTGCGCCAGCTGGGCGTCGACGCCGAGCGGGCCGTCGAGGCGGGGGTCGTCTGGGCGAGCGTCACGGCCTACGGCAGGGGTGCGGACGACGAGTTGCGGACCGGGTTCGGCGACGACGTCGCTGCCGGCGCCGGGCTGGTCGCGCGCGATCGCGGGGGGCCGGTTCCGGCGGGCGACGCGCTGGCCGACCCGGTGACCGGAGTCCGCGCCGCCCTGGCAGTCGCCGAGGCGCTCGGCCGTCCGGCGGGCTGCCTGCTGGACATCTCGATGCACGACACCGCGCGCGAGGCAGCCAACCGTCCACCTGAGCTGCAGACCAGAATGGACGTGCTCGACGTCCTTCGGCCTGTAGCTCGGACTCCGACCGGCCGCGCGCCGGCCCTCGGTGAGCACACGGCGCAGGTGCTGGAGCGCGGTTGGTGGTGACCGTGCCTGTCAGTTGAACAGATCGACGACGGCCTTCGGGCCGATGTCGCGCAGCAGGTGCTGTGCCGCGGCCTCCATGTGCCAGCGCCAGTGGACCTCCGCGCCCTCGGCGTCGCCCGCCTCGATCAACGTGACCAGTTTGTCGTAGGAGCGCAGCAGCTTGCGGTACCGGTCGCGCACGTCGGCCGAGCCTTGCTCCCGGCTGACGCTGCTCGCGACGTGGGTGGCGACGATGTCCTGCAGCACGCCGGCCTGCACGGCGAGGGTCGTGTTGCGAGATCCACGCATCACCTGCTCGTGCACGCGATAGGTCAGCAGAGCGACCTGGAGCGGGTCGTTCATGGAGGTGCCGATCGCGACGCGGACTGCCTCGATCGCCTCGCACAGGGCGGCGATCTCGGCCGTGCCGCGGTGCTCGGCGAACATCTGCGCGCACGTCGGCTCGAGCACCAGGCGGGCTTCGTACACGTCGGCG
>Ga0164242_10008268_pt1 | contig 11291 bp, 6 predicted proteins | sample OricomgcompostMG_FD_108783 | JGI IMG/M metagenome (GOLD analysis project Ga0164242, IMG submission 108783) | Miracle-Growth compost microbial communities from Emeryville, California, USA - Original compost - Miracle growth compost (MG) ...
ATCATCATTACCACCAAAAAAGGTAAAGTCGGTAAGGCAAAAGTCAACTTTAACTCTAATGTAACCACAGCCAAGGCCGTGCGTTTACAAAAGATGCTCAATCTGGATCAGTATGGAGATATGATTTACGCCAAAACAGGGGTACAGCGCTTTTTTAAGGTAGATGGGGAGACCCGCTATGTGTTCTCCGGGATTACCTATGACGCAGCCGATACCAGCACCTATAACGTGATTCAGGAAAAAAACTGGCAGGATGAAGCCTTTAGAACGGCTATCTCTCAGAACTACAACCTGTCCGTTAACGGCGGTGCCGGTAAAACTACCTACTATCTTTCCGCCGATTATAAAAATATCCAGGGTGTCATTGATGCTACCAGCATGAAAGTAGGCAACTTCAGAATGAATCTGAATACTGATTTATCTGATCGGCTGACTTTAGCGGCCTCCATAAGCGGAGGGGTGCGCAAAAACAATATGATGAATGGAGGCGACTCCAGAGGGGGTGCTACCGGCTCTATTGTCAACGCCGCCATGTATGCCGTTCCTTTTGAGTATCCTGCAGATGATCCTACCCTGACCTCTTCCACCGATGCCAGAACAACGGCACTCTCCTGGATCAATGACTATGAAGATGTAACGACGGAGAAAACCTTTCGGGCCTCTATGAATTTAAGCTGGAAAATCTCAAACGCATTTTCCTATAACTTAAGAAGCGGTTTGAATCAGACCATTCAGGACCGTTCCAGATGGTTTGGTCTGGAGCTGTTCCAGGGTTTTAATAACAACGGTTATTTAAGCGTCTCTAACCTGAACAGAAACAACTATACCGTAGAAAACCTGTTGAATTTCAATAAGAATATTCCAGGAATTGTCAACATCTCTGCGCTCGCCGGTGTGACCTACGATAAGTATGCCTCTTTAAACAAGATTACGGTAGGTTCCGATTTTCAGAACTACCTGTTGACCATTAACGGCATGAACTATGCCTCTAATGTAACCACCAATCAACCCGTACAAAGTGATTTTCAGTTATTGTCTTATCTGACCAGGGTCAACCTGTCATTCTTGCAAGATCAATTGCTGTTTACCGCCAACTTTAGGGCAGACGGGTCTAGTAAGTTTGCCCAGGGTAACCGCTGGGGATATTTCCCTTCCACCGCCATTGCGTGGAGAATGGAGAAAGCCAGGTTTATGAAAAATGTCAACTGGGTGGATCAGTTAAAACTACGCTTGGGTTATGGTAAGACCGGCAGTCAGTCCATCAGTCCCTACCAGACCCTGGACTTCTATTCCCAGAGTTCCTATTATGCAGATAACGACGGCGGCGTGCTCTTAGGCATCAATACCAGTGGCCTGGCCAATAAAGACCTGACCTGGGAAAGTACTTCTTCCTATAACGCCGGACTAGACTTTGGCCTGTTTGACTCCCGGTTAACGGGAACCGTAGACGTCTATCGCAAACAGACAGATGATCTGTTAATCAACAAAAATATACCGGTTTCCACCGGATATAGCAGTGTTATCATCAATCAAGGTTCATTGTCCAATAAAGGGATAGAGTTAAGCCTGAATGGAGATATCGTTAAAACAGGCAACTTTACCTTCTCCCTGGGTGGCAATATCAGCTTTAATAAATCAAAGATCATCAAACTGGGACTGCCGCAAAGCACTTTTGGTAGCGATACCTATGTAGGGTATCTGGGTAATAGCCTGGGCGATCATTATGGTGTCGGTAATATTTTTATCCAGGGCAAAGCGCCCGGACTATTCTGGGGTTACCAGACAGATGGTATTTACCAGACCGGCGATGATATCACCATTACCAAAGACCTGAATAATACGGTACCTACACCGGGAACGATCAAGTTTGTAGATCAAAATGGTGATGGTGTCATTGACAGCAAGGATATGACCATTATCGGAAATCCCAATCCTAAGTTCACTTATGGCTTTAATCTGAACACTTCTTACAAGGATTTCACCTTAAGCGCCTACTTTACCGGGGTTTATGGCAATCAGATCTTAAATGCCAATCTAAGAGATCTGGCCACGCCTTCCACTTCTTCCGGTAACCTGAGAGCAGACGCCTTTGAGAACATGTGGACGACGGACAACCCAAGCAATGTTTATCCAAATATCACCAAGGCCATTTATAATGTAGTCACCGACCGTTATATTGAAAATGGCAGCTATCTGCGCCTGTCCAATGTAACCCTGGGCTATACTTTCCCGGATGCACTCACCAGAAAAATGGGATTCAGTCGCTTAAATATCTATGCAACAGGTCAGAATCTGTTTTTGATTACCAAGTATTCCGGTTTTGATCCAGAAGTAAATTCCTTTGCTTTTGACGGATTAAGACCCGGTATAGATATGAACTCCTTCCCTAATTCCAGAACCTTTATCCTGGGACTCAACGTTAACTTCTAACTATAACAGGTAAAACCAATAATATTAATTATGAAAAAGTTATGGCTTATAATTATGGCCGCGATGCTGTTCACCTCCTGTGATAAGCTACTGGAAGAATCTCCAGACTATTCGGTCAACAGTACCAATGTTTTTGATAACGCAACCACGACGCAGACAGCACTGAACGCCTGCTACGGTTATTTATTCACCTGGAATGTGTATGGCCAGGCTTATTTTGAACTGACGCTGGGCGCCTCCGGTCTTTCCTGGGGGCAGACCAACGGGAGTGATCAGGATTACCTGACTTCTTTAAACACCCTGAACTCCAATGGAACCTTAGGCCAGGTCTGGACCGGGCTATATAGAGCCATCGGAGAATGTAACTCCTTTGTTCAGAATGTACAGGGAGGTTCCCTGACTGACGACCAGAAAAATTTCTATGCTGCTCAGGCGCGTTTTATCCGGGGCTTATGTTATTATAATCTGGCAGGAATCTTTGGAGATGTGCCTTTGCGCATATCCGCCTCTGATGTAGACAGTTTAAATATGGCCCGTACGCCAGTCGCAGACGTTTATAACCAGGTCGCCACGGATTGGAAATTTGCGGCCCAGTATCTGCCCGGTGAACTCACCAGCGATCAGGCTTCTTATTCCATGCCGACCAAATACACCGCCTTTGCTTATCTGGCGAAACTATATTGGATGCTGGGCAGCAAGGAAAATTCCAGTTCCTCACCTAACTGGGCAATCGCTAAGGCTTATGGAGACTCTGTATTAAATGCCGGGGTCTATGCATTGGAATCCAATTATAATAACCTGTTTGTAACCGGTACGAACAGCACCAAAGAATCCATTTTTAAACTCAATGTGTCGCTGAATTTAAACGGAGAGGGGAGCCGTATCAGCTGGCTGTTTGGCCCCTACGGTTCTACGACAGGGATTTCCTGGGCCCGGTACAGGCCATCCAAGGCCTTCTATAACTGGTTCAAAGGATCATATCCTGATGATCCAAGATTAAAAGTGGCCTTTGAGAATCAGTATACCACACTCTCTAATGGCAATAAAAACTATGCCTATCCGTTGATTTCTTATACCGAGACCATCGATGGTGTCAAGACAAAAGTGGTGGATTCTCTGGATTACAGCCAGCTGGCCGATCCGACCAATCCGACGGTGGCAGAGATCACTGCTCAGAATGCGCAGTTTGCCACCATCTGGACCGCGTCCACAGGAGTCAATGAAGGGTGGCCTTATTACGCCAAATATATAGACCCGAATGCGACAGCGCAGTTAGGGAACAAGCAGATTCTGGTCTATCGATATGCTGATTTTCTGTTGTTAATGGCCGATGTAAATAATGAGCTGGGTAATACCGCCACGGCCGTTTCCCTGATCAATCAGGTATTGACCCGGGCCAGAAACTCCGCCACCCCCGCCGCCACTTATCCGGCAAATGTGAGCGGCAGTATTGCTCAGTCAGCTCTAAGGGATAAAATCTTTTTTGAAAGACTTTTTGAACTGGCTGGTGAGCCCGATAATTTCTATGACGTCAGAAGAAGAGGCGTTGATTACTTTAAAAAGGTCCTGGAAAGAAACAATAACGATCATATCACGGCCGCCTTTGCCGGTAATAGCGCTGTCAGTCTCAATACCTATAAAGACCGCGTCTTTAATAATGGAACACTGACGGACGACTTCCTGAAAAAGAATCTGTTGGAACCTATTCCGCAAACAGAGCTAAATACGAATACACAGATTACCGCAGCGGATCAGAATTACGGTTATTAAAAGCGACCGGATTATTTTGGATTTGGAATAATGCAGCAATAAATGAGATAGTGGTCACCTAAAATCAGTGGCCACTACCTTAAAAACAACCGTGAATCAGGTCATTCAACGCAGCGCCCATAAAGTTCAAAATTCAATATTTTTCAGTCACCCATTCACCCTTGGCTTTAGAAAAAAAGTTTTTTAATTTACTGATAATCAGTTATTTTGTTAATTGTGATACGATAGTTTTTACCTGAATTTGTAAAGTAAAAGTCATACATATTCAAAGAAACATCCACAAAATCACTACCTTTACCTTCCAAACGGAGTGTTTGGCAACAGGCTCATCTGGTAAAATTATGTTCCTCCATTAATTGCCCGTCCGGTAGCCCCTTTGGCCATTGGGCGGTTTCATTAATACGGTCATCGTTTTAAACCTGGGTACTCAATGGGACGTTCTGGCTGCTCCAGCAACAAGGCTCACAGGCCAAGTAGTCAGTTCAGCGTCAACAACAAACAATATTTTTTTATGAAAAGATCCTTTTTTGCATTGCTGGGCCTGCTGTCCCTTGGGGCAGTCAGGTCAAATGCACAGTCTGGTGCCGGCAAGGACAGCCGGCCCAATATCCTGATTATCGTCTCCGACGACCATGCCTATCAATCCATAGGCACCTATGGTTCTCCCTATGGCGCTACACCAAATATTGATAGGCTGGCCTCAGAAGGCGCCACCTATTATAACGCCTTTGTGACCAATTCACTTTGCGGTCCCAGCAGGGCCTGTCTTTTGACCAGTAAATACAGCAACCTGAATGGCTTTAAGGATAATTTTTCCAGGTTTGATCCCGCGCAGCCAACTTTTGCCAGCCACCTGACAGCGGCCGGTTATCAAACGGCCTGGATTGGTAAATGGCATTTAGGCAGCCTGCCGCAGCATTTTTCCTATTTTAATATTGTGCCGGAGCAGGGATTTTACTATAATCCAGATTTCATCGATATGAACGATGATACGACCCGCAAAGACGGTTATATCACCAATGTAATTACCGATCTGAGCGAGAACTGGCTGAAAAACAGAGATACCACCAAGCCTTTTTGTCTGGTTATCGGAGAAAAAGCCACCCACCGTACCTGGATCCCAGACACGGCGGATTTTGGAGCTTTTGATCATGTAAAATTTCCGTTGCCGGATGATTTTTACGACAACTATAAAGACCGGTATGCCGGGCAGGTCAATAATATGAATATTGCCCATACCATGCGTCTGGGTTATGACCTTAAAATGGAGGCCGATACAGGCTTTGGTAAAGAGAATTATACCCGTTTTACCCCCAGCCAAAGCGCTTACTTTCATCATTATTATGATTCCATCTATGCCGATTTTAAAGGCAGAAACCTAAAAGGCAACGCCTTAACTGAATGGAAATTTCAGCGCTATATGCGGGATTATTACGCAACGGTCTTAAGTCTGGACAGAAATATCGGCCGTATCGTGGACTTTATTGATAAAAGCGGCCTGGGTAAAAATACGATCGTCATCTATACCTCCGATCAGGGTATGTACCTGGGCGAGCATGGCTGGTTCGATAAACGATTTATCTATGATCAATCCATGAAAACACCATTGGTCATCCGCTACCCTGAACTGATTAAGCCGGGAACCAAGGACAGCTCAATGGTCATGCTGCTGGATATGGCTCCTACCTTCATGCAGCTGGCTGGCGAGAAAATCCCTGCCGATATGCAGGGTAAGTCATTGATCCCTGTCTTTAAAGGGCAGGGTAAGAACTTCAGAAAAGAAGTCTTCTATCATTATTACGAATATCCCAATGAACACAACGCCTTACCGCATTTTGGGCTCAGAACTGAGCGGTATGTACTGGTTCGTTTTTATAAGCCCAGTGAAGCCTGGAAAAATAAAATGGTCGATGAAGGCAGTCTGATTATCGACACCTATAATCCGAAGGACTATTGGGAATTATATGACCTGAAATCGGATCCTGAAGAAATGCATAATATTTATGATGCCAGGAAAAATACGCCGCTGGTTAAAAAACTGAAAGCAGACATGGAAAAACTGATGCTTCAATACAAACAAACCGACGCGGAGGATATTTTAGCAGGCAAAGACAGATAAGTCTCTGCCGCATATGATTTAAGGTCGCTAAGTTTGTTTTGTTGATTATTTACCACCGGTTTCGATTACAGTAAAATCCCTGTTCAATTGAGCAGGGATTTTTACTGTATAGGAGCTTCGCGCGCGGGTTGGGCCACGTCACAAAAGGGTGGATTAAGTTGATAAGATTAAAGGATATGGCGCAGCAGGGTGCAAACGAAATGCGGTGGACGCCTGCTCCCTAATCATAGCCTATCATTCTTTAAGCTCTTTTTAAGCCGTTTTTAATTTGTTCTTAAGCAAGTGTTTAAATATTCTATAATTGACTCATATTAACAATAGTTTACGTTCAGCAAACCGCAGATGATTTCAAAATCCACCTACATTTGGATTGGAAATTTTTCCAATAACAAATTAAAAAAAGTATCATGAAGAAATTGATTTTTGGATTGATCATGGCTTTTGCATGTAGCTTCTGCTTTACAGCCAGCCATGCCCAAAGCACCACTACCGCCCAGACCAGCACTAGCAGTCAGGTCGCCAAAAAAACAAAGAAAACAAAAACAAATGCTGTAAAAGCAGCCAACAAAACAACAACGGCCGCAGCCGCCACTACAACGAAAACCGCTAAAAAGGCCTCCAAGGCAGCAAAGACGGAAAAGAAAGCTGCAAAAAAGGCTGCTAAAAGCGAAACAAAAACAGCGTCTGCCAAAGTAGATGCAACAGGGCATCACCTGAAAAAAGATGGCACCAAGGATATGCGCTATAAAGAAAATAAAAAATAGGCAACTCCTGTTTTTTATAGCGTTGGTTTAAATAGATCGGTTATAATAGATTAACCGCAGGCTTTAATTGTATGCATCAGCATCAATATAAGGTCTGCGGTTTTTCTGTTGAAAATGGGGCAAAAATCTGTATAAAGCCATAAAAGAGCGCTAGTGCCGGTTGAAATCCCCTTATTGCCATCCAGGCAATATGCTTTTTATCACCGGTTCTAATAAAGCGAGCAGTCTTTGGAAGCCAACATCCGTTAAATGAGTGCCGTCGATGGTGGCTTCATGGTCCTGTCCTGTTAAGTCCTTTGCCGCCAGATAGTAGAGATGAGTCATGCCTTCCTGTAGCAGGGTTTTAAAAACCTGGTTAATGGCCTTATTTTGCTCCGTTACACTTTTTTGTACGTCCAGGTTCCAAAAAGAAGTTTCTCTGATAGGACTTTCCATCAGCAATATTGGCGTCGTTGGCCGTAAACGACGCAGATGATGCAAAAATGGAAGCGCCCGTTGACGTATCAGACCAGCCGTCATGTTCGGGGTGCAGTCAATGACATATAAATCGGCTGGCATCTGAGCGATGATATCCGCCATAACAGGTTCCATTTTCCCGCTGCCGCTGAACCCCATATTGTAGACCGTGGCGTTTAAATCCCTGGATAAAATATTGGGATAGGCCAATCCCGGCCTGGAGGCGGAAGCGCCCTGGGTAATACTCGTACCATAAATAACAATAGCGGGCTTTTTTTGCGCCTCAGGCGCCTGAATGCTACTGTTACTGTCTACGCCAATGGAAAGGTCCGTAAGACTGCTGTATAGCGGCAAATAGACCCGAAAATGATGTATAGTGCCATCCAGATGCCGGATGGCTGTTTTTTCTGTGGTAGGGCCTGTGGCTGCAACGGCAGCGACATATTGCCATTTTCCATCGTTCAGGGCATATAAATCCAACCCGTTTTTAGCGATAGGCGTCATATTGGGCAGGACGCCATAATCAGATAAGCTCCATTTAAAGGCAACCGTTTTGCTGTCGGTGATAAAATCCACCTGTAAGCCTGCGGTATTTTTGGACAAACGCGCCACTGATTTTGTGACTTTACCCAACATATTGCTATCAATCCGGTTGTAGCCTTCCTCAGGAATGGTGGCTCCGCGTCCCTGCAATAAAAACCGGTGGGCGTTGTAAAATTTTAAAGGATTGTCCGGGCTGACTTGTATCGTATGCCGCGCATCAGGGTGAATATCTTGCCCTGCCCCGGTAAATTGTATCAAAAGCATTGCGATGAGCATCATTAAAAAACGCATTAGCAACTTAAAAGACGTATCGGTCTTTCTTTTAAGGCTTGATGGGAAGATCCGCAAAATAGTAGGTGGAGTCATCTTTGAATTTTTAAGTCTTTGTATTGTTCTGATCCTTGGTTTGCCCATTGTCCAGGTACCTACCTATGGGTCCAGCGGATCTAAGGGATTCACCTGTAAGGATTGGATTTCTGGTAGGAATGAGGTCAGGGTAGGGGATAATATTGTCAGATCTTTATAAGGCGTATACCCTAAGTCCCTGATAGAGATTTTTTCCATTCCTTTATTGATATAAGCCGATTGCCCCTTATCTGTTACAATAAGTACTGGTTTGGCAAAGGGGAGGCCCAGTGTATGAATCATCCTGGCCGCATTGCGTAAATTCGTGGTGGTATGACGGGCATAAGGTTCAATAATGACGCTTGCCGAATCTACTCCAAGGCTATCTACCAGATAGTGTTTCATTTCAACGGCTTCGCAAAAAGGCGTTTTATTGGGGTGGACATGACCGCCAGAGACAATTAAAAAGGGTGCTTTTGCATTTTTAAATTCCAGTAAAGCCATGCGGCATCTGGCTTTTCCGCCTTCCGTCAGCCTAACCTCAGGCGCTTCAGGTCCAAGGCCAGGCACCAGAATCGCGCTATAAGGATATTTGGAAAAATCTGTTTGGCTGATTGCATGCTGCGCGGCGGCATTCATACCTCCGGTAAGCGGATCGTATAACATAGCCTCTGTGCGCCCGTTTAATAAAAGTGCCTCAACAGCGGTCTTACTGGCCAGATAATATAGGAAATCAGCCGATTTGTTTTTCGTCCACTTTAAAAGAGAATCCTGAAGTGGATGATATACATCTGGGTCGTTTATATCAATAGAGATGGCATCTATTTTTGAATACGTGGGCTTGCCGCCAAAAAGATACGTATGGATCGCATAATTAAGCCCGGCTGAGGTATTTTGAATCATCCCGACTATATAAGCGTCTTGTGTAGTGGCATTGGCAAATAGGTGATTTTGCCAGGTGGATTTTATTAATTGCGCCAGCGCCGGATTCGAGCGACTTAACCGAATAAATGATTGCGTAATAAAAGAAGTTTCCGCAGAATCTATTTGTGTCATTTTTAAGGCCGCCGTTAAGTCCCCTTTTTTTAATGCTTTTTGGATGGCTTTATTACGGCGCCGTGCCATCTTTTGTAAGGGCTTATAGCTGGCAATTTCGCTGAGCAGAGCCGTATTATGCTGGACGAGGCTGATAAATGGGTAGTTATGCTCCGTTAGCAGCGCAGCCGTGTCTTTTTGAGTGGCATTTTGTATGGATTGGGTGTAACCGGTTTGCCCGCAAATCAGTAAAAGCAGCACTACGGCGGCGTAGCTTGTTTTTTTTAAATAGTTGCTGAACTGAATAAAGAGCCTGTTATGATAAAAGCGCGCATTAGGTTTTTGTTTCATGGACGGGTAGATTTATGATTTGAACAAACAGCTAAAATAAACTATTTTTTAGAGGCCAGGAATTTTTGGTACAACTCCTGGTAGCAAGTGCGGAATTGACTAAAGTCTTTGTAATGGCATTCAAACAAGAAGGGGCCTTTGTAATCTACTGCATATAATGCGTCCAATATGGCATTCCAGTTATTTTGTCCTTTTCCATTGCAGGGTAAATAGTGGTTTTCTTCATGGCCATTACCGTCAGCGATATGAACTGTTTTTAGACGCCTCCCCATTGCTAAAATGAGCTTTTCTGGATTTTTAATGTGGTTCATGTCAATGGCCGATCCTACTGCTTTTGGAAGCCTTGCAAATATGGCCTCTGTTTCCTGGACGCTTCTGCAAAGCGGCCTTTCATACAGGCTGTCTTTTTGTAATTCAAATCCCAGCATATTTTCTATCACCATCGTGGCTCCCAGTTGCTGAATCTGAGGCAATAACTCTTTGCAGGATTCAATAAGTGCCCGGGTTCTCGCTTCCCTTTCATGGAGTCCTAAATACCAGCTGGGATGAAACAAGATGATGGTAGGCTGTAGAATCCGGCACATATTTAATACCTCCTGATGGAAGGCAATCGTCTTGGCATGTTTTTGATGATCTAGTTCCGATAAATCTATGTGTTTGCCAAAGCCCATGTGAATAGACCAGATTTTAACACCCGCCTTATCAGTCGCCATTTTAGCCTTAAGCGCCATTGCTGATAACGCCTCGCGTGAAAACTTCAGGTTGGTTTGTTGGTCGACCAGATTACTGATCCCTGCGATTTCGATACAGTCAACTCCGGCGGCTTTTATGGCCTGCATAGAACTATCATTGATGTTAGACAGTGGATATGAAAATCCAACCGCCATAGGGGGGTAGTCCTTGTTTTGCGCATTTGCTTTAATTGCGGAAAAAATAATTATACCAAGCAGGAGACGACAGAAAATTTTTGAAAAATGACAATTGAACAGACTATCATTTAGGATAAAAGAAGGAATTTTCATACTGTTTTTTATTGAAACTTGAAAAAATGCGCCGCTTGGGTCGTATAAAGTAAACCAATTTAATGCGGCGCACATTATTAAGATGGTGGTTTAAAATGAGTTTTAATTGAGCGACAGTTAGCTACTCCCATCCAGGGTTTTGTACCAGGTTGTCGTTGAGTTTTAAATCCTCTAACGGGATGGGCTGTAAATAATCTTTGTTTTCATCAAAATGGACCTGATAATCAAATGGATCTAAATTGCCGGATTCTCCCTGGGTTAATGGTCTTTTCTTAATGTCAATTAAAGCAGTGACGCTAGAAGGGGCGCCTGACTTGTCTCCACTGTAGACATAGACATCTGCGGTGCCATCACCGTTAAAATCGTAGGCTCCCAGATGCGGAAAATACAGACCCAGCATGGGTTGTTCTAATTTTTTTCCTTCTTTCCAACGCATTAAATCGTCCCATCTAAAGC
>Ga0164242_10008269_pt1 | contig 11290 bp, 11 predicted proteins | sample OricomgcompostMG_FD_108783 | JGI IMG/M metagenome (GOLD analysis project Ga0164242, IMG submission 108783) | Miracle-Growth compost microbial communities from Emeryville, California, USA - Original compost - Miracle growth compost (MG) ...
CAGGGCAGCCAACGTCCGGAGTCGAGCCGACGGATCGGCCGGACGCAAGCGATTCGGAGCGCGCTCGCGTGCGGATTGCGGTGGTCGGCAAATTCACTTCCGGACGAGGCCGGCAGCAAAGATGCGGATCCGCGCACGGCGGGGCGCTACTGGACGGGCACGGCCGTTGGTTTCCGCTCGTCGCCGACCTGCCGCAAGGCGCGCTGGCGTTCCGGGTGTCGATGCCGGGACAGGTCGCGGTGTTCCAGCGCGGTCCTCTGACGCTGCGACCGCGGGCGCGGCAATCCGAACCTAGCTCTGCACCGAATCCCTGATGCAGCACGGTGGTGCAACCCGGTGCCACCGGTCCGAAACCACCGAAAATCAGGTCTGGCACAGTGGACAACGTGCGCTTCCTGCGGACGTCGTCGGGCGGCGAACCGTTCGACGATCTCGTCGCACAGCTGCCCAAGCTGCTCGCCGGGTCCGCGCGCGGTGACCAGCGGGCCTTCGCGAAGTTGTACGACCTGACCAGCGCCCGGGTCTACGGGATGGTGCTGCGTGTCGTGCGCGATCGCGCCCAAGCGGCCGAGGTCACCCAGGACGTGTACCTGCAGGTGTGGCGCGAGGCCGCCCGCTTCGACCCGGACGTCGGCACCGCGGTGGCCTGGCTGCTGATGATCGCACACCGGCGAGCGGTCGACCGGGTCCGCGCAGCGCAGTCGGCCACTCGCCGCGAGGACCGCTACGCCACCACGCAGACCGAACGCCCTTACGATCAAGTCGCCGAGGCAGCGCAAGCCAACCTCGACGCGCAACGGGTCCGTCGCGCGCTCGACGACCTGACCACGGTGCAACGCGACGCGCTGCAGCTGGCCTACTTCGGCGGCTACACCCACCGAGAAGTCGCCGACCTTCTCCACATCCCGATGGGAACTGCCAAAACCCGGATCCGCGACGGCCTGATCCGACTACGAGACTCGCTGGGGGTGAACGGTGAGCAGCAGCAATCATGAACTCAGTACATTGACCGGCGCCTACGCCCTCGACGCCCTCGACGAGGCCGAACACGCCGCGTTCGAGGCCCACCTGGCCACCTGCGCCGACTGCGCGGCCGAAGTCCGCAGTCTGCGCGCTGCCGCCGCCGAACTCAGCCGGACCAGTGCCGCCGCCCCGCCTGAACAGCTGCGCGGGGACATGCTCGGCACGATCGGGAGCATCCGTCCCCTCCCGCCGAGCGCGGACAACCTCGTCTCACTGCGGGCTCACGCCGCACGCCGCTGGCGGTGGCAGTCCGTCGCCGCCGCCTGCGTACTGCTGGCCGCCGCCGCGGGGGTGTGGGGCTATCAACAGCATCAAGATGCCAACCGCAGCCACACACGTACCGCGGCGATCACCAACGTCCTCGACAGCCGCGATGCCGCATCCGTCACTGGCGCGGTAGCTACCGGCCACGCGAGGATCGTTTACTCCAAGGCGGCGCACCGCCTCGTCCTGATCGGTCAGAACATCCCCGAGCCCGCCCGTGACAAGACCTACCAACTCTGGATGATCGACCCTGCCGGACACGCCACGTCCGGTGGCGTGTTCACACCGGACAGTAGTGGCAACGTCCTGGTGCTCGCCTCAGGAGACCTCACGGACGTCACGCGAATGGGCATCTCGATCGAACCTGCCGGCGGCTCGCGGCAACCGACCCCGGGCGCGATCATCGCCGAGATGCCTATCTGAATCGCTCTCCGCACCCGGGATATCGAGCTGGGACACAGCCACGCCGCTCGACACCAGCGACAAGGAGGCCGCCGGATGCGTCGGTTCCTCGTCAGCGAACAGCGGCGCATCCCGCAGCGCCGGATCCGCATCGATGGCACCCCACAGGATTATTTCGTCGAAGCTCAGCGGGCCGCGATGAGTCTGGCTGCCGGCAATCGTCCAAATGATCGTGCGTGCCTGCAAGGAGAACGGCCTGCAGCGGAAGGAGTTCGCGATGAACTCGATGGCTCGTCGGATGTTCGAGCTTGTCGAACCGATTGGTGTCATCCCCTACTCAGCCGACGAACCCAACGAGGCGATGTTCGCCCTGGGATTCACCAACTACTGGGACACCTACTTCGCCGGACGGGCGGCGCCCCTGGGCCTCGCCGAGGCCGAGGTGGTGGACGCGCTCTTCTACAACTTCGCTCCCGGCGAGGTTGCTCGGCACATTCCGAAGGTGTGGCGCACCACCACGCCCAAAGCGGCGATCGCGGCTCGTCAGGCGGGCTGCGTGAAGGCGCTGCGGCGGATCCTCGGCGATCGCGTCGAGGATCCCGCCTTCGCCCGCGCTGCCGACCTGTTGGTCAAAGCAGCGATCAGCGCCCCCACCGAGGGCCGACCCATGTACGCCGCACTGCGCGCAATCCCGGTCCCCGACGACGTGGTGGCGCGCCTCTTTCATGCAGCCGCCTTGCTGCGCGAGCACCGGGGCGACGGGCACATCGCGGCTCTGATGATCGAGGGAGTCGGCGGCCTCGAGGCTCACGTCCTCTTCGCCCTCGACATCGACCTGCCGGCTGAGAAGTTCGGACGTATCCACCACCTCCCGGCAGCGCAAATCACCACCGTGATCGACGGGATGCGCGATCGCGGCCTGATCGGGGATGACGGCTGGCTGAGCGACCTGGGCCGCGCCGTCAAGCAACGAGTCGAGGCGCTCACGGACGACCTCGCGGCGAAGCCCTACGAGAGCCTCGAGTCGGGCGAGCTCGACGAGCTCATTGCCGTCCTCGAGCCGGTCGCCGTCCTGTTACTCGCCGCCCAGGACTAGGACGACAGCTCGACGAGAGCCTGTGGATCACGCGCCGCGCCGGACGGCAAGAGCGGCTACCCGGCTTGGCTCTGCGTGACGACTCCACCGGCTTCCAACTCCGTGATGGTGGCCGCGGCAAAGCCGGCCTCTGCGAGGACGGCCCGGGTATGCTCCCCGACCGGGGTCGGCGGGAACGTGGGAGCCACCGGCCGCTCCCCGTCGGCGTCCCGGAAGCGGATCGGCGAACGCGCCACCATCACGTCACCGACGGGCTGGAAGGTTCCGCGCGAGATGATCTGCGGGTCGGCGGCCAGCTCCGGACCGCGGTTGACCCGGACCACAGCCGCACCGGTCGGTCCCAGCGCGGCGACCCACTCGTCCGCAGGGCGCTTGCGGAACTCGGCTGCTATTCGGTCGGTCACCGCCGAGGTGTCGTCCCAGCGGTGCAAGGTGTCCTTCAGATCAGCCAGCCCCAGCCCCTCGACCAGCGCTGCCCAGGTGCGGGGCTCGGCCGAGGCCACCGCCACCCAGGTGCCATCCGCGCACTCGTAGACATGGCGGTCCGGCCCCACCGGCACGCCGGACGAGGCGGAGCTGAGCATGTCGTCAGTCCCGGCGAGCAGCCACGACGCCGACTCGGACAGACTGATGTCGAGTTGCGTACCGACGCCGGTCCGGTCCCGCTCGCGCAGCGCTGCCAGGATCCCGATGCTGGCCATGAGCGCGCCGACCGGGACCGGCAACATCTGCTGCGGACTCCACGGCAACTGCGGGTTGACCGCGTGGAGCAGCCCCGAGTGCGCCGCGTACGACAGGTCGTGCCCCGCCCACTCGGCGTACGGGCCGGTCTGCCCGAAACCGGAGACCGAGCACCAGATCAGCCGTGGCGTCTCCACCGCGGCGTGGACGTAGCCGAACCCGCGCTCGTCCATCGCCCCCGGCTTCTCGTTCTCGATCAGCACGTCAGCGTGCGCGGCCAGGCCCCGCAGCACCTCCAAGCCCCGCGAATGGCGCAGGTCCACCGCGATCGAGCGCTTGCCACGGCTCAGCCCGACGAAACCGTCGAAGATCCGGCCCTTCGGGGACTCGACACGGATCACGTCCGCACCCAGATCGGCGAGCAGCACGGTGGCGTACTGCCCTGGCGGCAGCTTGGTCAGATCGAGAATCGTGACGCCGGCCAGCGGAAGCGAGCTATCGGGCATTGCTGTCTCCTGTCCTGCGAATGAACACCGCCCAGACATGGCAGGGCCCGGACCAGGAGTCATCCGGTCCGGGCCGTGCCAACGCTCACGCAGGCAGACCGATGGCCTTGAGCTCCAGGTACTCCTCGAAACCGTGCTCGCCGTAGCGGCGGCCCAGCCCACTCTGCCTCACACCTCCCAGCGGGCTGGTGAGGCTGAACGTGCTGCCCACGTTCGCCCCGATCGTGCCGGTGTTGATCTGCAATGCCACAGCGAGCGCCCGTTCGTCGTCCGCGCTGGACACCTCGCCGGCCAGGCCGTAGATGGTGTCGTTGGCGATCGCGATCGCCTCATCCTCCGTGTCGTACGGCGTGACCGTGACGACCGGGCCGAAGGTCTCCTCCTGGCCGATGGCCGAGCGGGGGTCGACGTCCGAGAGCAGGGTCGGCTCGATGTAATAACCCTGGGGCAGGTGCTCCGGCTTTCCGCCACCAGTGATCAGCGTGGCGCCGGCCGCGACCGCACCGTCGATCAGGCCGAGCACCTTGGACCGCTGGGCATCACTGATGGCCGGACCGGAGAAGTTGTTCATGTCCCACGGATCGCCGTATGGGAAGTTCTCCAGGGTGGTCTTGATGATCGCCAGACCCTCGGCCAGCTTGGCCCTCGGCAACAGGATCCGGGTAGCCGATGTGCAGCTCTGCCCGGACATCGCGCAGACGCCGGCCGCGGCCTGCGGCAGCACCGAGACCAGGTCAGCGTCGTCCAGCACGATGTGCGTGGACTTGCCACCCAGCTCCATCACGGTCTTCTTCACCGTCGGCGCGGCCGCTGCGAGGATCTTGCGCCCGACCGCGGTGGAACCGGTGAAGGTGACCATGTCGATCCGCGGGTCCGAGGTGAGCGCCGCCGCGACGTCGTTGTCGTTGGAGACGACCACCTGGAAGATGCCGGCCGGGATGTCGGTCTCCTCGGCAACGATCCGGCCCAGCTCCAGTCCGCTCCACGGAGTGAGCTGCGCCGGCTTGAGGATGACCGCATTGCCGGCCAGCAGCGATGGCACGCTCTCGGTGACGTTGAGGTAGAGCGGCACGTTCCACGGGGTGATCGCGGCGACCACACCGACCGGGATGTACTGCAGCTTCTGCCGCGTGGTCATGCCCACCGCCGAGTGGGTGCCGTTGTCGCGCAGGAACTGGAATTTGCGCGCGTAGTTGGGCCAGTAAGCAGCTTCCTCGATCGGGAAGGCCAGCTGGATGCTGTGGGTCATTGCGATCGGCGTACCGACCTCGGTGACCAGGATCCGGCGTAGCCGCTCCTCGTTGCGCACCAGCGCGTCGTGCAACTGCTCGATGCAGTGGGCACGGAACTCGACGCTGTTGCGCCAGTTCCCGGCATTCGTGTCAAAGGCGCGGCGCGCGGCGGCAATCGCGCGGTCGAAGTCGGCCGGGGTGCCGTCAGCAGCCTGCCCGGCGACCTGCTCGGTGGCCGGGTTGATCACGTCGAATTTCGCGCCACCGGCTGCACCGACCAGCTCGCCGTCGATGAGCAACCGCTCCTCGCCCGCGAGGACTCCGGTCCCGTTCTCAAGTGTCGTGCTGGTCATGCGCCCTCCAAGCCCTGTGGCGTGCGTCACTGCTCCTGGACGCAACGTAACAGCTGGAACGGCAACCTCTCCGCCACGGGTCCACTAGATTCCTGATGGCAACAACCTCCGAAACCGCGAACCCATCAACTCGGCGCGATCTCGGTGTGAGTCTGGAGCCGATCGAGCCCTAGGAGGCACTCATGAGCGATCAGGACGTGCGGATGATCGTCTTGTCGACGGACGATCTCGACGAGTCGATCAAGTTCTACACCGAGACCCTCGGGTTCGCGCTGAAGTTCCGCGACGGCGCCCACTATGCGGCTCTCGACGGTGGCTCGGTGACCCTCGCCCTGGCCACAGCGATCGATCACCCCATCCCCGGCCAGGTCGTCGTGGGCATCAAGACCGACGACGTCGACGGCGCGGCCAAGGCGATCGAGCAGAACGGCGGCGGCATCGTGAAGGGCCCCTACGACGACGCTCACGAGCGCCGCGCTGTGGTGTACGACAACAAGGGCAACGGCTTGGTCTTCTACAAGTCGCTTTCGCGCTGACACGCCTCGGCGCCACTCGCACGTCGGCCGGTCACGGGCCGGGCAGATCGCTGATGGCCGGGCGCGGCGCGGCGGATGGGCTGTCAGACCAGACCGTGCTCGTAGGCGTATGCGGCGGCAGCGGTGCGGGACGGCACGTCAATCTTGGTGAAGATATTGCTCAGGTGCCGGGCCACGGTGCGTTCGCTGAGGACGAGAGCCGTCGCGATTTGCGCGTTGCTCTTGCCCGTCGCCACGAGTCGCAGCACCTCGACCTCGCGTCCGGTGAGTGCCCCCGGCATCCGGCGCGGCACACATAGCCGCACGACCGCTTCGAGTGCAGGAACGGTACCCAGCTCGGTGAAGATGCGCCGCGCCGCCTCGAACTCCTTCGCCGAGGACCCGGTGTCTGCGAGCGCCGCGCAGGCCCGGCCGACGAGCACGCGCGTGTGTGCCGTCTCGTACGGACACGCAAGAGCAGTCCATGCCTGGCTGGCCTTGCGCAGGTAGGGCAGCGCTCCCGCCGGGTCGCCTGCCTCGAGAGCGAGACGTCCGTCGACTTGCGCAGACATTGCCAACAGGGCAGTGGTCCGGAATGCGTCCGCAAGCTCTCGCAGTTCACGCGCGGCCGAACGAGCTCGCTCCATCTCACCAGTGACCAGCAGCACCTCCGCGGCCGACGGCAGCAGCCGTGAGCGATGGACCGGGAGTCTGGTCTCGGCAAGTAGCCGTAGCACAGCAGCCCGCGCGGCGTCGCTGTTCCCCTGGGCGAGCCAGAGCAGCGCAAGTCCAGGTTGCGGTTCGAAGCCGTCATCGCTCGCCTGCTCGTAAGCAGCCTCGGCCTCGTCATAGCGCCCCTGCAGCCGCAGCACATCGCCGCGTTCGGCGTGCGCGAGGCCAGTCGCTTCCAGCGTTCCCAGTGTGCGGTAGCGCTCGGCGGCCGCGGCGAATTCCTCCAGCGCCTCTCGGTAGGCGCCATGCAGCTTCATAATCTGGCCGCGGTGGACGGCGCACTGTCCGGTGAATGTCAGCAGGCCCGGCTGAGCATCGCACCAGCGGCTCAGCGCGATGGTCCATTGGGCGGCGCGGCCGAGATCGGAGATCTCCTGGCAGGCCTCGATCATCGAACAGTAGATCTCGCCGGCCAGCGGTGCGCTGACCTCTCGTGCCGCGACGCCGATCATCGCCTCGTCGAACAAGGCGACACCCTCCTGTACCGCGCCTTGATAGAGCAGGACGCGTCCTTTCGAGCTCAACCCCATTGCGAGTAGGTCCGGATCGTCGAAGCGGCGGCCGTACGCGGTGATGTCATCGGCGCACTGCGCTACGTCACCGAACTCGCCGCGCGAGATGTGTCCGAACATCTCCAGGATGCGCACGTAGCCGCGCTCGACCACGTCCACGCCGATTGCCTCAAGTAGCCGACGGGCACGGGCCGTCCAGCCACCGGCCACCGCCCGCTCAGCCGCGTTCGACGATGCCATTCCCAGCCAGAAGGCACACCGCACGGCCGCGGCCAGCTCTCCCGCCACAACTCGCGAGTGAAAGCAACGCTGCAACGCGCGGACCCCGGTATCACGCTGCCCCACGAGATAGGCCGCCATCGCCAACCCAGCGAGGTCGTCGTCGGTGAGCGTCCTCTCATCCGCCTCGGACCAGGCCGCGAACGCAGCCGCCCAGTCGCCCTGCTCGTAAGTTCGCCGGGCCCGAACGAGATCGTCCACCACGCCCATCACACGACCTCCCCCGAGGCAGGATACGAGCGTCACGCAGGCGCTGTCGCTGTCTTTGCGCCACGAGCGCGAGTCGCGATATGGCGCGCGACGTAGCCGGCATCCCGGCCGACACCAGTCAGCACCATCGAACTAAACGCGTACTGAAACGCCAGCCCGCAGAAGTACAGGCCCGGTGCGGTCGGCACGACCCCTCGTATCTCCTCCGGCCAGCCGTCGCTGCCCACCACCGGCAGGTGCATCCAGTCGAACGCGTGGCGAAAGCCCGTGCACCAGATCACGTTACGCACCTCGATCGCCGTCCCGTCGGCCAGTTGCGGCAGATCGGCGCAGACCCCGACAAGGCGCTGCTCGACCCGCTCGACGCCGCGGCGCTCGAGGTCTGCGCGCTTCACGCGCAGCATCGGCGCCCCGTGGAAGCGGACGTGCGACATCATTTTGCGCCCGATCGGCGTCCGGCGGGTCAGCACGTGCCGCCACGCGAACACAACCAGCGGAAACGCCAGACGTGCCGGCCTCGATCCCGGGCGAAACGGAATGGATCCACAATCACGCCCGCACAAAATCGTTCGATGAGTCTGTGCCACCTCATAGGCGATGTCCGTGCCGGAGTGCGAGGCGCCGACGACGAGCACAGGCCCGTCGTTGAGCTGGTCGGTCCGGCGGTACTCGCTTGAGTGCAGCTGCAGGATCGCTGGGGCCAGCCGTGCCGCAAACTCCGGGATATTCGGCCTGCGTCCGAACGTACCGGTAGCCACGACGACGTTCTCACACTCGATCACGTCGTCGTCCGTCGTGACGATGTAACCGGACGACCCGGCCTCAAGACGCCGCACCCCGGTGTTCAGTTGGATCGGCAGCCGCCAATGTGCGGCATACGACTCCAAGAAGTCTGCGAGGTCCTCCTTACCCGGGTACGACCACGGCTTACCCGGGAACCGCATACCGGGCAAGCCGTCGTACTTCGCCGGCGAGTAAAGCGTCAGACTGTCCCACTGCTGCCGCCAGTTGTCACCGACGCGCCGGTGGCCGTCGAGGATCAGGAACGGCCGGCCCAACCGGTGCAGGTGGTAGCCGGTCGCCAGACCCGCTTGGCCTGCGCCGATGATGACGGTTTCCACGCGCTGCCTCATCGCTGCCCCCTCTCTCCGCACTGTCCGATAGCGGCGCAACGCTAAGGCGAGCGGCCGGAATCGCGCGTCGGAAAAAATGCGCACATCGACCGCCCTCGACGTGGTCATTTCTGCTCACCCGGCCGGTGTCGGTACCGAGTAACTCCTTGGCCGGTGTTCCCAGTCGGGCAGTCCGCCGCGTGGCGGCGCTCACTGACTCAGACGGTCAGGCGGCGCATGGTGCTGAAACCTCCCGCGAACAGCGCGGCCGTAAGAGCCGCGAGCAGGCCGGTGAGGCCCGCGGCGCTGAGGGCGGTGAAGAAGTGGCCGATGTCGTGCCAGGCATGTGTCCAGGTCGTCGCGAGCGCTGCGATGAGCAGCACGGTGATCTGGGCAGCGATGAAGACGACGAGGCCGGCGAGGTTCCAGCGTCGGTAGACGAGGCCGAACCATATGCCGTAGACGAAAAGCAGGATCAGCGCCACGAAGGAGGTCAGCCAGGTCAGGTACCACGACCCGTCGAGGATGTAGGGCACGCGGAAGAAGCCCATGGACATGCCCCAGCCGCCGGTGCCCCGCTCGATCGCCTGGCCCGCCGTGACGACCGCCCCGGCGACCGCGGAAAGGGCGACGGCGAGCAGCGTCGTCCCGAGGTAGTAAGACCGCCGGCTGAGGCCGAGGGCGAGTCCGAAAGGCAATGATCGGGCGACGCTCTGCAGGCCGAGGACGAACACGATGACGAAGATCGAGGCCAGGCCGCCGACGTAGCGATGCGAGCTGTCGCCTGCCGGCGTGAGAGCCAGGATGACCACGTCGACGACGAAGACGAATGCCAAGATCGCCCAGGGCAGGATCAGGTAGTTCAAGCGCTGGACCAAGTGGTAGCGGGCGACGTTGATGTAGGTAGTCATGCGTTCGTCGTCTCCTTCGACCGTCCGCTGGCCTGGCCTGCGGCGTGGACCATGACTTGTTGCAACGACAGGGACTCCAGATTGAGATGCAGCTCTCGAGCGCGGCTCCAGTCGCCGTTGTCGAACGTCCCGGCCACGACCACCGACTCCTGCGAGGCCATCCTGCGCCGGTCCCAGGTAGGGCGGCCGGCGACGAATTCCTCTACCGCAGCGATCGGACCGCTCACAGTCGTGGCGCTGCCGCGAACGTCGTCGGCAGCCGCGTCGAGCACGATCCGCCCGCGGTCGATCATCACGACTTGCTCCAACAGGTCCGCGGCCTCGTCGATCAGGTGGGTAGACAGGATCACCGTGCTGGGACGCTCGGCGTAGCCCGCGAGCAATCGGTCGTAGAACAGCTGCCGAGCTACCGCGTCCAAGCCGGCGTAAGGCTCGTCGAACAGGGTGATCTCGGCTTGCGCCGCCAGGCCGATCACGATGCCCAGCGCCGAACGCATCCCCCGGGACAGCTTCTTGATCATCCGGTTGGCCGGGAGATCGAAGTCACTCAGCAGCGTCTCGGCCAGCTCGGCGCTCCAGTTCGGGTAGAACCATGACGCCGCCCGCAGTGCGTGACAGACCTTGAAGTCGGGGAACGCCTGGTCTTCGCGCACCAGCACCATCCGGCGCAGGATCGCATCGTTTTCGACTGGGCTCGCACCGAAAACCCGAACGGTGCCAGTCGAGGCGAACTCCTGACTGGCGATGATGCGCATCAGAGTGCTTTTCCCGGCGCCGTTGCGACCCAGCAGTCCGGTAATGCACGGCCCGTGGATGTCGACGGTGACGTCGTCGAGCGCGAGCTGGTCACGGTAGCGGCGGGTCAGGCCGGTCACCGAGATCGTCGGCGTCATATCTTGATACCTCCCTGGGCGTGCTCGGATTCTCGAATAAGCGACACCAGCGCGTCCCCGTCGATCCCGAGCCGGTTGGCTTCGGTAAGCATCGGCTCGACGAAGCGCTCGGCGAAACGCTGGCGCCGGGCATCGAGCAGTCGCGCTCGGGCGCCCGCGGTGACGAACATGCCGATGCCGCGGCGCTTCTCCACCAGCCCGTTGTCAGTCAGCATGTTGATGCCCTTGGCCGCGGTGGCTGGGTTGATCCGGTAGAAGGCAGCGAGCTCATTGGTCGAAGGCACCCGGTCGCCCTCGGCAAGCGTGCCTTCGGCGATGTCGTCCGACAGTCGCTCGGCGACCTGGAAGAAGATCGGCGCTCCGTCATCAAGCACGGACAACCCCCGGACAGCGGTCAACCCATTTGGTCTGTTGGTTCATTACTTGACTAATGTACCAGTAGGGCCCGCGACGTCAAGCCCCAGCATTCGGCCGGAGTGCACACGACTGACTGGTGCGCCTCAGCCGCGACGCCGCAACACGGCGTGGGTGCGCTCCGGCACTTCCTTGATCTGCACAGAAAGCAACTA
>Ga0164242_10008270_pt1 | contig 11290 bp, 9 predicted proteins | sample OricomgcompostMG_FD_108783 | JGI IMG/M metagenome (GOLD analysis project Ga0164242, IMG submission 108783) | Miracle-Growth compost microbial communities from Emeryville, California, USA - Original compost - Miracle growth compost (MG) ...
CACCTGCGAAGTGCCTTCCCGCTGGAACGATTGAACCGTTGAGAAGTCCAATTATTCCTTGCAGGACAGGCACTTTCGCTTATCTACACACCCCAACGGGCAACATTCCACGAAAAATCCGGGATAGAGCCGCTTGATGGTCTGTTGTTTGGTTCCGGAGTTGGGACCGCGGTCGCCGCCGATGTCGTCGAACGTGGTGAACAGTTCCGGGTGCATGACGGTCAGGTCGATGGCGCAGGTGCCGCCCATCGACCACCCCACGACGCCCCAGTCGGCCGGATCCGATGACACGTCGAATTGCGAAATAGCATACGGCCGAACATCTTTGACGAGATGATCGGCGGCATTGCCACGGGGTCCGTTGACGCACTCGGTGTCGTTGTTGAAACTTCCGCTGGAATCGGCGAACACCAGCACCGGCGCGGCGCCGCCATGCCGATGGGCGTAGTCGTCGACGGTGGTGATCGCATTGCCGGTACGGATCCAGTTCGTGGGATTGCCGAATTCACCGGTGATCATCAGGATCGCCGGCAGCTTCGGCGGCACCGACCCGGTGAACCAGGTCGGCGGCAGGTACACGTACTCCCGGCGGTGCTTGAATCCGCTTACGGTGGACGGAATATCCACCGGCACAAGCTTTCCGGTGTCTTGGTGGGTATTGCGCAGGGCCCCGATCGCGGTGAGCTCGGTCTGATCGGGCATCGGCCCGGAGGTGATGTCACCCCAGGCACGCTGCCAGGTCGGGTAGTAACCGACCCATTCGTTGACCACCACCAGGACCGCCAACGCGGTCAGCGGCACCGCCACCAGCGACACCAGCCGGCGCCACCACCGCGCACCGCGAAAACCCAACAGCAGCACCGCGATCGAGAAGGCGAAGACGGCCGTCCACAGCCAGAGCCGCAACGGTGCCGGGTCCGACGCCAGGCCCTCGGAATTCATGTACGTGCGTGCGCCGAGCGCGGCCCCGATGCCGAGCACCAGCCCGATCGGCAGCCACACCGTGCGCCAGCGCCGGTCACGCCACCCGGCTGCGGTGATAAGGGCGGCAATGGCCAGGATCTCGATGGTCAGCGGTAACCACCCGCCGAGCAGCGAGATCCCGTGGCCGAATCGGCTGAAATCGGGATCGGGCAGTGGCGGCATCAGGGTCGGTGTCGGTGGTGCGGGCGGTGTTGGTCCCGGTGGCGGCACGTACCCAGTCTCGTTGTCCATCCTGGGATTTGACTGATCTTCGGCCACCACCCGGCCTAAAAACCACAGAGCGGTGAAGTCGTCACTGTGACGACTTCACCGCTCCGGTGGTTGTTACTTCCGAAACTGCAACTTGCGAACCGCGGTCTCCTTCCCCAGAGGCGCGATCAGGCGAGTTGCATCGGCACGATCCCGTTGGCGGCCGGCGCCGGCGCAGGTACTGCCGGGGCCGGTACACCTGCCGCGGGTGCCGGCACTCCCAGACCCGGAGCCGGCGCGGTGGCCGATGTGGCCAGGCCCGGAACTCCGAGCCCTGGTGCGGGCGGAGCCGCAACCCCTGGCGTCAGTCCCGCCGGAACCCCGGGCAGACCCGGCAATGCCGGAGTACCACCGAGTCCGGGCAACCCCGGCGTACCGCCGCCCAGCGGCGGTGACGGGATGCCACCACCCATCAGGGCCGGCAGATTCCCGTTGGCCAGTGCGGTCATGAAGGCCGGGCATTGGGACTGGATGGCCATCGAGGTGACCATCCCGGCCACCGGGGGCGCGAGGCCGCCGTTGCCGCTGGCCTGCGTCAGATTGCTGGCCATCTGACTACCGGGCTGCACCAGCATCGGGCAGATCGAGGTACCGACCTGCGCGATGGCGCTGCTGACCGGTCCGTTGTTGCCGATCCCGATATCGCCCAGTGCGTCACCGACAATGTCGGCCTTGGCGCTGGGACTCCACACCATCGCGGCGCCGATCACGCCCAGCGACACGATGAGCGGTCGCAGCACCGACGCGGACCCCGCGATGATGTCGACCGAGTTGACTTGTGTCCGGCCCACTTTTGGTTTGGCCGGTCTGTCGGGTACCACCTTGCGGCGGTACGGCAGATCAATGATTGCCGTCATGTAGCTCGCTCCTCGTTCCCCAGATCCCCAGCGCCACTCCTAGCACTGATTTCACTTTGGTAACGTTGAGCCACAAATGTCACGTTTACAACACGGTGCGATAACCGTTCGAACCCTATGCGTTTCATTACCGTCATCTCTGAGATCAACGCTTAATCATGAGACCTTTTCTCACACCACCCGCATCTTGAATCACTTAAGTCACACAAGTCACACAATCTAAGAGCGTCCTCAAGTTAAGAAATTCGCTCATATTCGGGTTTTATCCCGCGGCGCAGCCCCCTCGCCTCCCACAGCAGACCGGCCGCGGCTTGTAGGCTGGTCTCAACACCGCGCCTTGCGGGGTTTCGTAACGGTTTGCGGCCGACGGTCTTCGCCGCCTGTTTGTTGCCCAGGAGATTCGATGACCAACCCATTCGGCATGACCGGAGTGCACGGACATATATGCGCCTGGTAATCGCTCTGGTGTCGGCCGCCGTGCTGGCAATCACCGGTGTGGCCTGGTACGGGGTGCACGGGGTGATCAATGGATTCACCATTTCGCACGCCCTCGGCATCGACCTGCCCGGCTCGGGCAACGTCAACGGCGACATGAACATCCTGCTGATCGGCCTGGACTCTCGGCGAGATCAAAACGGTGACGAACTGCCCCAGGAACTGCTCGACGAGCTGCACGCCGGGGACTCCGACAGCGGCGGCTACAACACCAACACCCTGATCTTGGTGCACGTCACCGCCGACGATCACATCGTGGCGTTCTCCATACCCCGCGATGACTATGTGTCCGTCGACGACATCCCCGGCTACCGACACATCAAGATCAAAGAGGCCTACGGCCTCAAGAAGGCCTACGTCGAGCAGAAGCTCAACGATCAGGGCATCACCGACCAGCACGAGCTGGAGACCAAAGGTCGCGAGGCCGGCCGCGCCGCGACCATCGCCGCGGTACGCGACCTGACCGGTGTCAAGGTCAACTACTTCGCCGAGATCAGCCTCGCCGGCTTCTACGACCTGGCCTCGGCGCTCGGCGGCATCGACGTCTGCCTTAACAACGCCGTCGAGGACACCGACTACTCCGGTGCCGACTTCCCAGCCGGCCCGCAAACCCTGGACCCGTCCCAAGCCCTGGCGTTCGTGCGACAGCGGCACAACCTGGACAACGGCGACCTGGACCGCACCCACCGCCAACAGGCCTTCTTGGCCTCGGTCATGCACAAGCTGCAGAGCGGCGGCGTGTTCAGCAATATCGGCAAGTTCTCCAACCTGATGTCGGTGGCCCGCAAGGACGTCGTGTTGTCCACCGGCTGGACCGACGACATGTTCCGCCGCCTGGGCTCGATCTCCGGATCCAACATCGAATACCGCACGCTGCCGGTGCTGCGCTACGACACCGTCAACGGCCAGGACGTCAACATCGTCGACACCGACGCGATCCGTACCGAGGTGGCCGCGGCCTTCTCCGACAACCCGGCCACCTCCACCACCCCGGGTGCACCGTCGAGCACCGTCGACGTGATCAACGGAGGCGAGATGACCGGGCTGGCCGCGGCGGTGGCCTCGTCACTGAGCTCACGCGGCTTCACCACCGGCGACGTGCGCAACTCCCAGCCGGGTGAGCCGACCACCACCCAGATCGAGTACGGCCCCGGTGCCGCCTCCGACGCCAAGCAGGTTGCCGACCAACTGGCCATCACCTCGGCACCCAAGGCCAACGATCAGGAACAGCCTGGACACATCCGGATCATCCTGGGCAACGAATATGACCCGCCACCGGCAATCGCCGACGCAGAGGAAAGCGGCGCCACCGTCACCCAGGCGGCCAGCGCATCCGCCGATCCCGACGTGCCCGATCAGGGAAAGCCGCTCAGTGGCAACGGAGTTCCTTGCGTAAACTGACCTGCGGCGACATCGAGCACGCGATGCTCGATACAGCAGACGCCCGCGGGCGGCCGTAGTACCGACGAAGGCCCGGAATTCCGCTAATTCCAAATTAACGGAACAGCAAACACAATTTCGACAATCTGCGGTACGATACGGCGGTTGCGACCGGGACGGAGGTGAGCTGTGGCGACACTGCAACGTCGACTGGCCACCGCATCCGGACTGATCAGCGTCGCACTACTCGTCGGCGGCACCAATGCCGCATTGGCTTTCGCCCACCCGCACACCGGCTCGGGCAACGGCGGCTCGGGCTCCTCCAGCAGCAGCTCCGGATCATCCGGCGGTAGCTCCGGTAGCGGCGGGGCGTCGTCGGGTCACAGCGGCCCGTCGTCCAATCACAGCGGGTCCGGCGCCAACTCCGGCGGCCCGTCCTCGAACCACAGCGGCACCAATTCCGGCTCCAACTCGTCGCATCACGGGTCCGGCTCATCGGGCACCAACTCGGGCAGCGGTTCCAGCAACAGCAGCTCCTCGGGTTCATCATCGAGCGGGTCGTCCACCGGCGGTTCGTCGTCGAGCAGCTCATCCTCCGACGACAACTCGAACGGCAATGGCGGCTCCACCTCGTCGAACACCCGCCCGCAGAACCCGCTGGCCGGCCTGACCGGACAGCTCAGCCGGGCCGCCAAGCAGGCGGCCAGCGCCGTCACCGGCAACTCGTCAGATGACGACACCGCCGACGACACCACGACAAAGGGCAGCAAATCCGGCCACTCGGGCAAGACCAGGCACCCGCGCAAGACACCGACCGCGGGCACCAGCGGCACCGCGCCCAACACCAACAGCACCCCCACCGGGACGACCGACAGCACCGCCGACAACACGGCCACGACGACCAGCACCACCAAGCAAACGCCGACGACGACCTCGTTGCCCAAGTTGGCCGCTCAGGTGCCGCTGACCGCACTCGACTTCATCAAGACCGGGACCACGGCGATCGCGGCCGCCATTCCGCTGCCCGGCATATCGGCCCTGCCGGCGATCGCCGACGCCATCATCACCCCACTTGAGAAGGCGGTGAACGGGCTCGCCAGTGCCGCATCCGGGCTGCCGTTCATGCAGATCGATCTCACCCAGGTCGCCACCGAGCCGACCCAGATGACCACGAACCGCTACCAGCGCAGCGGACAGCTGGCCGGCACCAAGCCCAAGAGCGCCGGTCCAGATCCGTTGAGCCGCGGCAGCGGCGCCGCTGACGCACCGGTGCTGCCGCTGAAGGCCCCCGAAGATCAGGTCAAGCGCGATCACGTCTTCAGCGCCTCGAACCATTTCGACAAGGGACAGGAGTTCCGGCCCGGTTACCCGGACTACCTGCGGGCCGCCGGCATGAGCGAGGTCGCCGCCGTCGCGGTGCCCGGCTTCGCCGGCATCATCACCCTGACCGCCGCCGGCGGACTGCTCGGCTACCGGCAGGCCCGCGCCGGCCGCGCCACGGCGCCGAGCCGCGCCGCCCGCTTCGTCAGCTGACCACCGGAATAACTCGCCGAACCTCCGACGTTGGCAGCGACGTGACCGATCATGAGCTGAGCCCCACCGACTGGGTACGCGAACAAACCGAACGCATCCTGCAACAGGGCACCACCGACGGCGTCGAGGTTCTCGACCGCCCCATCGTCCTGTTCACCACCACCGGCGCCAAGTCCGGCAAGAAACGGTTGGTGCCGCTGATGCGCGTCGAGCACGACGGGCACTACGCCCTGGTGGCCTCCAAGGGCGGCGCACCCGAGCACCCGTCCTGGTACCACAACGTCAAGGCGCACCCACAACTGACGGTTCAGGACGGCGACAAGGTACTGCAGCTGACCGCCCGCGAACTCGACGGTGACGAGCGCCGGCAATGGTGGGAGCGCGCCGTCGCGGCCTACCCGCCGTATGCGGAGTACCAGACCAACACCGACCGGCTGATCCCGGTCTTCGTCGCCGAATAGCGTCGGGGCGGGGTCCGGGCGCCGTCAGTCGGCCGGACCCACCATCCGCTGCACGCACTGCAGCAGCGCGCGCCGCAGTTCGTCATCGGCAATATCCTGCAACGCCGGGTCCATGGCGCTGCCGTAGATACCCGAAATGACCAGCGACATGGCCACCCGGGTCTGCACATCCTCATCGGCCATCGCCAGCACCCGCTTGAAGCGCTGGTTGATACCGTCGCACTCCTCATCGGCGCTGACCAGGCTGTCGATCGCCGGATCGCGGTAGAACACCGCGGTCACCCGACGATGCCGCACCGCCAACTCGACCAGGCCGCGCGTCGCCGCATCCCGGCGGGGCGCACCGGCCGGTAGCGCCTCGACCTCGGTGATCAGCTGGTTGATCTCGGCGTACATCGGCCGGACGACGGCGAACACGATGTCGTCCTTGGAATGAAACTGGTAATACACCGAGGCCTTGCTGACCCCCAGATGATCGGCGATCATCTGCAGTGAGGTGCCATTGACTCCGTGCTCGGCGAACAACACCAGTGCGGCCTCGATCACCCGCCCGCGCGCGGATCCGCGCGGTGCCACCGACCTGGCCACTGGTGCCTCTCCTCGTTGCAGTCACAGTCTGGGGGCGATAGTCGCGTCGGTCACATCTGAGGTCTCAAATCGGTGTTCGACCTGCCCAAAACCATTCGTTTAACTTGTCTAAGTTTATATCAGTGGATACGCTAACTCAGCCGATCGGCAGACTAGAAGTCGGTGCGGTGACGACGGGGATATCCGTCGCCATCACCGGCCATCGGATCAGCTATCGGCCAGAGCGTGAGCGCATCAGGAACGGAGGGGCGGCGATGTCTGCGGCCAAGTTGTTGACGGGATCGAAACTGTGATCGGCCGGTTCGCCAAGCGGATGTGGATCCCGCTGCTGATCATCGCCGTCGTCGGCGTCGCCGGATTCACCGTGCAACGCGTACGCACCTACTTCGGCCAAAACCCGGTCATCATCACCCCACGCAACTTCGCCGACGACGCCAAACCCTTCAAACCCAAGGTCGTCACCTACGAGATCACCGGCAACGGAACCTACGCCGACATCAACTACCTCGACCTGGACGCCAAACCCCAACGCGTCGACCACGCCGCCCTGCCCTGGAAACTGACCCTGTCCACCACCGCACCGGCCGCCTCCCCCAACATCGTCGCCCAGGGCGACGGTAGCTCCATCACCTGCCGCGTCACCGTCGACGACGAGCTCAAAGACACCAAAACCTCCAACGGCGTGCACGCCCAGACCTTCTGCCTGGTGAAATCCGCATGAGCGAGGCTTGCCGAGCGAATCAACGGATGACATGCAGGCTCCGAGCCTGCGAGGAGACCGCATGAGCACCCCCCTCGACGACGAACCGACCACCGCCTTCCCCAAGGCCGGCCCACCCCACCGTCCCCTGATCCCGCGGCTGATCCGCACCTTTGCGATCCCGGTCATCATCATCTGGGTCGCGGCCATCGGCATCCTCAATGTCGTTGTGCCGCAGCTCGAAGAGGTCGGCAAGCTGCGCTCGATCTCGATGAGCCCGGCCGATGCGCCGGCGATGATCGCGATGAAGCACGTCGGCTCGGACTTCAAGGAATTCGACTCCGACAGCTCGGCCATGGTGGTGCTGGAGGCCGACCATCCCCTCGATGCCGCGGCGCACGCCTACTACGACAAGGTCGTGGCCAAGCTGCAGGCCGATACCGCGCACGTCGAGCACGTCCAGGACTTCTGGAGTGACCCGCTGACCGCGGCGGGTTCGCAGAGCGCCGACAGCAAGGCCGCCTATGTGCAGGTCTACCTACGCGGTAACCAGGGCGAATCGCTGGCCAACGAGTCCGTCGCGGCCGTCGAGGACATCATCAAGGGTGTCCAGGCGCCGCCGGGTCTGAAGACCTACGTCACCGGCGCGGCCGTGCAGGCCGCCGACATGAACGTCGCCGGCGACCGCAGCATGCAGATGATCGAGGGCGTCACCTTCGCCGTCATCATCGTCATGCTGTTATTGGTGTACCGGTCGATCGTCACCGTGCTGATCGAGCTGGTGATGGTGGTGCTGCTGCTGTCCGCGGCCCGCGGCGTGGTGGCCTTCCTGGGCTTCTACAACATCATCGGGCTGTCGACCTTCGCCACCAACCTGCTGGTCACCCTGGCCATCGCCGCAGCCACCGACTACGCGATCTTCCTGATCGGCCGATATCAGGAGTCGCGCGGGGCCGGTGAGTCCAAAGAAGACTCGTACTACACGATGTACGAGGGCACCGCGCACGTCATCCTGGGTTCGGGTCTGACCATCGCCGGCGCGACATTCTGCCTGCACTTCACCCGGTTGCCGTACTTCCAGTCCCTCGGCATCCCGCTGGCCATCGGCATGGTGATCGTGGTGTTCGCCGCCCTGACCCTGGGTGCAGCGATCATCGTGGTGACCAGCAAGCTCGGTGCCCTGGACCCCAAACGTGCACTGCGCGAACGGGGTTGGCGCAAGATCGGCGCAGCCATCACCCGCTGGCCCGGGCCGATCCTGGTCGGCGCCCTGGCGCTGGCACTGGTCGGACTGATCGCGGTACCCGGTTACCGCACCAGCTACGACGACCGTCGCTACCTGCCCGCGGATCTGACCTCCAACCAGGGTTTCGCCGCGGCGGACCGGCACTTCTCCAACGCCAAGATGAACCCCGAGCTGCTCCTGGTCGAGACCGACCACGATCTACGCAACCCGGCGGACTTCCTGGTGATCGACAAGATCGCGAAAGCCGTTGTGGCCGTTCCGGGTATCGCTCAGGTCCAGGCGATCACCCGACCGCAGGGCACCCCGATCGAGCACTCGACGATCCCGTTCATCATGGGCATGCAGGGCACCACGCAGGTACTGAATCAGAAGTACTCCGAAGACATGACCGCCGATATGAAGAAGCAGATCGGCGACATCCAGACCAGCATCGACACCATGACCGCCATGCAGAAGATCACCGTGCAGATGGCCGATGTCATGCACAGCATGGTGGCCAAGATGCACGGCATGGTCTCCGATATCCAGGATCTGCGCGACCACATCTCGGACTTCGACGACTTCTTCCGGCCGATCCGCAACTACCTGTACTGGGAACCGCACTGCTACGACATCCCGTCATGCTGGTCGATCCGCTCGATCTTCGACACCCTCGACGGCATCGACACCATGACCGATGACATCCAGAGCATCCTGCCCGACATGGACAAGATGGATGCCCTGATGCCGCAGATGGTTGCGATCATGCCGCCGCAGATCGAAACCATGACGAACATGAAGAAGTACATGCAGATCATGTACGCCACCCAGAAAGGTCAGCAGGACCAGCAGGCCGAGGGCCAGAAGAATTCCAGCGCCATGGGTGAGGCCTTCGACAAGGCCAAGAACGACGACACCTTCTACCTGCCGCCGGAGGCCTTCGACAACCCCGACTTCAAACGGGGCATGAAGAGCTTCATCTCCCCGGACGGCAAGTCGGTGCGCTTCATGATCCAGCACGAGGGCAATCCGATGACGCCCGAAGGCATTGCGAAGATCGACGAGATCAAGCAGGCCGCCAAGGAGGCGATCAAGGGCACGCCGTTCGAGGGCGCCAAGATCTACCTCGCCGGTAGTGCGGCCACCTTCAAGGACATGGCCGACGGGTCGACATATGACCTGATGATCGCCGGAATCTCCGCCCTGGCACTGATTTTCATCATCATGCTGATCATCACCCGCGCAGTGGTGGCCGCCGCGGTCATCGTCGCGACCGTGGTGATATCGCTGGGCGCGTCCTTCGGTCTGTCGGTGTTGATCTGGCAGCACCTACTGGGCCTGGAACTGCACTGGATGGTGCTGGCCATGTCGGTGATCATCCTGTTGGCGGTCGGCGCCGACTACAACCTGCTGCTGGTGTCCCGGTTCAAGGAAGAGATCCACGCGGGCCTGCACACCGGCACCATCCGCGCCATGGGCGGTACCGGTTCGGTGGTGACCTCGGCCGGTCTGGTGTTCGCGTTCACCATGATGTCGATGGTCGTCAGCCAATTGCAGATCATCGGTCAGGTGGGCACCACCATCGGTCTGGGCCTGCTGTTCGACACCCTGGTGGTGCGCTCGTTCATGATGCCCGCGATCGCCACCCTGCTGGGCAAGTGGTTCTGGTGGCCACAGATCGTGCGGCAGCGTCCGGTGCCCTCGCCGTGGCCCAAGCCGGTCGAGAAGACGACCGTTTGATCTGCTCAACCTGCGCCGGCGCACCCCTCGGTGCGCCGGCGTCTGGCCACCCTGGTCGGATACTCCGCCGCGGCAGCGTTGGGCAGCAGGTGCCCACCCGGTCAGGCCACCGGCCTGTTTCGCTTTCGCCCGCAACACGGTCCTCGCACGCATCCGTCGGGCACTGCTTGCGGCGGGCTACCCATTCTGGGTCTCGACGACGATAGGGGTTCTAGCTTCGTCGGATCGGGCCGGAAACCGTAGCCTCGGCGCAAAGAAGAGGCCGGCGGCGCACGCAAGTGCACCGCCGGCCTGAATCAGCGAAAACCTAGCTGGCGAATCCCCGACCCGCAGACCAGGCGAACACGGCGTAGGCCGCCGAAGCCGCGAGCTGCTGGATATCGGTCTCACTGCCACCGAGCTGGCGCATGCGATCGGCGAACGTCGACCCGATGATGTCCGAACACGTCGACACCATCTCGGACATTGAGGCGCTGGCCGCGTCGGGGTACTGCACCGACCGGTCCGATAACTTGATTACTGCTCCCACGATCGCTCCTGACCGAACTTCGAATCCTTGATACGAGTTTATTTTATCGACTAACTACCTGCTCTGACGAGGACGTTTGTGGTGATATTAATCAGGATACCCAAAGAATTGTGGAATTCGTCACACCGACGTGCCGATGTTCCCACACTGTGACCACCCAACACTCACCACTGATCCCAGGGCACACTCCAATCTCCGTTCTGCCAGAGCTGCAACGGCTTGCCGCCGGTGTTACGGACCTCGACGACATCGCCGGGCACCGAGAAGTTGTAGAACCACGACGCGTTGTCGCGGTTGAGGTTCAGACAGCCGTGGCTGGTGTTGGTTTTGCCCTGCGCCCACACCGTCTCGTCGAGTTCATGCAGGTAGATGCCGTCGGAGCTGATCCGCACCGCATACGGAATGGTCACCTTGTAACCCAGGTGCGAGTTGATCGGCAGGCCATAGGTGGACGAGTCCATGACCACCGGGTTGCTCTTGTCCATCACCGTGTAGGTACCGGGCTGGGTCCAGAAGCTCAGCGTCTTGCCGTTGACCGTCTCGCTGCCG
>Ga0164242_10008271_pt1 | contig 11290 bp, 11 predicted proteins | sample OricomgcompostMG_FD_108783 | JGI IMG/M metagenome (GOLD analysis project Ga0164242, IMG submission 108783) | Miracle-Growth compost microbial communities from Emeryville, California, USA - Original compost - Miracle growth compost (MG) ...
CCGAGGGCGACGGCCAGCCGAGCCGCGGTGCGGGCCGCGTCGGCAATGGCTGTTCGCACCGTCGTGCCCGCGCGATCGTCACGCTGCCAGACCAGTGCGCTCGGCTGAACGAAGCGTGCCCAGATCGTGGTGTCGAGCGTTGCGCCGGCGGCCGCTTGGGCGAACTTCGCCAGGGTCATCGTGGCGATCTTGGCGCGCAATGTGACGCCCCCAAAGTCCCACTCGCGATACGCCACCCGCGGCCACAGGCCTTTCTCGGGCGCGCCCGCCGTCAGCACGTAGAAATCGAGCACGCCGTCGAGCAAGCCGGTGCGCAGGTTGGAGCCGTAGAACAGCACCGCCAACGCCCCCGCCTGTTCGCCGAGGGCGCGCGCCTGGGCGGAAACCGCGCGGTCCACCTCGCGGGCCAGCATGGCGGAAATGCGCTGCTCGAGCGCCTCGTTCACGGAACCACGAAGCGCAGCTCGGGACCTTTGGAAACCCGATAGGTGCCCGCCGGAAAAGCTTCGCCATCGAGGATGAAGCGGTCGTCGAGCGTCATCAGGTAGCTCTCGGGCGCCAGCCAGTGATAGCCGAGCCGCTCGGGTTGCTTCGGCTGACGGCCGAAGGCGATCTGGGGGATGCGCAGCAGGCTCTTGCGCCGGGCCCGATCGAGCACCACCAGCTTGAGCCCCTCGCGCACCGCGCCGAAGGGCTTAAGCCCCATGGGAAAGTTCTCCAGCGTCGAGGACAGCAGCACGTAACGCTGTTCCGCGCCGCCGGCGAGCGCATCGCCGCGCTCGTCGGTCAGCCGGATGCCGGTCTGCCGGCGCCAGGGATTGTTGCCGCCGGCGAACAAGGCCTGGCCGAGCGACCAGAAGGTGGTCACGAACACCGCCAGCGCGTTGAACGCGCCCCAGCGGTGGGCCGACTGGCCGAGGCTGATCGAGCGGGTGAACACGCCGGCGCCAAGCATGAAGCCCTGGACACGCGCCTGGGGATCGTCGGCTTCGGCGACCACCATGGGATGACGCCGGGCGAAGCTGCCCGCTTCGGCGCACATGAGCGCGCGATCGAGGTTCCATTCGCGCGGTAGGCCGAGGTCGGCGGCCAACGCGTTGGTCTTGCCCTTGGGCATGACGATCAGCGGCGGCCAGTCGTCGCCGAAAGCCGAAACGCCGCAAGTCAGCACGTCGCGCACCGTGCCGTCGCCGCCGTCGATGACGAGATAGTCGATCCCGGTGCTGGCGAAGCGGGCAAGGACCTCGAACAGTTCCTTGCGCTTGGCCGTCGTCTCGGTGATCACCTCGGCTCGTGCGGACTGATCGGGCGCCAGGCCCTTGTTGCGGAAGCTGCGCGGATTGCGGATGACCCCCACCAGCGGCACCGTCCGCGGCTCCGCGCTGCTGACCGCCCGCAACGGCACCGGCATGCGTGCGGCTTGCGGCAGACTGTCGAAGGTCTTGATCGGGTGGTTCATTTGGCTGGCGTCTAGCCCTCCGCCACCCAACGTGGCCAGGCAATTTCCCTTCCTTACCCGCGCGGCAATGTAGTGTGGCGTTGCGCAAGTTGAAAGGGGCCCGTAAGCGGCACGCCGCATGAGCGACGCCGTTTCCCCCCTTGCGCTCGAGACGGTCGGCGCCAATCCGACGCGGTTGTGGGGCCTGACGATGGCGGAACGCAATGGGCGGATCGGCCGCAAGGCCGGGCTCGGCGGCCCCGGCGCGCCGGTCGTGCTGGCGAACGCCGACATGGCGGCGGACCCGGCCTGGTTCGGCCATGTCGCCGCTCATCCCGGGATGGTGCTGACTCTCGCCGGCAAGCCCGCGCTGGCCCATGCCCGCGACGAGCGCGAAGCCGCGCTGCTGCGCGAAGCGATGCGCGAGGGAACAGCGCCGCACGAGCCGGAGCGGTTCGAGCTCGTCGCTTACGAGAACGGCGGCACGATCGAGAACCGCGCCTTGCGCAAGCGCGAGCGGCCGTTCCTGATGGAGCTGCGGCCCGACACCGTGCGGTCGATCGAACGGGCGAGCTACGCCGGTGCCTACAAGGGCGTGACGGACCTGCTCACCAAGTATTTATGGCCGGAATGGGCGCTGTGGCTCACGCGGCTCGCCGCCCGGCTTGGCCTGAGTCCCAACATGGTGACGACGATCGGCGCGGTGCTGTGCGTGTTGGCGACGGTTGCCTTCGCTTACGGCCACTACTGGCTGGGGCTGGCGCTGGGCCTGGTATTCATGGTGCTCGACACCGTCGACGGCAAGCTCGCCCGCTGCACGATCACCTCCAGCTGGTGGGGCAATGTGTTCGATCACGGCATGGACCTCGTCCATCCGCCGTTCTGGTGGTGGTTCTGGGCCACCGGATTGGTGCATGTCGGGCTGGCGCTGCCGGATACGCTGTTCTGGTGGGTCGAAGGTGCGATCTTCGCCGGCTACGTAGTCCAGCGGGCCATCGAAGGCGCCTTCATCGCCTGGTTCGGCGGAATTCACATCCACGTGTGGGAGCGGTTCGACAGTCGCTTCCGCCTGATCACCGCCCGGCGCAACCCGAACATGGTAATCCTGTTCGCCTCGGTGCTGTTCGGCCGGCCAGACATCGGCATCGTCGCCGTCGCGGTGTGGACGGTGGTGAGCTGTCTGGTGCATCTGGTGCGGCTATTCCAGGCCCTGGCCCGCAAACGCACAGGGGAGACGATCAGGTCCTGGCTGGCCGACGTCTGATCACCCGCCGCCGGCTTCGTGTTCGGCGCGCCAGACGACGATATCCTCGGGCCGGTCGACTTCCTGCCAGAACCCGGCCGCCCGCTCGATCGCCGCGACTTTCCAGCGCCGGGCGAGGCGGTCGAGGATGTCATGGTGATAGGCTCCCGCGCCGTTGCGTTCGGCGATCAGCTCGTCGAGGGTGTGGGCGTAGTCGGCGTAACCCTCTCCAGCGAGCACCAGGCCAAGCGAGCGATGGGTCGCTTCCTGCTCGGGCAGGTCCTTGGAGACGGCTCCGACCGAGCCGTTTTCGACCCGCACCAGCATGTCGTCGTAGGAAGCGCTCTCGATCGGCTCGACCACCAGCCCAAGCCCCGCGCCCGGCGCGGCGAGCGCGGCGGCGAGGATTTCCGGATCGAACAGCGTGTCGCCGTTGAGCAGGCAGAATGGCGCCTGCAGCCGGTCGCGGGCGATCCACACGCTGCCGATGCTGCTCGCGACGGCCCAGAACGGATTGAAGCGGGTCTCGACTTCCAGCGGCTGCGGCCGGCGCAAGGCCTCGTCGATCTGTTCATGGCGATAGCCGGTGACGACCAGCACCCGCTTGAGCCCCGCCGCAGCCAGCGCCGCGAGCTGCCGCTCGAGCAAGGTCTTGCCGCCGACTTCGATCAGGCACTTGGGGATCGTGGCCGTGACGGGCAGCAGCCGCGATCCCTGCCCGGCGCTGAGAACGATGGCTTGTTCGATCATGCGGCCTCGCGCTCTACGGTTCGCCGAAGCCGGTGGCAATGGCGCGGCGACGGCATCGCTTGCAACCCGCCCCGCGCTCCGCCACAGCAGGCCGCGATGGTTACCGCGCGCAACGACCTTCGCGAGCAATCCCCTCTGGCGCGGATCATCGCGAACACCGCGTGGCTGCTCGGCGGCCGGAGCATCGGCGGCCTGCTCAGTCTCGTTTACATCGCCATTCTCACCCGTTCGCTCGGCCTCAAGGCCTTCGGCCACTTCTCGCTGATCTTCGGCACTTCGCAGGCGCTGATCGCGGTGGCCGGGTTCGAGACCTGGCGCATCGTCGTCCGTTACGGCGCCGAGCACGTCCATAACCAGGATTGGGCGGCGTTCGGCCGGCTCAGCCTGTTCGCCGGGCTGCTCGACGTGGCGGGGGCCATCGCGGGGACGGTGCTCGCCTACATCGTGTTCTTCCAGTTCAGTCACCTGCTGCATCTCAATCACTCGCTGATCCAGACCGCCTTCTGGTTCAATGTGGCGGCTGTGTGGGCGCTGGTCTCGGCGCCGACCGGCATCGTCCGGGCGCTCGACCGCTTCGACGTTTCGACTTACGTCGAGGCGGTCGTGCCGGTCGGGCGCCTGATCGCCGCGGTGGCGATCTGGCTGACCGGCCCCAGCCTCGTCCGTTTCCTCATCGCCTGGGCGACGGTCGATCTGATCGAAGCGGCGCTCTACTGGATCATGGCGCGCCGCCTGTGCCCGCAGGCGATACGGTTCGCCAACTTCGGCGGCTGGCGTCAGGTCACGCGCGAGAACCCGCGCATCAACCGGTTCTTCTGGATCACTTATGCCGGCGCGACGCTCGACGCCGCGTTGAAGCAGGGGCCCTTGTTGGCGGTCGGCTATTTCGTCGGGACCCGGTCCGCCGGCCTGTTCCGCCTCGCGCGGCAACTGGCGCAAAGCCTCGGCAAGTTGGCCGGCATGCTGACCCGTGCGGTCTATGCCGAAATCGCCCGCGCCCGAGTCGCGTCCGAAGCGCACGAATTCCGCCGCCTGGCCTATCGCACCACGCTGCTTGCTGGCGCCGCAGGCGTGATCGTGGTGATCCTCGCCCTGCTGTTCGGCGGGGCGCTGATGGACTTGCTAGGCGGCGATGCCTTCAGGAACGGTGGGAGCCTGCTCGTGCCGCTGGCGATCGCCGCCAGTTTCGATCTGGGCGCGGTGGCGTTCGAGCCGGTGCTCCACGCGACCGGCCACCCGCATTATTCACTGGCGGCCCGTTTCCTGGCCGTTGCCGCGGCCGCGGTCGCGCTGATCGCCTGGGTCGGCGGCTACGGCGCGCACGGCATCGCCTGGGCGGTTGCGCTCGGCGGGGCCGTTGGTTACCTCGCGCTGGGCGGGCTGGCGCGTTACACTCTCGGCCGTCTCGACGAATCGCCGCCAGCGGTGGACACTCTCGTCTGACGCATCGAGGAGCCGCCATGCTGACCGAAGCCCTGCTTGAAGACGCCCGCGCCATCGCCGACCGCATAACCGCGCTGCGCCGGGCGATCCATGCCGAGCCGGAGCTCGGCCTCGAAACGCCGAAGACGCTGGCCAAAGTTCGCGCAGAACTCGCCGACCTGCCGCTCGAATGGCGCGAGGGGCCCTCGTGCACCGGCGCCATCGCGGTGCTCAACGCGGGCAAGGCGGGCCGCAGTGTGCTGCTGCGCGGGGACATGGATGCTCTGCCGATGACCGAGGAGACGGGTCTGCCCTTCGCCTCCATCGAGGCCGGGCGGATGCACGCCTGCGGGCACGACACGCACACCGCCATGCTCGCGGGCGCGGCGCGTATCCTGGCCGCGCGCGCCGATGCGCTTGCCGGCGAGGTGCGCTTCATGTTCCAGCCCGGCGAGGAAGGCTTCCACGGCGCACGCTTCATGCTGAATGACGGACTGCTCGGCGGGGGCGAGCATGGGCCCCTGCCCGACGCCGCTTTCGCGCTGCATGTGATGCCCAACGCGCCGCACGGGATGATCGGCAGCCGCGCGGGCACCCTGCTGGCATCGGCGGACATGCTCGAAATCGATGTCGTCGGGCGTGGCGGTCACGCGTCGATGCCGCACGACACGCGCGATCCGGTCCCGGTCGCCTGCGAGATCGTTCTCGGCCTGCAGACGATGGTCACCCGGCGGTTTGACGCGGCCGAAGCGGTGGTCGTCACCGTCACGCAGCTCGACGCTGGCACCGCGCACAACATCATCCCCGATCGGGTCAGGTTGAAGGGCACGATCCGCACGCTGTCGCCTGGCAACAGGGGCGCTGTCGCGCAAGCGATCCGGCACCTTGCGGAAAACATCGCCGCCGCGCACGAATGCACCGCCGAAGTGACGATCATCGAGGGCTTCCCGCCCACGGTCAACGATTCCCGCGCCGTGGCCCTGGCCGAAGCGGTGGCGACAGCCCTGCCGGAGGGCGCCTTCATGCACTTGCCCGCCCCGATCATGGGCGCGGAGGACTTTTCCTATGTGCTCGAAAAAGTCCCGGGGATGATGGCTTTTCTCGGCGTGGCCGAGGCGGGCGCGGATTTCAGGCAATGCTGTGGCATTCATTCCAGCCGAATGCTTGTCGATGAGACCGTGCTGCCTCGCGGCACCGCTTTCCTGGCCGGATGCGCCACCCTGTTCCTGGAGCGCGGCTGGGACCGCGCACAATGATCGGCCGATCCGCTAAGCCATTGATTTTCAGACTAGGGTGAATTGCCCAGACAGCGTTAGCACTTCCGCAACAGAATTTCGGCATCACAGGCAGCCGGGACCAGCCGGTGTACGGCCGGAACAGGGAAGTTGCGAATGCCGTTTTCGGCGAAGGAAAAGGCCGGCGCGCCAGGGCAGGCGGCTGCGATATCGCCTGAAGGCGCGGAACAGCGCGCCGCGCGGCGCTATACGCCCCTTATGCGGACGGCCAAGATCACCGGTGCTTCGGGCGAATTCCTGTGCGTGGTCAGCGACATTTCCGCCACCGGCGTCAGCGTGCGGCTGTTCCATCCGTTGCCGCGCGGCGCGGCGCTGAAGCTGGAAATGCCGAACGGCGATCGGCTGCCGATCGAAATGGTGTGGGAACGAGACAGCAAGGCCGGCTTTCGTTTCGCCACGCCAGTTGACCTGGCGCACGTGCTATCCGGCCATAGCCAGTGGCCCAAGCGCCCGATCAGGCTCAACCTCGACATGCCTGTGACGCTGGTTGGGCTGACCGGCCGGTTCGCGGCGACCCTTCGCAACATCTCGCTGCAAGGCGCGCAGATCGAATGCGCGGAGCGGCTGGCGATCGATCAGCGGTTGCGGCTGTCGAACAAGGTCTTGCCGGAAATTGTCACCAAAGTGCGCTGGCGCAAGGACAACTCCTACGGGCTGGTATTCGACACCACGTTCCAGTTTGCCGAACTGGCGCGGCTCGCCGCCTCTGCCCAAGGCGCTGCATCGGGAAATCTCTCCGCCTGAGCGGCGTTCAGGCCGGGCGGAACTTCAGCGCGCCGCCATCCATGCAATAGCGCAGGCCGGTCGGTTTCGGTCCATCCTTGAACACATGGCCCAAGTGGCCGCCGCAATCGGCGCAGTGCACTTCGGTGCGCGGATAGCCGAGCTTGAGGTCGGTCGATGTGCCGATGGCACCCGGCAGAGGTTGCCAGAAGCTCGGCCAGCCGGTGCCGCTTTCGAACTTGGTAGCCGAGGAATAGAGTTCGTTGTTGCAGCCGGCACACAGGAAAGTGCCCTTGCGGTGTTCCTTGAGGAGCGGCGAGGTGAAAGGCTGCTCGGTGCCGTCCTCACGCAGCAGATAGTACTGCTCCTTGGTCAGGCGCTTCTTCCACTCGGCGTCGCTGTAAGCGATCTTGAAGCCCTTTGCCTGGGCCGAGGAGCCGCAGACGGCGAAAACCGATGCGGCCGCTCCGGCACCGAGCCAGGTGAGGGCGGTGCGGCGGGTTTGCGGATTGTCGGACATGATATTGACTCTATCGGGGTTTTTGGAACCAGAGCTGAATGACAGCTATATCGTATTACGAGGTGATTCCGCAAGGGCCAAGGGCGTTTGGCGCCATTTGCGCTCGCGCCTGGCCGGTTGCGGCCCCGATTTCATCACCCGCTTGCGGAACAGCCGCGCCCCGAAGCGGATGGCTACCATGACCCAGAGTCCCTGCCAGACCAGCGCCGCGAAATGCGGCCACAAGGCCGGTTCCTGCGCCGCTCGGGCGAGCATCGCGAAGGGCGAGCTCAAGGGGAAGGCGATCGCGGTAATCTCCACCGGCTCGCCCGGATGCGCCATTGCATAGCTGGCGAAGAAGAACAGCAGCACTTGCGCCATGGTCACCGGCATCGACAGCGTCTGCACTTCGCGCACCGTGGTCGCCAGCGAGCCGATCGAGAGGAAGATCGATCCGAGCAGCAGATAGCCCATCGCGAAGTAGGCCATGCCCAGCAGCACGAACATCGGCCATCCGACTCCGGGGGCGGGCAGGTTGGAGAAATCGATCACGCTGCCGAACGCGTGCGCATCCGACAGCGAAACCACCGTGCCGATGACCGCGCTCCACAACCCTATCCCGACGACCGAGATACCGAGCATGGCGAACAGCTTGCCCATGAACACCGCATCCATCGGGATTGCCGCGGCGAGGATTTCGATGATCTTGTTGGCCTTCTCCTCGACCAGGTTCGACAGGACCATGCCGGCGAGGAGCATGATCAGCAGGAACAGCAGCGTCTGGCCGGCCTGCGCGGTGCGAATCCGCGCGAGTTTCTGACTGGCCCCGCTGGTCGCGACCTTGACCGTGACGACGTCCGGATAGAGGCTCGGCGCCTGCTTCAGCGCTATGCCGGCGAGCAGCGCCACGTCGCCGCGAAAGGCGGGGAGCAGGCCGGGTGGAGCGGTCAGCACCGGCGCTTCCGGCGAGCCGGTGATCACCGCCGCAACGTTGCCCTGCTTGCGCGCAAGGTAAGCTTCGGCATCGAAGGTTTCGCCGGGGGCGAGCCGTTGCAGCACACGCAATGGCGGCATGGCGTAACCCAGCACCGGCTCGATCTGGCCATGCGCCTTGAGCATCGCATCCACGTCCGGTGAGGTCATGGCCATGCCGATCTCCGGCGGACCCGAGCTCTTGTCGAGCGCGTTGCCGATGCCTCCGGCGAGACCGCCGACCAGGATCGGGAACAGTGGACCGAGCAGGAAAAAGAAGAATGCACGGCTGAACAGGACCGCCACGAAATCGCGCCGGGCGATGACAAAGGCCGCGCGCCATAGCGGTAGGCGAGCCTTCGGAGTATCGGTCGCTCCGCTCATCGGGTCGCCTCTGCCGGACCTTCCTGTTCGAGTGCCCGCGCGGCCGCCTCGCCGGCGATGGCGACGAAGGCGTCGTGCAGGCCGGCCCGTTCGATCGACAGCGAAAGAATGCCGGCGTTCCCTTCGATCAGCGCGCGGAGCAAGGGCTCGATGCCGCTCTCGGGCAGAGGGAAGAACCAGAACGCGCCTTCATGCCGGGCATCGGCGGGCAACGCCGCGCGCCACGGCCCGTCGCCGTGCGCGGTCTCCAACCGCACCTGAGCCGGAATGCGGTCGCGCGCGGCATCGACCGAGCCGGCGTAAGGCACCTTGCCGCCGGCGATGATCGCGACCTGCTCGCACAAGCGCTCGGCATGGGCGATGACATGGGTCGAGAAAATCACCGTGGTGCCCTTCTCGGCGAGCGAGCGGATCAGCCGCTCGAGCTTGCCCTGGTTGATCGCGTCGAGCCCGGAGAAGGGTTCGTCGAGCACCACCAGACGCGGCTCGTGCACGAGGGTGCCGAGCAGTTACACTTGCTGCGCCATGCCTTTGGAGAGCTGCCTGATCTGCCGCTCCACCGCATAGCCCAGGCCGTGAGCTTCCATCAGTTCGCGCCCGCGCTCGCGGCCGAGCTTGAGTGGCAAGCCGCGCAGCGCGCCCATGAAGGCGATCGCCTCGTAGGCCTTCATCGAGGGGTAGAGCCCGCGTTCTTCGGGCAGGTAGCCGATCAACCGGGCGATGTCCTGCGGCCGCTCGTGGCCGAGCAGACGGCGTGTGCCCTCGTCGGGATCGATGATGCCGAGCAGCATACGCAGCATCGTGGTCTTGCCGGCTCCATTCGGGCCGAGCACGCCGTAGATCGCGCCTTCGGGTATAGCGAGATCGATCCCGGCCACCGCGAGTGTGCCGTCGAACCGCTTGACAAGCCCGCGCGCTTCGACGGCCAGCAGGCGAGCCGCATTGCGGCTGAATTCGGCTTGGCCTAGCGCTGCATCCATCGCGCGGAGCTACACGGCGCGGGTAAACGCGAGCAAGGACGATTGTGGTTAACGCGGCACACACCGATGAGCTCAAGCAGCGCCTGATCGCCAAGGCGCACGAGCTCGGTTTCGCGGCGATCGGGTTCGCCCCGGCCGTGGATGATCCGCTGCGCAGCGGCCGCTTGCGGAAATGGCTCGCCGCCGGCTTCCACGGGGAAATGGCGTGGATGGAGGATCGCGCCGAAGTCCGGCAAGGCCCGCAGTCGATGTGGCCCGAGGCGCGCAGCGTGATCGCGCTGGGTATGAGCTATGCGCCCGACACCGACCCTCTGGCGCTCGCGCGGCATCCGGAAAAGGCGCGCATCTCGGTTTACGCGCAAGGGCGCGATTACCACGATACGGTCAAGAAAGCGCTCAAGGCGCTCGCCCGCTGGCTGGTCGAACAAGCGCCGGCCGCCCAGCTCAAGGTCTTCGTCGATACGGCGCCGGTGATGGAAAAGCCGCTCGGGCAGGCGGCGGGCCTCGGCTGGCAGGGCAAGCACACCAACCTGGTCAGCCGCGAACATGGCAGCTGGCTGTTTCTCGGAGCGATCTACACCACGGTCGGGTTCGCCCCGGACATGCCCCATGAAGAGCGCTGCGGCACCTGCACCCTATGCCAGGACGCATGCCCGACCGACGCGTTCCCGGCGCCGTACAAGCTCGATGCGCGGCGCTGCATCTCGTACCTGACGATCGAGCACAAGGGGCCGATTCCCGAGGAGTTCCGCGAGGCGATCGGCAACCGCATCTACGGCTGCGACGATTGCCTGGCGGTCTGCCCCTGGAACAAGTTCGCCAGCGCCGCGCATCGTCACCGCGATTTCCTGCCGCGCGAGGAGCTGCTCGCGCCCGATCTTGCCGATCTGCTCACGCTCGACGACGCGGGGTTCCGCGCGAAGTTCTCCGGTTCGCCGATCAAGCGGATCGGCCGCAACCGCTTCGTGCGCAATTGCCTGATCGCCGCGGGCAACAGCGGGGATATGCGGCTTGCCGACGAGGTGGGGCGACTGACAGCGGATTCCGATCCGGTCGTGGCCGAAGCCGCAAGCTGGGCACTCGCGCGCCTTACAGCATCGCCTTGAGCTCGGTCTCCGTGTCGAGCAGCAACTCCGGCGCGATGACCGCGCGTTGTTCCACCAGCCGGCGGCCTTGCGCGTAATCCTTGGTGCGGTTGACGCAATCCAGCGCGATCACCCGGCCTTCCTTGAGGTAGATCACCGAGAAGCTGCGCTCCGCCGGATCGCCACGCAGCACGGTGGCGTCGTGGCCGAGGCTCAGCCCGGCGGTCTGCAATCGGAGGTCGTACTGGTTGGACCAGAACCACGGCAGCGCGGAATAAGGCTGCGGATCGCCGCAAATCGCCTTGGCCGCGCAGGTCGCCATGTCGTTGGCGTTCTGCACGCTTTCGAGCCGGATCACCGTTCCGCCAGCATAGGGGTTGGCATGCGCCGCGCAGTCGCCGACGGCGTAGATGTCGGGCAGGCTCGTACGGCAGAACTGATCGACCTCGACACCGTTGGCCCCGGCGGCACCGGCCGCGATCAAGGGGCCGACCGCCGG
>Ga0164242_10008272_pt1 | contig 11289 bp, 11 predicted proteins | sample OricomgcompostMG_FD_108783 | JGI IMG/M metagenome (GOLD analysis project Ga0164242, IMG submission 108783) | Miracle-Growth compost microbial communities from Emeryville, California, USA - Original compost - Miracle growth compost (MG) ...
CAGTAAGTTCAATTATTCTCTTTGTGGGCGGCGATATTCAGGTGGGAATTGGTCGCCAGATTGCGGGTGCGCTAACATTCAGTAGCAACTGGACTGAGATTGCGGCAGGGTCAAATTACTTCGACGCTGGCAATCTTCATCCGTTTACTAACTTCTGGTCACTCGCCGTTGAAGAGCAATTCTACTTGATTTGGCCTTTTGTAATTTTTATAGGCTTACGGCTGTATCGTAGACGCTATCAGACCCTACAGCATTTTGCGGTAGGCATGGCATTAATCTCGGCGATACTAATGGCGCTGCTCTTTCGTGAAGATGCCATTACGAGGGTGTATTATGGCGCCGACACGCACGTATTTGGGCTAATGCTCGGTGCTGCTTTAGCATTCTGGCGGTATGGCCGCTTTGTTGACCCTCAGCCGCAACAAGTAGATCAGTTTACTCCACGACGGTCGCTTAAGCGTCGCGCTTTGCCACTAGAGCTACTAGGGAGCGTCGCACTATTAGTACTTCTATTTGCGGCCGTAACGCTTCCAAATCAAACAGCCGTAACATACCGGGGCGGACTATTCTTGGTTGCTATAGCAGCGGCAATATTGATTGCAGCCGTGAGCAGCTATCGAGGCATCCTACAGCGACTTTTTGGTATCCGGCCACTTGAATGGGTAGGCAAGCGATCCTACGGGATCTATCTATGGCACTGGCCTGTTTGGGTGCTGCTCCATAGCACGATTCCTAGTTCAGCTCCCGTATGGCTCGCCCCGCTAATGACGGTTCTCCTCACATTCCCAGTCGCAGCACTAAGCTATCGGCTTCTTGAGATTCCTATACAGAAGTATGGGTTTATTGCATTCGCGAAACGCAGCGTCCATCGCGAGGCTATAGCCATAAACGACGCTACGACAAAGTGGCGGCTGCGCCCACACCCAATGCTTCTGCCAGGCGCTCTAGTAGTAGCGCTGACGGTCGTTACGGTCATTCAGGCGTCCGACAAAACGCAAGCGCAGAGACAGATTGAGGCAGGCAAAATTGCTATACAGCATGCTGCCGCGTCGCAGCCACAGGCAGCCTCATCTTCACCGCCTACGTCAGCCCAGAAACCCTCATCAGCCCAGCCTACCTCCGCACCGATATCCGGCAGCGATATAACGCTTATTGGCGATTCGGTATCCCTAGCAAGCGCTCCAGCTCTTGAAGCAAAGTTTCCAGGAATTCTGATAGATGCAGTGATTTCACGATCACTCCGTAACGGCGGCTTCGACGCTATAGACACCTTAAAGGCCACAGGCCAGCTTCGTCGCATTGTTATTATTGCACTCGGCACCAATGGGTACTATGGCACGGGCAACCTGGACCGCCTCATAGCGGAACTCGATGGACACGAAGTGGTATTCGTAACAGCGCACGCACCAGACGAATGGGTTGAGGGCAACAACCAAAACTTACATGAAACAAGCAAGCGATATCCTGCAATGCGTATTGCGGAGTGGGATGACGCGATTAGTGCCCACCCGGAAGAGCTATCTTCTGACGGTATCCATCCCGGTGGGGAAGGTGGCAAGGTGTATGCCGACTGTATCGCCACGGCGCTACAGTAAGCCGCAAACGAGCAGGCCGCTTAATACGACAAAAGCCCCCGGCTGGGAGTCGGGGACTCTCATCGGGGGCGCTAGTGCACGCTCCTTGTTGGGGTGCGGCATCAACTACCGTAGCCGCCGTAGGGGCGGCCGTGAGCTGATCTTTGTGCCACGGTTCGCCGAGTACCCGAGCTGCTTGATGGCTTCCATGATCTGGGCGGTGAACGCGTCACGGTCCGCCTTGGGTGAGTCGACCGATGCGCCAGGCGGCACAGGAATCGGCTTGCCGATAGCGATGACGTACCGCTTGCCCCAGCCCCACTGCCACCACTTGGAGCCCGGGCGCTTGACGTCTTCCGTACGCACAACGACCACCGGGACGACCGGTGCGCCAGTGGCGAAGGCCATGTAGGCGACGCCGCTCTTCGGCGCCCCGAGACCTTTCTCACGGATGATCTTGCCCTCGATGAAGGCGGCGACGACGCCGCCAGCTTCGAGAACGTCGATCCCCTGCGCACTTGATTCGAGCGCCCGTTCCGTGCCGCGGTACACAGGAATGGTTCCGAACCACTCCAGGATGCGGCACACGAGCGGGTTCTTGAACAGCTCGGCCATCGCCATGTAGGCGACATCGGGACGGAACTTGACGATCGGCGCAAACAGGCCGATGGGGTCGAATTCCGAACGGTGATGCGAGGCGATGATCAGCCGGCCTTCTTGTGCGAAGTTCTTGCGGCCAATGATACGCGGGCGAACGAAGATGCGCGTCCATGCGGCACATACAAGCACGGCGCGGAGCACCTTGTTTGCGATCCTCACGCGCCGGCGCAGCGACGCGGGCTTTCTCGGTTTTGTGTTAATGGGCGCCATGCCCACACCTCCGGGTATCGGGTAGATATGCACGTGCCTAACCAAAATACCACATATTTGTTTAATTATAAATAATATTAGTTAGTAATAGTACTTCCAAACGATCTTGGGTGTGTTCGCTGTTTTGCTCGGCTGACTCTGTGAGTGAACTTTGCGCGTCAGTGAATCGGTTTCATCGCGAGAATGCAAGGCGTATAATAAGAAAAAATGGAGGTTTGCATGAAAGCAACATGGAACGGCGCAGTGCTCGCTGAGGCAGATAAAAATGACCTGATTCGCATTGAAGGCAATTGGTATTTTCCTTCAGGCGCTATAAAGCGCGAATATTTCACGACGAGCGACACGCACACTACATGCCCCTGGAAAGGCTTAGCCAGTTACTATAACGTCGAGGTCGACGACAGTACTAATCCGGATGCAGCCTGGTATTATCACGAGCCAATAGAACGTTCGAAACAAATTGTAAAGAAAGACTTTACTGACTATGTCGCATTTTGGCGCGGTGTGGAGGTAGAAGAATAATGAATTTACAAGTTGGCGTGAAAGCACTCATTAAAAATAACCAGGGTGAATATTTGTTTATCCGCCGTAGTAAACTAGTCGCTACCGACATCTCAGAGCCGTCATGGGATATTCCTGGCGGCCGGATCGAGCCAGACGAGTATCTGCCCGAAGCACTGAGGCGGGAAGTGCAAGAAGAGGTAGGTTATGAGATTCAGTCAAAGCCCAAGTTAATGGCGGTGCAGGATATCTTTGTTCCTGAAAAAGAAATGCATGTTGTTCGCGTCACCTATGCACTTGAGGAGGCTGAATTCACTGTCGACTTAAGTGACGAGCACGAAGAATATGTGTGGGTACATGAGTCACAGCTTGAGACAGTAAACGCTGAGCCGTATCTTGCTGAGGTGTTATTGCAGCTACGCGATTCAGCGAGGCTTGTATAGCAGGCATATGAATATTGTTTTACGGAGACTCACAGCCTTTTTCATTGACTGCATGGTGCTCGCAGCATATGCTGGCGTATTGTTCGGAGCCTCACCATTTTTGCGCCCGCTCTTTACGGGTTCGCCCTACAGTGCGGAGCTGACAGGATTTTTGCTACTAACTTTGCCATTTGCACTATATGTGACAATCAGTGAAGCATCGAAATGGCAGGCGACGATCGGTAAGCGAATAATGAAACTTCGAGTCGTCAATAATGAGACCGGTAGGCGCTTACGTTTGCCTCAGGCTGCGATACGAAGTGCGCTAAAATTCCTTCCCTGGGAGCTCGCACATTTCGCGATCTGGCACGCTTTTGTATTTGCATCGAGCTTGCAGTATGTAGCAATGGGCGTGCTCGCCATGTCATATCTAATGATGTTCACTTATATAGTAGGGTTGCTCCGTCACAGTCACCGGCCGATCTATGACCGCCTTGCCCACACGAAAGTAATATAATAGGCTAATGCGTACCGTACTACTTTCACTCAATGGTCTTATAGCCTTTCTCTCAGAGCTTGCGATGCTCGCGGTGTTTGCATGGTGGAGCCTTTCGCTTAAATTAGCATTGCCACTGCGTATACTTATCGCCGTCGTATTTGTTGGTGCAGCAGTAACTCTGTGGGGCATGTTTTTTGCTCCAAAAGCGTCAATCGTACTTGCTCAACCTTGGAATGCGCTTGGCGAATATGCACTCTTTGGACTGGCTGGATTGCTACTGTATTTCGTTGCTGGCTGGCAGCTTGCCGTAGGCTTTCTTGTCTTTGCCTTTATTTCTGAAACAGTCGGGCTTATTTGGCAGTAGGTAAATACGCAGCGTCCGTAAAAGCATAAGAGGCTACCATTGACTCTTATGCTTCTTTATGGTAATATAAATACTGTAGCAGGATACGTTTCGAGAGAAAAGGTACCCCGTGAAATTTGCTGCATTGACACTGTATCTCGTGGTGCGCGAATGCGCGATGGCTCTGGCTGACCCCAGAGACCACGAACATACTGAGCCGCTGGACGGCCGCTGCACCCTGTGCGGGCATCGCATCCCCACGTACCCCGGACAGGTGGTACAGGAGACGCGAACGCTGCCGCCGGGCGACATGCTGCGCGAGCCGTTCCGTCGAGCCAAGGCGCGCCGCCACGGCTTCCTCGCCGCGTAAGCGCCGCGGCACCCCGCCCGTTATGGGCTCCTGGGCATCGATTCGTCGATGCCCACTTTCCTTAGTTGGCAGTGCTGAGCTGACGTAGCTCCGTGCCACGGCGATGCATAATAGGCGTCTGTTTGCGTCCCTGATTGCGCAGCGCTTGCTGCCATTTGGTCACAATCTCAGCCTCACTGATATGTTGGAAGCTACGATGTGGGTCGCCGCCATTCAGTCCTGACTCTACACTATAACCGTATCCGTTATCATCAAATTCTGTCACAGGGAAAAGATCGCGAACCGCGTCAGGGACGGCAAGGGTATTTGCTCGAAGATCAACCACAATGGCAGATCGCTCGCCGGTTTCAGGATGGACAAATATAAGAGTCGCATCCTTTTTATTGACCAGGCCTTTGCCGCCGCGCCATGTGAAGGTAACATCGTGCACCTCCTTGCGCTCCGTATCAACAATGTTCGTCTGACCGTGGACAATAAAGCTCGTTTCAACTCCCTCAGGTAAGTCTGAGTCTTCATAACGAAAGCGTTCAACGGAAGTAGTGGAGCGGTTCGGAATGGCGTAGCGGTCGGTTGTATTAATCGATGACTGCACATCAAGGCCGAGGCTAATAACATGCGGGCCAAGATCCTCAAGCGCCCCACCTTGGAATGCGGCAACGCGGCCTTCATCTTCAGCGGTGCGAGCCTCCTGGATATCAATGTCAACAGACTCCAGTCGCCCGAGCCGCTCGGTAACTTTATTGAGCTGCTCTCGTAGTTCGTGCCATGCGCCCTTTTCTTTGTAGTGCTCATGAATAAAGAGCATAGGGTTTGCTTCAGGGTTATAGTCTGGGTCGAGCTCCTGGCGGCGGGCGACGGCATCTCTAAGCATTCCCCGCATTTTACGCAGTTCCTCAACGCTTTGCGCAAATGGCTTCGGTAGAACAACAAAATCAAGCCTCCCTTCGCCAGCATGAGTCAAGTATGTGTTGAGCATTGGCTCGTGTAGCATCGGAATGACGCTGAGGTACGCCGCATGGACAGCACCACTACCAAGGAGCGCCTCTGAACTTCGACGGCCTTGCTCGGTGTTTGTGTAATGCAAGTGGTCTGGAGCGACATCGATGAGCGGTGTATTTACCTCGAACACATGCACTGGATGCTCCTCCGATAGACGTGCGATGGACTCACTCATATGCGCGGTATTTTGCCCGGCGCCGACAATGATAACAGTGTCGCGTGACTGCTTAGTAATAGGTGCTTCTTCCCGGTCGTGTGCGGCCGGCAACTTTTCTGTTGCCATCTTCAATCCTTGCCTCGTATGAGGCGTATTATTCTGCATTAAAAAAGGCCATGATCGGCATGGCGCTTTTCGCGTGCGTGCGTATTTCGTACGCTATAATAGTCCTTTCATTCAGCAGATTCAATAGGCTTCTATAGAATTTGGTAAAAAACTGCAATTAAAGACAATGCTAATAGCGGACTCGCACTACAAAGAAGCGGAGAAAGAGTACGGCGGCAAGCAAAATGAAAATAATACCTGCAGCGCAACGATGAAGCACCTTTTCGCTAACATATTTGCCGGCGAGATTGTATAGAGCAAGGCCGATCAGTCCACCAACCATATTAGTAATAAGGTCGGTGACATCAGTGATACCGATACCAAGAATGAACTGAAACGTCTCTACCGCAAGGCTTATTAAACTGATAACGCCGAGCTTATACCAAAAACTCAAAGACCTGATATTGATAGAGAAAAGCAGTCCCAGAGGAATAAATACGATGACATTCTCTATCATTTCCCGAGCATTGCCACTTGAAAGTCCGGCAAAAGGAATAAGGTTTACGCTCCTCGCTTGATGGTGCTCGATAACAGAAACGATATCATAAGAAAACTTAAATAATAACAGCCAAAGTAGTACGCTAAGGTATAAGCCGAAGAGTAGTTTATAAGATAGTCTCATGGAATAGCTCTATGATAGCAGATTGTATCGCCGCCAGCTTAATAAAGCCATAATACTGCTATAGCTATAATAAATACTAACATGCTAAAATAAGCATAAGTATGGCACGCCTACCGCAGCCCGGATCAGATGACGGAACATGGGGAAATATTCTCAACGATTTTTTGGCGGTTGAGCATAATACCGATGGTACGCTCAAGGCGACTGGCACACTCGCAACAAAGGCCGATAACGCAGATGTTGTTCATTTATCGGGAACAGAAACGATCGACGGCGTAAAGAGTTTCAGCACTTCACCAACCGTGCCGACTCCTACGAATCCAACAGATGCCGCGACAAAGGCGTATGTCGACAGCGCAACAGGTGCTACTGTGCCTGATGCGTCGACCACGACGAAAGGCATTGTACAGTTGGCAGGGGATCTTGGTGGAACAGCAAGTGCCCCAACAATACCTGCTCTTGCTGGCGGCTCGGCCACGCAATATTTCCGTGGTGATAAATCATGGCAGACACTTGATAAGAATGCCGTGGGGCTGGCTAATGTCGATAACACGAGCGATGCTAACAAGCCTGTCAGCACGGCAACTCAGGCAGCGCTCAACGCTAAGGTGGCAACCACGCGGTCTATTGCAGCTGGCACGGGCCTAACGGGCGGCGGCGACTTAAGTGCCGATAGAACACTAGCTGCTAACTTTGGCACCACAGCAGGGACAATCGCCCAAGGCGATGACAGCCGAATTACGGGCGCACTCCAGAAGAGTGGTGGCACAATGACGGGCGCGCTCACGCTTGCAGCCGACCCAACAAACCCGCTTGAGAGCGCAACAAAGCAGTACGTTGATGCACACGCCATAACAAGCAATCCATGGCAGTTTAACGTAAAATCCGCACCATATAATGCGGCAGGTGATGGCTCGACAAACGACACAGCTGCTATTCAGGCGGCAATTGACGCCGCTGCTGCATATGCGGCGGCAAATAACAGCTATGCAGAAGTATTATTTCCTCCAGCAACCTACGTGATTTCTTCGGCAGCGCGTACCGACCGCAGCGGTAATGCCCAGCTTGCATTGCCTGTAGTGAGCGGCACGAATAACAAGCTGACAATCGCCCTAATCGGCGTAGAGGATGCCGCATCAATGCCGCACTGGAACGCAACGAGCCCGCAGATGAACGGTGTCGTTTTGCAGTCAACCTGGAATGCAACGGATCAATCAGGTACTTCAAATGAGGGGAGCGTTATTGGTGGGCCAACGCTGCCAAATGGCTATGTAGCGGGCGCCGTCTACTCAAACTGCAACATCGTTATCAAAGGCATTCAGGTGCAAGTCCCGCATACCTCCCGCGGCTCCGATACATCTGGTATTGACTTGCGGGGCATGGCAAATGCGCATCTTGCAAACGTATCGGTCTTTGCGGCGGGCACGCCAAACCAATTAAACGCAACCTACACGACACCTGGCTGGAATTTTGGTATTGCGATGCCAGTACCAGGTAACAATGATCTTTCAATTATGAATAACTGTAGTGTCGAAGGTGCGACATATGGGTTCTATCTGGGTGAGCATTTGGTCGCTGATAGGCTCGCTGCTATCTATTGCTACACCGGCCTCCTGGGTGGGCCCTTCTTTAGCTCTGTGGGTCAGTTCCATAATAACCATATTAGCAGCGCTAGCGTCGAAGCCTGCGTGAATGCTGTAAATATTGTTGGAAGTGGCAAAATAATTATTGAAACCCTCTCAACCGAGGGAAATATGACACATGTGAAAGATAATACTGGCTCTGCGGTGGGATATATCGGCCTCGGCGGAATAATCAATACGATTACCGTGACAGACCCAACAGGCATCAAAGTCGTATATCTTGATCAAGCGCCTGGTGCGGTAACTGCGCCAACGATGTCTACGAGCGCGGCAGCCTTCCGTAATCCATTCTGGCGCGATGCCGCAGTGCAGATTGCAAATGGTACGGCAACGGTAAGTGATGTGAAAATCGACGGGGCTTCGGTACTTGCGGGGCCTGGTATGGTGATTGTGCCGAGCGGTAAAAGCATTACCGTGACATACTCGGGCGGCACGCCAACCTGGGCGTGGACACTGCTTTAAGAAGCGTTTTTAGCATTCTTACAAAGGAGCTCTGCCATCGCCTTGCCAATCGGCTGACCTGTCGCTTCTTCAATGAACGCCCATTGGCCGTTTGGATTTATTTCTAGGAACCAAGTTTTGCCATTTTTATCAACGATCAAGTCGATTGCTCCATAACTCAGCCCCATGTGTTTAGTAAGCTGGACGCATTTTGTCTGTAAGTCGGCATCGATTGTGGCGGCCGTGGCCTTAAAAGTGCCATCCACGTGGCCATAACGCCAATCGCGGAATGGTCCTTGATCGGCGGCGATAATTTTAGCGGCGAATACAGCATCACCGACTACGGTTACGCGCAGCTCATGGTCGGGCTCTATGTATTGCTGAAATATCATAGGATCAACACTCAGGCCCTCGTATAAGAGGTTATCCTCTGCTGAAATAACACGCGTCATCATCGTTCTGCCGGCCGGGAAGCGCGCAGCCTGACTCTTTACAACACATGTGCCATGCTTTGCAACAAAGCGTTGTGCACGGGATGAGCTTCCGGTGATTAATGTATCTGGAAGCACGAAACCTACCTTCGCAGCGATCTCTAACTGATATGGCTTACTCTCCGCCTGGACGATTGACTCATAAGGCGATACCCATTGAGCATCATGCCAGTGTCGGTATAAAGGAGCTAGATGACGGCGAAGAGTACTCTGTGTATATGCTAAGTAGCTATCAGGTACCTCAAGTTTAATTTGATCGAGCTGTGTAGGTTTACGAAACCACACGCTATCAATACCTGTGAGCGGCTGTTCACCGTAGTAAATACACATCCGCAGCCCGTCAAAATCATAGGAAATATCTTTGCCGCCAATCGACTTGAATGGGTCAATAATAGTGTATTCTACCGACTCGGGGAAGTGTTTAGTGACAAATTGAATATGCGCGTCATCATGCGCTGAAATAATAAGGATGTGTGTTGCTCTGTTATGAGACGTCATTCGATGAAGGGTCATCAAGACTTGCTCGACCGCCGTCGGTAGTGATGGTTTGTCCACCAGGTGTTGTAGCTAGAGGGCTTGCTGGAATTTCAGGAAGGTCGCTCATAAGCTGGTCGCCAAAAGGAATCGTCTGGCGAACTGCTGCTTCACCCATGACCTGTCGAGCGGCATCAGCTCCATATTCCTGAGTAATAATTTCTGCGAATGATTGGTCAATCTCGCGCTGTGAGCGAGGGGCTGCTTCCTGGTTCATATACTCCTTCTTGGCTTTAGTTAGTTTCTCATTGTACCGTCCTCACGATATAGTGCAAGAATAAGCAATATCTAGCCTATATCTAGTATATCAAGTCTCTAATCTGGTGGTGTAGCTTTGTTTAAATGAAGCGAACCGCTGCTGGTGCTCAGCGGACTCTTCCGCCATTCGCTTTAGTCTGAATACGAGGCCGACCAGTCTAGATGATTCCCCACAGCCTGCGGCCAGCAGCTCGGCAATGGCTTGGCTAGTATGAGCGAGAATAGAGTCGCTCACTTCCAGTGCGCCCTCATTCAAAAAGTCTTGCTGGATAGCGCGAGTAAGCCTACGAAGGTCGTGAGACGAGCCTGACGTGATGCGCTGCCTAGCTAATAACGTGCACACTACCGCGCTAACGTGGCCGGCCGCTAAATCCTCGCGCCAGTCATGGATGTCGTCACCAAGCTGTCGCGCGATCAAGTAATGGTGAAGTCCTTTCGCCAGGCGACTGACTGCCTCATCTGATAGCTCTGAATAGGTAGCTACGATAAGCGGTCCCAAAATATGTATGCACGAACGCCAGGCGAGCATATGGTAATCCTCGTAATCAGGTAGTGAATCAATCTGTATGCGACCTTCACCCACGGCTAGTCGGGAAGAGGTAACTTCCCATGCGCTCGCGACGTCTACTCGGTCAAAGTATTCCGTGATAAGTAGCTGTAATGGATGTGTAACGGGCAGTGCTTGTCGGTAAAGGTGTAGGGCGCGTCTCATGCAAACATTTGCCGCAGGGAGGAGTGATGTATCGGCCTCTCCGTCCAGAATGTGATCATAAATTGTGTAGGCAATCCAGGTGTGAACGTTTGCTTCCCCGAGCGAGGAAAGCTTTGCCGATGAGATATGAGCGCCAGGCACCGCTTCTTTTGTAAACTGTGCGATTGCTGCAATTTCATGGGTTGTGTCCGCCTTTTCGACGCGTTTCAAAAAAGTCAAAAGCTGTGTCTTAACAGGCTCCTCTAGCGAAGAGAGTGTTTTAACAGCACGTTGATATGATGCATGGTTAGTAGAACGGGAACTCGGTACGTGCGGTCGCTTCTCTTCAAGCGTTTGCATATACGCGCCCAGCGCACGCCGGTCTGTCTTGGTGAGTGAAGCGCGTGTCTGTGGGGCGAGAAAGCTCTCAATGTTCGGCAATGGATGTCCCATGTACAAAAAGAGCCTGCCGATTGTCGCGTTGAGAGTGATGGATATGTCTCCATGCTCATCCCGGTATGGTCCACCTGGCGTGACTTCCATGGCGACAAGTTGCTTGGCGAGGTACGCGAATATATCACCATGTAAAGCATCCCTATTCGTATCATATGCTTCAATGACACGCTGGCATAGCGCAGTAAAGTCGAGCCCTGTTAGGTCTGCTAGCTCAAGCCGCTGTTGGGTCATGCTTTCGCATTTCGCTTAGGCA
>Ga0164242_10008273_pt1 | contig 11288 bp, 9 predicted proteins | sample OricomgcompostMG_FD_108783 | JGI IMG/M metagenome (GOLD analysis project Ga0164242, IMG submission 108783) | Miracle-Growth compost microbial communities from Emeryville, California, USA - Original compost - Miracle growth compost (MG) ...
ACTTGACTTGACTTGACTTGACTTGACTTGTCGCGGAAGCGGAACGGAAAAGGTCTGACTGTATGGTGTCTTTGGAGGGAATCACCAGTTCGCGCGTTTGCAGCGAAACGCGATGGCGACCTTCAAGCTGTTCCAAAATCCGCTCCGCCGTTTTCTTGCCTTCCGAAACAATTTTCGGCAGTTCTTCTAAAAGTGATTTTGACATAGTTTTAATAAAAGTACTTTTCCCCGTGGCGATTATCCTATTCTACCAATTCTCTCAACAATACAAAAATCAACAAAACCCAAGCCATTCAATAATGATCAATCCAACGATAAGCAACAGGACCAAAGCTGCCAGCACCGCGCCGACAAATTGAATGGCGCTCCATAGCCACGCATAGATTGTCGGGGCAACGAAGATAATAACCAATACCCCAATAATCCAAAGCAGCGCATTGCCACAACCGGTGTCGTTAGTGTTCTTTGAATTAACGCCCATATTCCAAGTATCGCACCGCTCACTGCAATATTTCTTCAATGAATTGATAAAAGTACTTTTATGTACAAAAAAATAAGGACGCAGCAAGCTGCGCCCCCATTCTACAAATTTCGACTTTTATTCTTTATCAAACGCCGAATCGAAAGCACGTTCTGATGGTTTGAAATCCACATTGTGCGTAAACGCGGCGGCTTCTTTCGCGCCGTGAAAACGATCCATTCCGGAATCTTCCCACTCGATGGAAAGCGGCCCTTGATAATTGGCATCGTTGAGCGCGCGAATTATTTCCTCAAAATTCACGCTGCCGCGTCCCAGACTTCTGAAATCCCAGAAGCGGCGATGATCGCCAAAATTGGTGTGTCCGCCAAAAACGCCAGCACGCGTTGGAACCGGCGACCAATGCACATCTTTCATGTGGACGTGATAAATACGATCCGAAAATTCGCGGATGAATTGCACATAATCCACGCCCTGATAACCCAGATGCGACGGATCATAATTGAAACCAAACGCTTCGCGATATCCCAGCGCAGCCAGTGCGCGTTCGGCAGAAACGATATCAAAAGCGATTTCCGTGGGATGCACTTCGAGCGCGAATTTAACGCCAACCTCATCAAACACGTCTAAAATCGGATTCCAGCGATCAGCGAAATCATCATAACCAGCGTCGATCATTGCCGCAGAAACCGGCGGGAAGGAATACAGCAAATGCCAGATCGAAGAACCGGTAAAACCATTAACAACAGAAAGTCCTAAATTAGCAGCGGCGCGGGCAGTGTTTTTGATTTCTTCCGCAGCGCGCGTGCGCACGCCTTCTGCGTCGCCATCGCCCCAAACGTGCGGCGGCAAAATTGCTTTGTGGCGCTCGTCGATATTATCGCAAACGGCCTGACCAACTAAATGATTGGAAATGGCAAAAAGCTGCAAACCGTTATCTTCGAGAATTTTGCGCTGGCCATCGCAATATGCTTTATCGCTTGAACCTTTGGAAACATCAAAATGATCTCCCCAACACGCCAATTCAAGGCCATCAAAACCCATCTCTTTCGCTTTCAGCGCAAGCTCTGTTAAAGGCAAATCCGCCCATTGTCCCGTAAATAATGTGACTGGTCGTCCCATCGTAAACCTCCTAAAAGTACTTTTCTCATTATCGCAGAACAACGGACAATGAGCAATGAACAATGCGTAGGCACGCAGTAAAAGTACTTTTATTATCACGCTGTCATTGCGAGGAGCTTGCGACGCGGCAATCTACCCCAATTAGATTGCCACAGTCGCTAGCGCTCCTTCGCAATGACAAATTGACGTGTTCATTGTTGGTAACTCACTGTTAAACTATGCCACACTTTATGGCACAAGCTCCCACGGAAATGGCGGCGGAAATTGAGTTGATTCCGGCTGCAACGCAAAGTACTTTTTGGCGGCGGTTTAGGCGGCATCGACTGGCGCAAGTGGGAATGGTGCTGGTGGGATTGTTGATTTTGACCGCGCTGTTTGCGTCCGTGATCGCGCCGCATAATCCGCAGGAATTACTGAAAACCGGAATCAGCAACACCGGCCAGCCGCATCCGCCGGGCGCCGGATTTTTGCTGGGCGCGGATTCGTTGGGGCGCGATATATTTTCCCGCGTGATTTTCGGCACACGAATTTCATTGCTGGTAGCAATGATCGCCATGTTTACATCGGTGATTCTCGGCACGACGGTCGGTTTACTCGGCGGCTATTTTGAAGGCTGGGTGGATATTCTGCTGACGCGATTTACGGAAAGCGTCATGAGCCTGCCCACGATTTTGCTGGCCATCGCGCTGTTTGTCGTGCTGCCGGGCGATTCATCCTGGCAACGTTTATTCAAACTTCTATTAGCCATCAGCCTCGTCACCTGGACGGGAATCGCGCGGGCCGTTCGTGGCGTGACGCTGTCTCTCAAAAAACGCGAATACATTGAAGCCGCCAGAGCTTTGGGCTGCTCGCATGATCGCATCCTCTTCAAACACTTGCTGCCAAACGTAATGCCGACAGTCATCGTCATGGCGACGCTGGCCGTGGCGCAAAACATTTTATTGGAAGCCGGGCTTTCGTATCTGGGACAAGGCGTCGATCCCAGCGTGGCGTCGTGGGGCAGCATGATTAAAGACGGCGAACCGTTTCTATTAGCTGCGCCGTGGATGGTGCTGGTGCCGGGAATTGCGATTGTTCTGGCCGTGACAGGATTCAATTTGTTGGGACGCGCAATGGAAGAAACATTGGAGCCGCGACGATGATAATGCGATTTTGGGGAAACGCCCGGCAAAAGTACTTTTGTACAATTGTCATTTTTTTCGTCGCGATTTTCATCACCGGCTGCGCGCGCCAGCCGCGGCCGCCGCGCATTTTGATGCTGTCCGCGCAGAGCGATGTTTCGTGGCTCGATCCGGCAAAAGCATACGACACCAGTTCCATTCCATTCGTGCGAATTCTCTATCGCGGATTGGTGGATTATGGCGACGGCGCGAATATCGTTCCGGCCGTCGCGGCGCGCTGGAAAATTTCTCCTGATGGAAAAACATATACATTCTATTTGCGCAAAGACGCGCGTTTTCAATTTGATCAAAACGGAAATCAGCCCGGTCGGCGCGTGACTGCGGAAGATTTTCGATATAGCATCGAGCGCATTCTTGATCCCGCGACGGCCTCCGATGGAATGACGTTTTATTACAACATCGCCGGCGCGCAGAAATGGAGCGAAGAGCGTTCCAAGCCTTCTACAAAAGTACTTTCCGATCACGTTCCAGGGATTGTCGTGCCCAACGATGACGAAATTATTTTCCATCTCAATTATCCCGACGCCACTTTTTTGAATTATCTGGCGATGCCGTTTGTGTATGCCGTGCCGCAGGAATGGGTGGAAAAATTAGATCGCGCTGGCGAAACATTGAACGAACATCCCAACGGCTGCGGCCCGTTTCAAATGAAAGAATGGATACATGATCGAAAATTGGAGCTCGTCAAAAATCGCTATTACTATGATCCGGCACTGCCGAAATGCGACCGCATCATCGACACTTTCGGCGGCGACGATGTGTTGCATTTGATGCGTTTTGAATTGGGCGATATCGATATTCAAAATCTGGAAGACGCCGCGCCACCCGATTTCATGCGGATGACAGACAGCGCGAAATGGCAGCCATACACGCAGCACGCGCCGATGATGGATATTCGTTATGTGGCGCTGAATTGCGAGATGAAACCATTCGATAATAAATTGGTGCGGCAGGCGATGAATTACGCTATTGATAAAAGTACTTTTACGCGTTTTCTGGGCAAGCGCATCGAAGTGGCGCACGGCGTTTTGCCGCCGGGAACGCCCGGATACAATCCGCAACTGAAAGGCTATGATTACAATCCGCAAAAGGCAAAAGTACTTTTGAAGCAAGCCGGATATCCCAATGGATTCACCGTGACATTATGGTATTCGCCGACGGCGGTGGAGTGGTATGGCAAGGCGGCGCAATTGATTCAGGCTGATTTGGCAAAGGTCGGCGTGACGGTGAATTTGAAAGCCGTGACGTATGCCGAATTAAAAACCGCCGCGGGCAAACGGCATAATATCCAGATGTCGCTGATGGGGTGGTTGCAGGATTTCCCTGATCCGTCGGATTTTTTAGATGTACTTTTTAACGGCGAAAAAATCACGGATACATCCAGCAACAATCGCGCTTTTTATAATAATCCCAAAGTGAATAAATTGCTGGACGCCGCCGGCATTGAAACGGATCAAGCGAAACGATTGAAGCTGTATCAACAAGCGGAAAAAATAATTGTGGACGAAGCGCCGTGGATTTTTCTGCTGCACACCGAACGCTACGTCGTGCATCAGCCGTGGATAAAAGGTTACGCATTACATCCGATGTGGTCGGCGAGATATGAATATGTGGAGGTGGATAAATAAGGTAGGGCGCTCTCGCCGAGAGCGCCGGCTGGCTCGGCGAGCCAGCCCTACCTTTTATATACCCATGTTCATCGAACTTCTCAAAAAAATCGGTTGGGCGATTACCACGTTAATCGGCGTGAGCCTGATCGTCTTCATCCTTTTATACATGTTGCCGGCTGATCCGGCGCGCACTGTCGCGGGCGAACGCGCCGATCCCGCGACCATCGCCGCCATTCGTCATCAGTTGGGATTGGACAGACCGTTGCCGGTTCAATACGCCTATTTTGTGCGCGACATCATGACCAATAATTTGCATTCGTATCGCAATAACGATCTGGTGATGAGCGCCATCTGGCGGCGTTTTCCGGCGACGTTGGAACTGGCTTTGGCTGGCCTTGCGATCTGGTTGATCGTGGCGATTCCGCTGGGTTTGCTAACCGCGAAATACAGCGGCTCGGTTTTTGATCGCGCGTCGCTGTTTCTCGGATTGATTGCGATCAGCATTCCCGCGTTTTGGCTGGGACGGATTTTTCAGCATTATCTGGGTTATCAATGGGGTTTATTCAGCGTCGGCGGCGGCGGCGCGAATCTGTGGAGTTTGCCGTTGCCCGCGCTGACGCTGGGTTTTGCGGGCGCGGCTTATTATGCGCGATTGCTGCATTCCAATCTCGGCAGCGTGATGAATCAGAATTACATCCGCTCCGCCAGAGCACGCGGCGTCAGCGAGGCAAAAGTACTTTCCAAGCACGCGCTGCGCAACGCCATCATTCCCGTCATCGCCGTGCTGGGATTGGACGTGGCGTCGCTTTTGAGCGGTTTAATCTTTACCGAAAAAATCTTCGCCTGGCCCGGCATCGGCAGCCTCGCCATCGATTCTATTCTGAATTTGGATGTTCCAATGATTATGGGAACCGTTTTGTTTTCCGCGTTGATGGTAGTCGTGGCGAATATCCTGGTGGACGTGGCGTATATTTTTATTGATCCCCGATTGCGGCAATCAAAGTAATAGGATGCCACTTTGACTTTATGGTAAAAGTACTTTTACCATGTCCTCCAATCCTCAAAACATTCCTCTCACTCTGTTAAACAATTGGGCCAAAGCCAGCGAAAACTATTGGTCAACAATTCCCGGCCATCCCGAATGGGGCGTTTATGGAACCGGCTATAACGGCTGGGGCGTGCAGACGACGCAGAAATATCTGGCGGCATTGGCGGCATTGGCACACTACGGAAATAACGCTCCCGGCATTGATGTAGAATGGGCCAAAGATCGCGCTCTTGCGGCATTGCGGTTTAATCTGGCCAGTCATACAAGCGGCGAATTTCATTGCACGGATAATTCGCAATGGGGACACACTTGGATCAGTGCGCTGGGAATCGAACGGATGATGTTTGGCGTGCATTTATTACAGCCACATTTTACCGATCAAGATAAGGAAGCATTACAAAAAGTACTTATCAGCGAAGCAGATTGGCTGCTGACCAATTATCATCGAGGCAAAGAAATTGGCATCAAAGCGGGACAGTGGAATAACAGCGGTTGCAATGATCCAGAATCGAATATCTGGAATGGCGCCCTACTCTGGCGCGTGGCGCAGATGTATCCTTTTCATCAAAACGCCGATGATTGGAAAGAACGCGCGCATTGTTTTTTGATTAATGGAGTTAGTATTCCCGATGATGCGCAAGATACAAAAACCATAGGTGGCAAGCCAGTTTGCGAACGTTACATCGGCGCGAATTTCTTTCCCAATTACGCGCTCGATCATCACGGCTATTTGAATGTGGGATATATAATAATTTGCGCCAGCAACGCCGCGATGTTGCATTTTGATCTTAAAACAGCAGGATTGAAACGACCAGAAAGCCTGGATCATCATCAAGCGGATTTATGGAAAGTGTTGCGGCGCATGATTTTTGCCGATGGACGACTGGCGCGCATCGGTGGCGACACGCGCGTTCGTTATACCTATTGCCAGGAATATCTATTACCAGCATTGCTATATGCCGGCGATCAATTAAATGATGAACATGCGCTTTCGCTGGCGGAAAGTCAATTGGAATTAATACAAAAAGAAGCCGATGATGCGGGCGACGGTTCGTTTTATGGAAATCGTCTGCGTGAATTGAAAAAGCAAAGTCCCCATTATTACACACGCCTTGAATCAGATCGCGCTTGTGCGTTGGCGATGTTACTCGCTTATCAGGACTTTGTTGAATCTCCCGCAAAACCGCAGCAACCATTTGAGCAATCCGTGCGGGGAAGTTGGTGCGAACCAGAACACGGCGCGGCGTTGCATCGTAGCGAAACGCGTTTCGCCTCCTTTTCCTGGCGCGCTTTCGGCTTAGCACAAGGTTTATGCCTTCCGCCGGACGACGGACATTTGGCGGAATGGGAACATAATTTGGCAGGAAGTGTGGAGTTTGTCAATCATCCACAAGATACGAAAAATCATCGTCGTCTTGAAAATTATCATATAGATGAATTCGCTGGTGGCTTTATCACCTGTGGAAAAATAATAGAAGGCGTCGATGTGAGCATGGCCGAAGGTTGGCGCGGCACGGATTCAGCAATTCATCAAATCGCCTTTGCAGCGCTGCCCGATGGACATACTGTAATTGGCCTGCAACATTGCCGCATGAATGACCGGCGTGGTTACGTGGCGCAGGTCAAAGGGATGCAATTTAATTTGCCCAACGACCTTTATAATGAGTATTCACGCGAACTGATTACGGGTTCGGATAAAAGTACTTTTACCAGCCCGCCGTTGACGGAGGAATGTTTTTCGCTATCGGGAAAGTGGACGAATATCGAAAACAAAATTGGTTTGGTAGGTTTATACGGCGCGGACAATTTCACTATTCATCGCCATCCCGAACGCCGCGCCGGCGCGTTGCAATCACTTTTCACGGAAGAAATTTGTTTTCCGGGAATCATTGAAACAATGAAATTCGAAGCGAATGAAATCATCCTGGACGCAGGCTGGGCTGTCATTTCCTCGGCGGATGCAGATGCCGCAAAGTACTTTTACACCGCGCAACAAAAAGTACTTTTAGCGGGGAAATTTGAAAATGCACGCGCAGTGCGAATCGAAGCGTTGAACCAAAAAATCTATTATGTGCTTGCCAATTTTGGCGAGGTGGAAATTTCTATTCCAGTTGATATTTTTTGCGAGGATGCGCGATTGACGGATTTGGCTTCCGAAACGGTTTATTCAGCGCGAGAGAATATTCGGCTTTCACCGTGCCAGGCGATGGTACTGGAAAGTACTTTCGTGTGGCAAAACACTGATAAGTAACCAAGGAGAATTTTGAAAATGCAGAAAAATACTTCCCAGCTCAGAACAGTATGAAAGAGATGGTTTTCTGGTCGTCCCCGATATTGGATTCATCAGAATGTGCCGTGTTGAAAGCGGAAGGGCTAAAAGGACTTTCCCTACACGCCAAAGCCGGCAAACCACCTTTAACGGCAATATCCTCTGTCAGCGGAGTTAACTCAAAAGCAGACAGAAATACGTCAAGCGTTTCGCGCTCCTTCCCCTCACGAACTCCCGAAAACAATTCCGCCACAGTAATAACCGAAACCGCCAATCGGCTGTTCGCACTTTCCAGATAAAAAATCGCCGCGTCGTTACCACGCAAGTAATCAATGATGACATCTGTGTCAATCAACACTTTTTCTGTCATGATAGTCACAGATTTTGACTTCGCCCCCACTCCTGGCGCAAAGCCGCAACATCGGGAACATCATTCCGCCCTTTCCAAATGCCACGCGCTTGCCGCAACGCCTCAAGGCGATTGCTTTGCTTGTGCTGTGAAAGGAATTGCTCAAGCGCTTCCTGCAAAATTTCATCTTGCGTTTTGCCTTGAGCCTCGCTAATCGCTTCCAGCTCCCGCATTTCAGATTCCGATAGATTGATTTGCGTTGTAGTCATGGAATGCCTCCTCTTCATATTTTATCATTTATGCGGAAGGATTCACTTACACAAAAGTACTTTTAAGCGGGATGAGCAAATTGCTCATCCCGCTTTTTCTTCAATCCCAGATATAACGCGGATCGTATTCCACGCCGTGCTTTTTCAATAGCCACAAAAATTCTTCCTGAAAATCTATTTTGCGATGGTGTTCCTGTTGATTGTTAATATATGTTTTTACACGCGGGATCTGATTTGTGCTGATAGAGAATGCGCCGTATCCTTGTTGCCATTGGAATAATGATAAGGATTCATCCTGAGTTTTGATCCATTTGGAAGAGACGCGTTTCAAGTCCTGCAATAAATCCGCCACGGTGATGGTGCGCGGAAGTGAACACAACACATGCACATGATCAGGCATAGAATTAATTGCCAGAGGAATCGATTTTCGTTCCTTGAGCATTCCGCCTAAATAGGAATGCAATGCCGGTCGAAAAGAATCCGCCAACAAAGCGCGCCGGTCTTTGGTGCTAAATACCAGATGCAAATAGATAGCGGAATAGGTTTGTGGCATGAAGGCAGTTTAATATATTTATTTCCATCGCCCCAAATGGCGGTTGATGCAAAACGCCACAAACAACAATGCCATATCCAAAACGCCGCGAAACGATAAATCAAATCCACGCATCACAAAATGGCGACGCAAATTCCCCAAACGCCGCGGAGCGGCAACACGATGTTAGCCAGGCGCAATGCGCCTGGGATTGGTGCCATCATAAATGATTTAACGCCCCGAAGGGGCAATACGATTTCGGTGGCGAATAATTTCGAATTGCCCCTGCGGGGCGTTCGGGGAAATTTGGGGTGCAATGACCAGGCGCGTTGCGCCTGGCTAACATCGATTTGCGCCTTCGGCGCGGAATCGTGGCCACGGCCTCCGTGCCGTGGTTCGTTGAGATTAAAATTCCACGGCAGGGACGCCGTGGCCACGTCACGCCGATTCCACCACCTCAATCTCCTCCGCCGTCAATCCATACAATTCATACACCAACGCATCTATTTCCGCTTCCCATTCCGTTGTGTCTTGTTGCGGGGTCGCGGTTTTGGCGGAAAGTACTTTTTGTGCCAGTTCTTCCAAAAGTACTTTTTGTTCGGCTGTAAGATGGCAAATAGGAATTTGTTGAACATAAATGGTTTTAAATCGTAGGAAGCTCCCGCGAATTTGCGCACTAACATTCGGATAAAACCAATTAACAAGCGAACTATTTAGTATCGCCAATAACCATTTTTCTTCACTCGCAATAAAGAAAGATGTGTCGCCTTGATAAGAGCTTCTATTATCTAAAGTAAAGGCGACTGCTTTTGAAATATCGGGATAACTAATTTTCGTCTTTTCAAACTCCGCATAATAATCGCACGCGCGTAATTCCCACCAATAATCGCCTTTGTCATAACGCTTTGCCGCTGCTTCTTTGTATTGAATTAAATGTTGATGAATCGCCGGAAAAGTACTTTTGAGCCAATCTTTCGCGTCTGTTTTTCCACGCGATTTGTCGGTGTGTCCCTTTTCAAAAAGAATCAAAAACTTATCACTCTTCGGCTGCTGATAGCGTTTTATATCGCGTCCGGCCAAAAAGGGTTTGATAATTTTTTCGCTTTGCGGATCTTCGGCGATCAGGCGCGCTCTGGTTTCGGCGTCGATGACGAAGGCTTCGTTGAGGCCGGTTTTGATGCCGTAATAAATTTGATGATTCACAAATTCGCCCAACGGCGTTCCGGCGTTTTTCAGTTTTTCGAGCAGCAAAAGTACTTTTTGATCGCCCAGATTCCAGCCGTCTTCATGCAGATCGTCATAGCTAAAAGTACTTTGATGCGCCTCCACATAATCATCCAGCGAGGTTTTGAAATCCAGCGTTTTGATATCCGCCGCTGCAAAATTTTCGCGCGGGCTGGTTTTGGAAAGTTGCAAAATGCAGGGATAGGTGGTGGCTTCCTGGAACACCGGCAAATCGCCGAAATCGGCCACCAGGCGCAATTGCAAGGTTTGCAAATAGTGCCGCAGCGCCTTGCCTTATCCGGCGCGCATCCATTTGTTGGGCAGGATATAACAGAAAATGCCACGCGGTTTCAGCAATTGAATGCCGCGCTCCACAAAATACACATACAAATCCGCAGTGCCCGCATAGGTCTCCGGATAATTGTCCTGAAAGTACTTTTTATACGCTTTCAATTCTTCCTGGCGGATGTAAGGCGGATTGCCGATGACCACATCGAAGCCAATGAAATGGCCCTGCGCGTCCAGCACTTCTGGAAATTCATAACGCCATTCGGTGGCGTTTTCATAAAAAGTACTTTTGCGGATATCGTCAATCTCCGCCTGCAATTCATCGATCTGCGCTTGCAGCTTTTCCGCCGTTTTGGCATCGGCTTTTTGCTGCGACAGCGTGGGTTCAAAAAGACGGCCATGCGTAATTGCGCCCAGTTGATTGCGCAGATTGGCCAGCCTCTGTTGCTGCGGCCCGCCGGGCGAAGTGTGCTGGCGGAAGTCATTTTTGATGCCGTTCAACAGATCACGCAATTGCTGTTTGTCGTCACGCGTCCGCGAAGCCTGATAGGTTTTGACGGCGGCCAGATAACTTTCCACCGTCCATTTGCCGCCGCACATGGCGTTGCCCACATCCGCTTTCAAATCAAACCGGCTGACCAGCGAATCGCCATGCTTGATATTGATGTCGATGTTGGGAAGAGTTTCGAGTTGGCGAGTAGCGTTTCCAGAGCTATCGGTCACTGAGCGGAGCCGAAGTGCCGATTGCGATGCGCCCCCTTCGGCTCCGCTCAGGGAACGCCGATAAAACGCGCTCTTCAACAATTCAATCCACAATCGCAAACGGCAAATTTTCACCGAGTTCGCGTTTATATCACCGCCGAAAAGGCAGTTCTCAATAATCGTCTGCTTCTCCCGAAACAGCGTTTCCTGCACGCG
>Ga0164242_10008274_pt1 | contig 11287 bp, 11 predicted proteins | sample OricomgcompostMG_FD_108783 | JGI IMG/M metagenome (GOLD analysis project Ga0164242, IMG submission 108783) | Miracle-Growth compost microbial communities from Emeryville, California, USA - Original compost - Miracle growth compost (MG) ...
AAGAGCGCCACGATGATGAAGATACCGGTAATGATCAGGCCGGCCACGAGCATCCCACGCTGCAGTCCGACGCTCTGACGCAACTGGTGCACGATCGGCAGCCTGTCGACGAGGCGACGCTTCTGACGCGATTGCATGGAGGTCATCTCAGTACCTCACCCTCGGGTCGATCAGCGCGGCGATGACGTCGACGATGAAGTTCGTCAATGCGACGATGACCGCGAGCAGGGCGACGATTCCCTGCACGGCGACGAAATCGCGCGCCTGCAAGTATTGCGCGAGCTGAAAGCCCAGACCCTTCCATTCGAAGGTCGTCTCGGTCAGGACCGCGCCGCCGAGAAGCAGGGCGATCTGCAGGCCGATCACCGTGATGATGGGAATCAGCGCCGGTTTGTACGCGTGTTTTCGCACCAGCCGTGCCTCGCCGACGCCGCGCGATCGAGCGGCATCAACGTAATCGGTCGACAGCGTGCCGATCATGTTGGTGCGCACGAGCCGCAGAAACACGCCGGCGGTCAGCAGACCGAGCGCGATGCCTGGCAGCACCGCGTGTGACAGCACGTCACCGACGATGGCCGGGTCCCCCGTCTGGATCGAGTCGATCAGGTAGATGCCGGTCGGATGCGGCAGCGTCTGCATGGTCAATTCGTCGCTGGTGGTGGCGCGTCCCGCCACAGGTAACCAGTCGAGCCAGATCGAGAAGATCAGCTTGAGCAGAAGACCGGAGAAGAAAACCGGAGTCGCGTAGCAGAGGATGGCGAACACGCGCAGCGACGCATCCTGACCTTTGTCGCGGAAGTATGCCGCCACCATGCCGAGTGGGATGCCGACGATGAAGGCGACGATGAGTGCGTAGAACGCCAGCTCGAGCGTTGCCGCACCGTATGTGACGAGCACCGTGGTGATCTTCTGATGGTCGCTCAGCGTCGTGCCGAAATCCCCGGTGGCGATGTTGCCGAGGTATTGCAGGTACTGCACGATCAGCGGCCGGTCGTAGCCCGCCTCTGCCACGCGTTTGGCCAACTCTGCTGGCGGGAGCCGACCGCCGAGAGCGGCGGTGATCGGGTCTCCTGTGGTGCGCATCAGGAAGAAAACGAGCGTGACGAGAATGAAGATCGTCGGGAAGATCAGCAGAAAGCGGATGATGATGTATCTCACCAGTCCGCCGGACTGTTTTCGGGTTTTCGGTGCTGGGTCACCGCTGGTCGAGAGGTCAGCAGAGGTGATGGTTGTCGTCATTGAAGCCCATATCGTTTCAGCCGTTCGCCGGTGACGATTCCACGTCTGCGCTGCTCGTGGCGCGCAGGTAACCGGCGGTAAGCGAGTCTACTGCCGGAAGAGGCCCGGTCGGTCATCCCCGACCGGGCCCCCTCCGTGAGTGCCGGTGCGCGGTTACTTGCTCATCGGTGCGTAACGGAATTTGAAGGATGCATCCAGTGTCGTGCCCTTCACGTCCTTGGCGACGACGGCCGTCTGCGATCCTTGCAGGTACGGAAGCGTCGGAAGGTCCGCGGCGACCTTGTCCTGGATCTCCTCGATCAGCTTCGTGCGTGCCGACTTGTCCTTGGTGCCGACCTGCTCGGTGATCAACTTCTGCACTTCGGCGTTGTCGTAGTGGTTCGCCAGGAAGTTGTTCTTCGAGAAGAACGGCGTGAGGTAGTTGTCGGCGTCCGAGTAGTCGGGATACCAGCCCAGCTGGTATGCCGGATAGACGTCCGCAACACGGTCCTTCGAGTACTGCACGTACTCCGTGGACTGCAGGTCGACCTTGAACAATCCGCCTGACTCGAGCTGGTCCTTGATCAGCGCGTACTCGTCGCTGGATGACGGGCCGTAGTGGTCGGTGTTGTACTGCAGCTTCAACGCCACCGGGGTGGTGACGCCCGCCGACGCGAGAACGGCCTTCGCCTTGTCTGCTGATGGGCCTCCGTTGCCGTCGCCGTATGCCGACTTCAGTGAATCGGTCGCACCGGTCAGACCCTTGGGCACGTACGAGTAGAGCGGAGTGTATGTGTCCTTGTAGACCTGCGACGCTATCGCTTTCCTGTCGATGAGGTCTGCGGCCGCCTGGCGTACCGCGGTGGCCTTGGCTGCGTCAGCATCCGGCGTCGTCGCTCCGTACGGCATCGTGTTGAAGTTGAACACGATGTAGCGGATCTCTCCGCCTGGACCGTCGACGACCTTGACCTTGCTGTCCTTGCGCAGGCTCGCGGTGTCTGTCGCGGAGAGGCTGCGGAACGCCACATCGATGTTGCCCTGCTGGATGTCCAGCTTGAGGTTGGATGCGTCCGTGTAGTACTTCACGTTGACTGTCTTGGTCTTCGCGGCCGGCAGCAGGCCCTTGTAGTCCGGGTTCGCCTTGTACTGGATCAGGCTGTTGACCTTGTAGCTGGAGATCGTGTACTGGCCGGCGAATGCCTTGTCCTTGACGATCGTGGCGTCCGGTGTCACCTTGGTGGCCGAGAACGACTGCTCGTCAACGATCGGCCCTGCCGGACTGGAAAGCACCTGCGGGAAGGTCTGGTCGTTGGCCACCTTGAGGTGGAACACGGCGGTCGTCGCGTTCGGCGTGGTCACCTTAGACAGGTTGCCGAGCAGGGAGGCGGGGCCGTTCGGGTCGTTGATCTTCAGCTGACGCTCGAACGTGAACTTCACGTCGGACGACGTCAGCTTGTGGCCGTTGGCGAACGTCAGCCCCTTCTTGAGCTTCACCGTGTATTCGGTCGGGGAGGTGAAGCTGGCGCTCGCGGCGATGTCCGGCTTCACGTCCGGGCTACCGTACGGCGTGTTCATCAAGAACGGGTACACCTGGTTCATGACGGCGAACGATCCGTTGTCGTACGAGCCTGCCGGGTCGATGCTCGTGATCTTGTCGGTCGTGCCGACGGTCAGTGTTCCCGAGCTGCTCGAGTTGCTCGAATTACCCGAGCATCCTGTGAGCACGAGTGCCGTGGCGGCGAATGCAGCTGTGGCTGCGAGAACGCGCCTGGCGGTTGCGGATTTCATACCCGTATTCCTCTTTTCGGTGTCATCTCATCACTGCGATGACGGCTCAACGATGAGATCCGTCGTCACGCAGTAGCTTAGTGTTAGCACAGAATCTCACCTGCATGGTCCGTTGAGCCAGGGCAAGCGCGTGATCTTTACCGAGCTGAGATCTGGTACACGGTTATTCGTCGCGAAGTCGTCGGCGCTGAGCCTCGACGTCGACCAGTTCGCGCTGCAACGCGTTGTATGCTTCGCGGTCGCTCGGGTCGGCACGCTGCAGTCTTCCGAGCAGCTCGGCTTTCCGCGCGAGCAGGCCCTTGTCGACGAGAGACGCGACCACGCCACGGGCGTATGGCCCGAGCGCCGCTTCATCGCGCTCGGGAAGTGGCGCTACGCCGAGTTGCTGAACGAGGCCGGCGAAGGCCGTCGGGACTTCCTCGATCACGCGTGTTAGCCACTCAGCAGAATCCCTCGCATCGAGGCTGGCCGCGATGCCGTCTCGCACGACGACGAGACTCTGGTTGTGGAAGGCGGTCTGAGCCGCTCGCTGCACCAGATCGCCGCCGACCAGGTCGGGGTGCTGCAGAATCGCCATCAGGGCGTCGCGCTCCAGCCGCGTGGCCGGGTCCGTGCCCAACTCGGTCAGCTGCGGCCCACGTGGCGCCGATGGTTCGGCATCCTCTGTCGAGCCACCCGGATACCTGCGGCGCTGTATCTCCTGGCCCCTACCACGCGAGACGGCCGCTGCGACCTCGTTCAGCTCGACGCCGAGCATCCGCGCGAGTTCGCGGGTGTAGCCCGGCTTCAACGCGGGATCGCGAATGTCGGCGACAACGGGGGCGGCCGCGCGCAGCGCCGCGACACGCCCCTCCACAGTTTCGAGGTTGTACTGCGACAGCACCTGCCGGATCATGAACTCGAACATCGGCTTCTTGGCGTCGATCATGCGGCGCACCGCATCGTCGCCCAGCTTCAACCGGAGGTCGCACGGGTCGAGGCCTTCCTGGCCCACCGCGACGTATGTCTGCGCGGCAAACCGTTGTTCCTCAGAGAACGCGCGCATCGCCGCTTTCTGGCCGGCCGCATCCGGGTCGAACGTGAACACCACTTCGCCGAGGCCGTTGTCGTCGCCGAGCACACGCCGCAGTACCTTGATGTGGTCGACGCCGAACGCTGTTCCGCACGTCGCGACCGCGGTGGTGATGCCTGCCAGGTGGCATGCCATCACGTCGGTGTATCCCTCAACGACGACGACCTGCCTCCCACGCGAGATGTCGCGCTTGGCCAGGTCGAGCCCGTAGAGCACCTGCGCCTTGTGATACACCGGCGTTTCGGGAGTGTTGAGATACTTCGGCCCCTTGTCGTCGTCGAGCAGACGACGAGCGCCGAATCCAACCGTCTGCCCGGTGATGTCGCGGATCGGCCAGATCAGCCGCCCTCGGAACCTGTCGTAGACCCCTCGCTCGCCGCTGGACACCAGTCCGCTTGTGACAAGCTCGTCTGTGCTGTACCCCTTGCCGCGAAGATGGTTGGTGAGCTCGTCCCAGCTCTTCGGTGCGAACCCCACCCCGAAGCGTGCCGCGGCTATCGCATCGAAACCTCGTTCGCCGAGGAACCTCCTGCCGATATCGGCGTCCGGGCTGGATAGCCGCGCGGTGAAGAATTCCTCGGCTGCGGCGTTCGCGGCAAGCACGCGGGCCCGGTTGCCCGATTCGGTGGGGCCGCCGCCGTCCTCATAGTGCAGTTCCAGCCCGAGGCGGCCCGCGAGCCGCTCGACGGCCTCGCTAAAGCTGACGTGGTCCATCTTCTGCAGGAACGTGTAGACGTCGCCGCTCTCACCACATCCGAAGCAGTGGTACATGCCGACCTGCGGTCGTACGTGGAAGCTCGGACTGCGCTCGTCATGGAACGGGCACAAACCCTTGAGGGAACCGACTCCTGCAGATTTCAAACTGACGAAATCGCCGACGATGTCTGCCAGGTTCGTTCGCGCCTTGACCTCTTCGATGTCACTCTGTCGAATACGGCCGGCCATGCTTCGATTCTAGTGAGCGCACCGACACCGGCCGCCCGCTCACGCGCCTCTGCTGAGCCGCTCGTACCACGCGATCGCGGACTGGTCGGTCAAACTGGCGACCTGGTCGACGACGACACGTTTGCGCGCGGCATCGTCCGCAGCGCCACGCCAGTCCTCCGCGAAGCCGCTCTCGAGTGCAGCATCGCCGCGCTGCAGGAGAACATCGGCCAGGACCGTGAGCATCTCGCGTTGCCGCGTATAGATCGGCTGCCTGGTGTTCTTCGACATGACGAATGTGGCGACGATGCCTTTGAGCACGGCGATCTCGGCCTGAATCGACGGCGGCACGACGACGTCTGCGTTGAAGCGGATGAGGCTCGGCCCTGGGAACGCCTCGCGTGTTGCGCGAGTTGCGGCGCCGGCGAAACGCCCGATCAGCTGACTCGTGAGGTTCTTCAGTTGTGCCTGTGCGTGACGTGAGCCATCCCAGTCGGCGAGCCAGACGTCGAGCCTGTCCAATCGATCGAACGCGGCGATCAGCTCACCGTGGCTCACCTCTCCGCCGATCCACTCATACATCGACGATACGAGCTCGTCATGGTCGACGCGGCTGCCCAGCGCGGCGACGTCGATGTAGCCGTTGACCACCGCGTCCTCGAAATCGTGCACCGAGTACGCGATATCGTCCGAGAGGTCCATCACCTGCGCTTCGACGCACCGCACGCGCTCGGGGGCGCCCGCGCGCATCCATTCGAACGCAGGCTCGTCGTCGGCATAGAAACCGAATTTGGCTCGGCCGCTCGGGTCGGCGACCGACTGGCCCGCCGGCCAGGGATACTTGCAGCTGGCGTCAAGGCTGGCGCGCGTGAGATTCAGCCCATACGCACGGCCGTCGTCGCCGAACACCTTGGGCTCCAGCCGGCTGAGCAGACGCAGCGTCTGTGCGTTGCCCTCGAACCCTCCGACGTCGTGCGCCCAACTGCTGAGGGCCCGCTCACCGTTGTGCCCGAACGGCGGGTGACCGACGTCGTGGGCCAGGCACGCCGTGTCGACGACGTCCGGATCGAGTCCGAGACTTGCGGCGAGCTCTCGACCGACCTGCGCGACCTCCAACGAGTGCGTGAGACGGTTACGGGCGAAGTCGAGCCCTGCTGTCGGCGACAGCACCTGTGTCTTCGCGGCCAGACGGCGCAGCGCACTGGAGTGCAGCAGGCGCGCTCGGTCACGTGCGAAGTCGCTGCGCCGGCTGGAGTGCTGCTCGGGCAGCCAGCGTTCGCTGTCGTACTGCGAGTACGCCGCCTGGGCTTGTTCACCCGCCACTGTTGTGCACCTCCGCGGCGGCGACCTCGCTGCGCTGCGCTCCGGCGATCTCACGGGACTCCAGCCATCGATCGGGCAGTGAAGGAGTCTTGGGCGTCCCGGCTCGTCCGCGCGGGCCCTCGGCTCCTTCGCCCGGATACGGCTGGTCGTCGAGTGTTGCAAGCAACCGGTCGAGCGCGTCGAGCGTCTCGACCGTCGCCAGCCGAGCACGCAGCTCACCGCCGACCGGGTACCCCTTGAAATACCAAGCGACGTGCTTGCGGATGTCCCGGCAGCCGCGCTCCTCGCTCTCGAAGAACTCGACGAGCAGTTCGGCATGCCTGCGGAATGCTGCAGACACCTCGGCAAGCGACGGATGCGCCTGGGCCAGTGCAGCAGTCTCGGCGTCGATCCGCCCTGCACGATGCTGGAACGCGGCGGCGAGGTCACCGAACAGCCATGGGCGTCCGAGGCATCCGCGCCCGACGACGACCCCGTCGCATCCGGTCTCATCGATCATGCGCAGCGCGTCTGCCGACGACCAGATGTCCCCGTTGCCGAGCACCGGGATGCTCGTCACAGCCTGCTTCAGCGCCGCGACCGCCGACCAGTCGGCGTGGCCGGAGTAGAACTCCGCCGCCGTCCGCGCGTGCAGCGCCACCGCTGCGACGCCTGCGTCCTCCGCGATGCGGCCGGCGTCGAGATAGGTCAGATGGTCGGAGTCGATGCCCTTACGCATCTTCACGGTCAGCGGGACGTCTCCGGCCGCGGATACGGCGGCGCTCACGATGTCGCGGAACAGGTCGAGTTTCCACGGAAGCGCTGCCCCGCCGCCCTTGCGCGTGACCTTTGGCACTGGGCATCCGAAGTTGAGGTCGATGTGATCGGCGCGGTCTTCTGCCACGAGCATCGTCACCGCGTCACGCACCGTATTCGGATCGACGGCATACAGCTGGATGGACCGCGGCGTCTCACTCTCGTGATGCGTGATCAGGCGCATAGATTCGCGGGTGCGTTCGACGAGTGCGCGCGATGTGATCATCTCGCTGACGTAGAGACCTGCGCCGTATTCACGACACAACCGCCGGAATGCGGTGTTCGTGATTCCGGCCATTGGCGCGAGCACGACGGGCACGTCGAGGCGCAAAGATCCGATGGACAACTGCCCGGGTGCTGCCGGCTCAGGCGTGATCGGGGCGGGGATTATCGTTGCAGTGAGGGACATCAGGATTCAATTCTCCCAGATCATTCGCTTGGCATCAGAAATTGGAGCATCCATGAGCGACGAGACGCTCTCCGGTCGTGCACGAGTCGAGGCGGATGCCGCTTCTCGCGGACTGAAGGTTCGTATCGTCAAACGCCAGGAGGCAGGTTCGCTGCACGAGGCCGCCCGGTTGCTCGGGCTGCCGCCGAGCGGGATCGTCAAGACGCTGGTGGTCAAGCGTCACGGCGGCGACTACCTGTTCGCGCTCGTGCCTGGTGGACGCAAGATCTCCTGGCCGAAACTCCGAGCGCTCGTCGAGGTGAACAAGCTGTCGATGCCGGACGCCGCGGTTGCCAGAGACGCCACCGGCTACGAGCGAGGCACGATCACGCCGCTGGGAAGCAGCACACCGTGGCCGGTATACGCCGATGAGTCCATCGTGGGGGCCGAAATCGCGATGGGCTCAGGAGAGCACGGCTACAGTGCCTTCGTCGACGCGGACTCGCTGCTGTCTGCGTTCGGCGCCGTTGTGGCCGACATCACCGACCCGGAGTGATGCGCAGCGGCATCCGTGTCTGGAACCGCGCACACGTCGCCGTCGCAGACGACCGCGTTCGGGTCGCCGAGCGGCGTCAGCGCGCTCATGCGACGACCTCGGCGTTCCCGCTGCGCTCGCCCCACACCTGCTCGAGAACCTGAGCGAACGTCCCCGCTTCTTGGGCGCCTGAGACGCCGTACTTTCCGTCGATGACGAAGAATGGAACGCCCTGAATGCCGTACTCCTGCGCCAGCGCCTGATCGGCGCGCACGTCGGAGAGGTATTCGTCCGCGGTAAGTGACCGCACGACGTCCGCGCGGTCGAGGCCGATCTCGGCGGCGAGGTCGGCAAGATCCTCGATGCGCCCGACGTGCTTGCCCTCGATGAAGTACGCCTTCAGGAGGCGCTCTTTGGCTTCGAGTTGCTTGCCGTGCGCTTTCGCATAGTGCACCAGCTGGTGCGCCTTGACCGTGTTGGTGTGTTTCAGCGCGTCGTAGTCGTAGTGCAGGCCCACCTGCTCGGCGATCCCGCTGACGCGATCGAGCATCGCGCCCACCTGGTCGGCCGGGATTGCCTTGTGCGTGGCGAGAAAGTCGGTTTCCGTGCCGTCGAAATCCACCGGGGTATCCGGCGAGAGTTCGTAGCTGTGATACTCGATCTCGACAGCGCGGCCATCACCGGAGCCGGCGAACAGGCCAGACCCGGCTTCGAACTTGCGCTTGCCGATGTAACACCACGGGCAGGCGATATCCGACCAGATGTCGACCTTGATCGGAGCAGTATCGATGGATTGACTCATGCCGGGGGCAACAGATCACGACACCGCGATATTCCCGCGAGCGTGCACAAGGGCACGCATTAGGATCGTGAAATGGCGGTCACAGACGAGGCGATCTCGCGAATCAAGCAGATGATCCTCGATGGCGAGCTGAAGCCGGGCGACCGGCTGCCTCCCGAGAACGAGTTGAGCGCGCATCTCGGACTGTCGCGCAGTTCCCTGCGCGAGGCGGTGAAGGCGCTCGAGCTGATCAAGGTGCTCGACGTTCGTCGCGGCGATGGCACGTACGTGACGAGCCTCGAGCCGCAGTTGTTGCTGGAAGCCGTCTCGTTCGTGCTCGATCTGCACCAGGACGCCTCGGTGCTCGACCTGTTCGCAGTGCGAAGGATTCTCGAACCGGCGGCGGCGGCCATGGCCGCCAGGCTGATCGATGAGGAGACCGTGAATACGCTCATTGCGATGGTGGATGCCGTCGGCGATGACACCACCGTGGAGGGGCTCGTCGCGCACGACCTGCAATTCCACCGGTTGATCGTGAGTGCGTGCGGAAACTCGTATCTCTCCAGTCTGCTCGACGGTCTCTCCAGCAGCACGGTGCGTGCGCGCATCTGGCGTGGTCTCACGCAAGCGCACTCCGTGGAACGCACCCTTGCCGAGCATCATGCGATCGCAGCAGCACTCGGGCGCGGTGACGCCGAACTGGCGCAGTCGTTGACAACGGTGCACATCTCCGGTGTCGAGCAGTGGCTGCGTGAGGCTCTTGCCTGAGCCTCACGTCACGATGCCCTTGCGCACAAGGGCGTTCCCATACGGGCGAGTCTCGCCGGTGCGCACAATCAAAAAGGCATCTGCGGCCAGCTCGTAGAAGGCGTGACGCTCCACGAAACGGGTGTCGGCATCCGTGGCGGCCGTAGCGTGTATCAACTCGCGTTGCACCGGCAGGACATCGCCGTCCGCCGCTTCCATCAGGTCGAGCGCAGGGGCATCGTCAAGCGGAATGACGGTTCGAATCGCTGCCAGCACGTCCGGCGTCGCCAGCGATGGCAGCTCGATGTAGCGACGCCCCAACCTGGCGCCAGGGAAGTGCGCGTCGGCGACGACCACAGCGTCCGAATGCCCCATGCTGTCCAAATGTGCGAGCAGCGCGCCTGTCAGTATCGGATGAATCCCGGTTAGCACAGCATCTCCTCATCGAGTCAAGTCGTAGACGCGCAGGGCAGTGTCTGCGAATATCTGGCGCTGCTCGTCGTGGGACAGTTCCGCGCTGAGTTCATCCAGCACGGCAAGCGTCGGCGCGTATCCGCCGTCCGGCACGGTCATCGGCCAATCTCCGCCATACATCAGGCGCTCTGCACCGAACAGTTCCAGCGCGTGATCCCACGTCGGCCGCAGCGCGGCTGCGCTGTACTCGACGCCGGGCACGCGCAGTCCTGACAGCTTCGCGACCGTGTTGGGGAGCTCCGCCAGGGCGACTATGCCCCGTAACCACTGCTCGTACTGCCCCGCCTGCCCGTGCCGAACAGACCTGGGCGGCTTGCCGAGGTGATCGAGCACGATCATCAGCCCCGGCACGTCCTTGGCAAGATCGATCGTCGCCTGCAGATGGCGCGGCCACGCGTTGGGTACATCGAAGGGCAGTCCCGCCGCCGCGACGAGCGCCAACGATGTGCGCACGGCGGGCAGGCCCAGAACGTCCGGCCGAGGATCGTCGTGGATGAGCTGTCGAACCCCCCGGAACAACGGATCGTGCAGGCGCTGTTCGAGTCGGGATTCCGCCGTACCGGGCTCGTCCAGTGGAATCCATCCGACGACTCCGCGCACCCAGCCGTTCGCGTGGGCAACCTCGAGCAGATAATCACTTTCCCGCTCCGTATCGTCGGCTTGCACCAGAACAGCGCCATCGATTCCAGACTCGCGCAGTTCGTGTTCAGCCTCCCCCGCGCTGAAATTCCTGCCGAGCTGTCCTATTTGCCCATCGAGCCATTCGTACGAACTGCGCGATCGATCCCACACGTGCACGTGCGCATCGATGCGCATGCCGGTTGCGTTCATGTCGGTATCAACCCTTCGGCAGCCAGAGCACGCCACAGGGATTCCGGGATGACTGCTGACATCCTGCGTGCGTTCTGGTGCACCTGCCTCGCGTCTGCCGCCCCGACGAGCACTGTGTCGACGATGGGATCGCGCAACGAGTACTGCAGCGCAGCTGCGGGAAGCTCGACGCCGTGCGCCGAGCAGATCTCGGCCAGACGGCGTGCGCGTTGCAGCTTCTGCTTCGGCACATCGCCGTTGTCGTAGTGGGAGTCCTCGCGCGGACGGGCATGGGCGAGCAACCCGGAGTTGTACACGGCCGTGTTCACGATCCGAATCCCGGAGCTCTCGCACCCAGGCACGAGGGCTTCCAGCGCCGGCTGTTCCAGCAGCGTGTATCGGCCGGCGAGCATGATCAGATCGATGCCGCCT
>Ga0164242_10008275_pt1 | contig 11287 bp, 10 predicted proteins | sample OricomgcompostMG_FD_108783 | JGI IMG/M metagenome (GOLD analysis project Ga0164242, IMG submission 108783) | Miracle-Growth compost microbial communities from Emeryville, California, USA - Original compost - Miracle growth compost (MG) ...
ATCGAGAACACCGGGACGCGCGAAGACCTCCGTCGACGAGTGACGGAGGTCTTCGACGAGCTACGCGGCTGAGTTCAGGCTGCCAAGTCCGGGTCGGCGAAGCGGCGCAGCTTCTGCAGCGCCTCGCGCTCCAGCTGCCGGACCCGCTCGGCGGAGATGCCGTGCTTGAGTCCGATGTCGGCCAGCTTGTGCTGGCGGCCGTCGACCAGGCCGTAGCGAGCCCGGATGATGTCGGCGGCGCGGTCATCGAGGCGGCCGACCAGGCTGTTGAGCCGCTCGCGCGACTCCACGTCGATGAAGTTGAGATCGGGGCCCGGCGAGGTCTCCTGGGCCATCAGGTCGCCGAGTGAGGTGTCGCCGTCGTCGTCGACGGGGGAGTCGAGGCTGACGTGCTCGCGGCCCCACGCCATCAGGTCCAGGACCCGGTCGAGCTCCATGTCGAGCTCCTTGGCGATCTCGGCCGGCTCGGGCTCACGGCCCAGCTGCCGCTCGAGCGTACGGCGAGCACCGCCGACCTGGTTGAGCTCCTCCACCACGTGCACCGGCAGCCGCACCACGCGCGCCTGCTGGTCGATGCCGCGGGTGATCGCCTGCCGCACCCACCAGGTGGCGTAGGTGGAGAACTTGTAGCCCTTGGTGTAGTCGAACTTCTCGACCGCACGGATCAGGCCGGTGTTGCCCTCCTGGATCAGGTCCAGCATCGGCATCTGCGCCCGGCCGTACTTGCGCGCGATCGAGACGACCAGGCGCAGGTTGGCCGTGATGAACCGGTCCACGGCCTTGCGGCCCTCCTCGGCCAGCCACTCCAGCTCCTCGCGGGTGGCGCGGCCCGGGGCCTTGCGGCCGTAACGGCCCTCCGCCAGCAGATGCTCGGCCATCAACCCGGCCTCGATCGCCTTGGAGAGCTCGACCTCTGCGGCCGCGTCCAGGAGGTCGTTGCGCGCGATCTCGTCGAGGTACAGACCGACGCTGTCGCGGCCTTCGATCTCACGTGTCGCGGTCTGTGTCGCCATGGGACCCTCCTCAGCGCATGGGGCGAAATGCCCGACGTTGATGACAACGCTGCAAGTGCCCCGGGGATTCCCGCGGTATGCACCGGCCGGCGTCGTGCTCTTGCCCCGTTCGACGTGCGAGAACACCCGGAAAGTTGCGGCGCCAGGGAAGTCTCAGGGACTTCTCAGGGCATCCCCCGAACAGAGCCGGTGGCCACCACCTCGGCGTAGACACCGAAACACGGCTCGCCGGCCGCGTTGAGCGGGCGGTACGACGCCAGGCTCCGCAGCAGCCGCCCGTTGCGCTCGCCGGTGACCGGGTCGATGTCGATGACCGCACAGCGCGGGATCGGCCCCGCCACCCGGACCCTGGCCTCGCCCACCGCGAGCTCGCGACCCCGCCAGCCGTCCTCGGCGAACGGCTCGGCACCGGTGTCGATGACCAGCGTCGCCCGGAAGCGCGCCGGATCGATCGGCGTCCCGGTCCGGGCGGCCAGGTCGTCCAGCGTGGCCCGGGCCAGGAGCGTGACCCCGCCGCCGTAGATCACCGCACGCGGCGGCGCGGCCGCGAGTCGGACCGGCTTGCCGAGGTAGGCCGAGAGGAGTGCGTCGTGCGGCCCGTCGAGCAGCTCCAGGTCGGCAGCACGGCCCCAGTAGTCGCAGACGAGCCGCTCGCCGCTCGGCTCCGGCGTAGCGGTCGCCGCGGTGCCGTCGGGGAGGGTGACGCTCAGCGCGGTGCCCTCCAGCCGGGCGAGCACCGCGGTCAGGGTCGGGTGCTGGACGGTGCGCAGCACCCGCCGGGTGGCCACGTCGACCAGGCACAGCCTGCGGTCGCCGACGGCGCCGTACCGCTCCAGGCGGACCGAGGAGTGGGCGAGGTGGCGGGTCCCCTTGATCGGCGCGAGGCCGGCTCGCAGCACCGGCACCCGCGCCACTGCGTCAGGCAAGGCCCATCCGGTCGAGGATCCAGGCCAGGCTGAAGGCGCGGTCGTGCCAGGCCTTGTAGCGCCCCGAGACGCCGCCGTGGCCCGCCGCCATCTCGGTCTTGAGCAGGACGTCGGCGCCCGCGACCGCCCGCAGCTTCGCGACCCACTTGGCCGGCTCGACGTAGAGCACCCGGGTGTCGTTGAGCGAGGTCTCGGCCAGGATCGGCGGGTAGGGGTGTGGGGCGACGTTGTCGTAGGGCGCATACGAGGCGATGTAGTCGTAGACCTCGGGATCGGCCTCGGGGTTGCCCCACTCGTCGTACTCCACCACCGTCAGCGGCAGGGTCGCGTCCAGCATCGTGGTGAGGTTGTCCACGAACGGCACCGCCGCCACGATGCCGCCGAACTGCTCGGGCGCGAGGTTGGCGACCGCACCCATCAACAGGCCGCCGGCGCTGCCGCCCTCGGCGATGGTCAGCTCCGGGGTGGTCCAGCCGGTCGCGACCAGGTGCCGGGCGCAGGCGATGAAGTCGGTGAACGTGTTGCGCTTGGCCAGCTGCTTACCCTCGTCGTACCAGCGCCTGCCCATCTCGCCGCCGCCGCGGACGTGCGCGATGGCGAACGCCGCGCCGCGGTCGAGGACCGAGAGCCGGAAGAGGGAGAAGCTGGGGTCCATCGAGGCCTCGTAGGAGCCGTAGCCGTACAGGTGCAGCGGCACCGGCTTCCCCGCCGCGCGGGCGTCGCGGCGCACCACGATCGAGATCGGCACGTGCGCACCGTCCTCGGCGGTGGCCCACAGCCGGTGCTCCTCGTAGTCCTCGGGGTCGTAGCCGCCGAGCACGGGCTGCTGCTTGCGCAGGTGCAGGCTGCGGTCGCGCACGTCGTAGTCGTAGATCGAGCTGGGGATGCGCATGGTGGTGTAGCCGATCCGCACCGTCGGCTGGTCGAACGCCGGGTTGCCGCCCGAGCCGATGGTGTAGAGCTCGTCGTCGAAGGCGACCAGGTAGTCGTCGCGCACGCCGTCGTCGCAGAGCTCCAGGATCCGCAGCTGAGTCAGGCCCTGGCTGCGCTGGTGCACGACCAGGTGGCTGGCGAAGGCGTCCACCTCCTCCAGCCGGACGGCGGGGTCGTGCGGAATCAGCGGCTGCCAGCCCGACCGCGGCGTCGGCGCGATCGGGGCCGTCGCCAGCTCGAAGTCGGCTCCGGTGGCGTTGTGCAGCACCAGGAAGACGTCCTCGCCGCCGAGTCGGGCGTGCTCGAGGTTGTACTCGACGCCCTCCTCGCGTGCCGCGAACAGCTGCCAGCCGGCCTCGGGACGGTCCTGGTCGAGGAAGCGGTACTCGGTGGTGGTCTTGGCGCCCGACTCGATCACCAGGAAGCGGTCGGTGCGGGTGCGTCCCACGCCGCACCAGAACCGCTCGTCGGTCTCGTGGTAGACCAGCTCGTCCTCGTCCTGGTCGGTGCCGAGCACGTGCCGCCAGACCTTGTCGGGGCGCCAGGACGCATCGACGGTGGAGTAGTAGAAGCTCTCCCCGGCGCGGTCCCAGGTGACGCCGCCCATCACGCCCTCGAGCACGTCGGGCAGCAGGTCGCCGGTGGTGAGGTCCTTGACCCGGACGGTGTAGCGCTCGTCGCCCTTGACGTCGGTGCTGTAGGCCAGCAGCGTCGTGGTCGGGCTGACCGCACTGCCGCCGAGGGAGAAGAAGTCGTGGCCCTCGGCGAGCTCGTTGTGGTCCAGCAGCATCTCCTCGCCGGGTAGGGCGGGCTGGTCGGCGGCCACTTCCGCGGGCGTCGGCGGGGTCCAGTCGTCCTCGTCGGCGACCGGGACGCGGCAGGAGGCGCCGTACTCCTTGCCCTCGAAGGAGCGGCCGTAGTACCAGTAGCCGCGGTTGCGGGTCGGCACCGACAGGTCGGTCTCCTGGGTGCGGGCCTTGATCTCCTCGAAGAGCCGCTGCCGCAGGTCCGCGAGGTGGGCGGTGCGCGCGGCGGTGTAGGCGTTCTCGGCCTCGAGGTAGGCGATCACCTCGGGGTTGTCCTTGTCCCGCAGCCACTCGTAGTCGTCGGTGCGGGTGCGACCGTGATGCGTGCTGGTAACGGGTCGCCTCGCGGCGACGGGCGGCTGCTCGGGCATGTCGGTGACCCTATCCTCGGATGCCATGACCCCGACCGTGGACCTCAACGCCGATCTGGGCGAGGAGATCACCGACGACGCGGGGCTGCTCGCGGTGGTGACCTCGGCGAACGTCGCGTGCGGCTTCCACGCGGGCAGCCCGGCGATCATGCGTGCGGTCTGTGCCGAGGCCGCGCGCCGCGGCGTGGCGGTCGGCGCCCAGGTCTCCTACGCCGACCGGCCCAACTTCGGCCGGGTCGAACTCGACGTGCCCTATGACGTGCTCCGCGACCAGGTGGCCGAGCAGGTCGGCGTGCTGACGGCGCTCGCCGCGGCCGAGGGCATCCCGGTCGGCTACGTGAAGCCGCACGGAGCGCTCTACCACCGCACCCTGGACGACGCCGAGCAGGCGGCGGCGGTGCTCGCCGGCTCCGGCACGCTCCCGGTCCTCGGTATGACCGGGTCGCTGCTGGAGCAGGCGCAGGCCCAGGGGCGTTCGGTGTGGCATGAGGGCTTCCCCGATCGCGGGTACGACGAGCGCGGCCGGCTGGTGCCGCGCTCGCGGCCGGGTGCGCTGGTCACCTCCGCCGAGGCGATCGTGGCCAACGCGCTGTCGCTGGCGACGCGGGTGGACTCGCTGTGCCTGCATGGCGACTCACCGGGTGCCGTCGATCACGCCCGCGCGGTCCGGTCCGCGTTGGAGGACGCCGGCTGGACGCTGGCCCGGTTCTCCTGACGCCGCCGGCGAGCCGGCGCCGCGGTGGCGTCGTACGGCGTCGAGCACGGCCGGCTGGCCGACCAGCACGCCGCCCAGCACCAGAGCCATCCCGGCCAGCCGCACCGGGGTGAGCCGCTCACCGGCCAGGGCGACGCCGATGACGGTGCCGGACACCGGGTTGAGCAGGCCGACCAGGGACACCGCCGCCGCGGGCAGTCGGCGCATGCCCTGGAACCAGACCACGTAGGCCAGCACCGTGCCGGCCAGGCCGAGCCAGGCGAACCCGCCCAGCGCCCGACCGTCGAGGTGCGGCGGTGCGCCCTCGGCGAGCAGCGCGACCGGCACCAGCACCAGGCCGCCGAAGATCAGCTGCCAGGCGGTGAACGTCAGCAGGTCGACCGGCGGACGCCAGGTCTTGACCAGCACGAAGCCGAGGGAGGAGATCGCGACGGCTACCAGTGAGGCCAGCACGCCGAGCGCGTCGACGGCGCTGGCGCCGCGCCAGACCAGCAGGGCCACGCCGGCGATGCCGACGACAGCCGCCGCCAGCGAGGCCCGACGTGGGCGCTCGCCGGCCAACGCCCAGGCAAGCAGCATGATCATCAGCGGCGAGGTGGCGGTCAGCGTCGAGGCCAGCCCGCCGGGCAGGCGGTCGGAGGCGATGAAGATCAAGGTGAAGAACGCGGAGAAGTTCAAGACGCCCAGCAGCGCCGTGCGCCACCACCAGGATCCCCGCAGCAGGCCCGGGCGCAGGGCGAGCAGCAGCAGGCCGAAGGGCAGCGCCCGCACGGCCGCGCCGAACAGCGGCCGGTCGGCGGGCAGGTAGGTGGCGGTGACGTAGTAGCCCGAACCCCACGCCACCGGGGCGGCCGCGGCCGCCGCCAGCCATTTGATTTCCATGGAAGATATAGTCGCTTCCCTGGAAGATATATTCCAGCCATGACCGACCACGTCGCCCGAGTGATCGCGCAGTGGCGGCGGGAGCGACCCGACCTCGATCCGTCGCCACAGGGTGTCATCGCCCGGCTGCACCGCATCGCCAACCGGCTCACCGAGGAGCTCGTGGCGGTGTACGCCGCCCACGAGCTCGGCGAGGGCGAGTTCGACATCCTGGCCACGCTGCGCCGGCAGGGTGCGCCGTACGCGTTGAGCGCCGGTGAGCTGGCCGCCCAGACGATGGTGACCTCGGGCGCGATCACGAAGCGGGTCGACCGCTGCGTCGCGCGCGGCTGGGTGACCCGGGCGCCCAGCGACCTGGACGGGCGTGGGCGGGTGGTCGCGCTGACGCCGGCCGGGCGGGCCTTGATCGACGCCGCCTTCACCGACCACCTGGCGAACGAGAAGCGGTTGTTGGCGCACTTCACCGTCGCCGAGCGGGAGCAGTTGGCCGGACTGCTGACCGGCTGGGCCGAGGAGCTCGGGCTGTGAGTGTCACGGTCCGTCGCTACGGCGCGCAGGCGGCGTTGGTGGAGGTGAGCGACGCCAGCCAGGCGGCCGCGCTGGCAGCCTGGGCGCGGGCCGACGGGGTGCCGGCGGCGGAGATCGTGCCGGCCGCCCGCACGGTGCTGTTCGACGGCGTCGAGCCGGACTGGCTGGTCGGCCGGTTGGCCTCGTGGAAGCCGGAGGTCGCGCCGCCGCCGGGGCCGGTGGTGGAGGTGCCGGTGGTCTTCGACGGGCCCGACCTGGATTTCGTCGCGGCTCGGTGCGGTGGCGATCCCGCCGGGCTGCTGGCATCGGTGGAGCTGACCTCGGCGTTCTGCGGCTTCGCGCCCGGCTTCGCCTACCTGATCGGACTGCCGGACGCGCTGCGGATGCCGCGGCTGGCCAGCCCACGCGCGCGGGTCGAGCCAGGGTCGGTCGGTCTCGCGGACGCCTACTGCGGCGTCTATCCGACCGCCTCGCCGGGCGGGTGGCGGATCGTGGGCCACACCGACGCGGTGCTCTGGGACGCCTCGCGGGCGCAGCCGGCGCTGCTGGCGCCCGGCACCCGGGTGGTGCTGCGGCCGTGCTGAGCGTGCTCGGCACCGGGCCGCAGGTGCTGGTGCAGGACGCCGGGCGGGTCGGCTATGCCCACCTCGGCGTGCCGCGTGCGGGCGCGCTGGATGCCCCTGCTGCGAGGCTCGGCAACCGGCTGGTCGGCAACCCTGCCGGCGCGGCCGTGCTGGAGGTGCTGCTCGGCGGACTGGCACTGCGAGCCGAGGCGGGCTGTTGGGTGGCGGTGACCGGGGCCGAGGTCGCGGTGTCGGTCGACGAGGTCGCCCGCGGGCACGGCCGGGCGGAGTGGCTGCCGGCGGGGTCGGTGCTGCGGCTCGGCGTACCGCGCGTGGGGCTGCGGTCCTACGTCGCCGTCGCCGGCGGCATCGCCGTCGACCCCGTGCTCGGCTCCCGGTCCACCGACACGCTGGCCTGGGTCGGGCCGCCACCGGTCACGGTCGGGAACGTGCTGCCGGTCGGCGCCGCCCGCGGCGTACCCGCCGGTGTGGAGGCGCCGCTGCCACGCCGGCCCGGCCCGCTGCGGCTGCTGCCGGGCCCACATCCCGAGCTGTTCGGCGATCTCGGCGCCCTGACCCGGACGCGCTGGGAGGTGCTGCCGGCCTCGAACCGGATCGGGCTGCGGCTCTCCGGCCCGGCCGTGCCGCGGGCCGCGGGAGAGCTGCCCAGCGAGGGCACGGTGCTGGGCGCGGTGCAGGTGCCACCGGACGGGCGACCGGTGGTGCTGCTGGCCGACCGCGGGCCGACCGGCGGCTATCCGGTCGCGGCAGTGGTCCATCCCGACGACCTGTGGCAGTGCGCGCAGCTGCGGCCGGGCGAGGGCGTCAGCTTCCGGGCATGGGGGCCGCGATCGGCGGGCAGGGGCTGAGCGCTGGGTCGTCGGCGGCGTAGGACCGGACTGGGCCGGCCGGTGTCTCGGCGGTCTCGAACCGGACCGTCACCACTCCGCGGCCTGCACCCCAGACCCAGCCGCGACCCAGCTCCGCGTGGACGACATCCATGCCCGGGCTCCAGGTGTGGGGGCTGCGGGCCGGCTGCTCGGGCACCTCCTCGGGGATGTCCTCGGGCTGGCCCGCCTCGCCGAACAGGTCGTCCTGGATCCAGTCGGCCAGCCCGGAGACGCCCACGCCCAGCAGGCGGACGCCGGCCGAGGTGTCCAGGTCGGCCAGCAGCCCGCGCGCCAGCCGGGCGATGGTGGCGGCTTGGTCGGTCGGGGCAGGCAGCGTCGCCGATCGGTTGAGCGTGGTGAAGTCGAACAGGCGGACCTTGATCGTGACGGTGCGCCCGGACAGGCCGCTCTTGCGCAGCCGGGCGGCGACCTCGCCGGCCTGGCGGGTGAGCAGGTGCTCCATCAGGGTGCGGTCGGTCAGGTCGGTGTCGTACGTGCCCTCGACGCTCACCGACTTCGTCTCCCGCTCGGCCACCACCGGGCGGTCGTCCTGGGCGCGGGCGAGCGCGTACAAGCCCTGGCCGTGTGCCTTGCCGACCAGACGGACGAGCTCGTCGAGGCTGACCTGCTCCAGGTCGGTGACGGTGTGAATGCCGGCGCGCCGCAGCCGCTCGGCGGTGGCCGGGCCGACGCCCGGGATGATCTGCACGCTCATCGGCCGCAGCAGCGCCAGCTCGCTCCCGGGAGGTACGACGACCAGGCCGTCCGGCTTCTCCAGGTCGCTGGCCACCTTCGCGATGAACTTGCTGGTGCCCAGCCCCACGCTCGCCGTCAGCCCGCCGGTCGCCTGCTTGACGGTGGCGCGGAGGTGGTGGGCCAGGGTGGTGACCGTCTCCACGTCGAGGTCGGGCAGATCGGCCTGGGCCAGGTCGACGAAGGCCTCGTCGAGCGAGAGCGGCTCCACCAGTGGGGAGACCTCGCGTAGCAGACCCATCACGATGTCGCTGACCGCCCGGTAAGCCTCGAAGCGCGGATAGAGGAAGGCGGCGTGCGGGCACCGCGCCCGGGCCTCACGGGTCGACATGGCAGACCTCACGCCGTAGCGGCGCGCCTCGTAGCTCGCGGTGGCGACCACGCCGCGGCCACCGATCCCGCCGACTACCACCGGCTTACCGCGCAGGGACGGCTTGTCGCGCTGCTCCACGGAGGCGAAGAACGCGTCGAGGTCGAGGTGGAGCACCGACGCGTGGGACCGCATGGGTTTCTCCTATGTCAAGCCGCGGCCGGGATGGTGGCCGGTCGGGTGCTGGAGTTGTGGTTGTTCTTCGGGGTGTTGAACACGACTCGTGCGAGTCGTCGCTTGAGTGCGCGGAGGGCTTCGGTGGTGGAGTTCCCAGCAGCGAGGCGCTTGTCGTAGTAAGCCCGTCCCAGCCCGTCGAGCCTGATCTGAGTGACCGAGATACGGTGCAGCGCAGCGTTGAGCTGCCGGTTGCCGGACTTGTTCATCCTCACCCGGCCCTTGGTGCGTCCCGACCAGACCGGGATCGGCGCGACTCCGGCGTGCATGGCGTACTTGGCCTCGTGAGCGAAGCGGCCGATGCCGGCGGTCTCTGCGACGATCTTGGCCGCGGTCAACGCACCACAGCCGGGCAACTCCAGCAATACCGGCGCCTGGGCGGCGACCAGCGCGCTGATCTCCTTCTCCAACGCGTTGACCCGGCAGGTGAGCTGCTCGATGTCAGCCAGCAACTCCAGGCCCAACCGGGCGTCGATGCCATCGCGACCGTTGAGCAACTCGACCAGCTCAGCGCGCGTCTTGGCACGGTCCAGCGACTTCGGTGCCGGGTCCACCCTCGGATCGGTGCGGTGCAGGTGCCAGCGGAACCGGTTGATGATCGCAGTGCGCTGGTTGACCAGGTCCTCACGATGGTCGACCAGCAGCTTCACCTCCCGTGAGGCCTCGTCGTGGGACGCGACCGGCAGATCGGGCTCACGCAGCGCGGCGCGGGCGACCGCGAGCGCGTCGATCGGATCCGACTTGCCGCGAGTACGCGCAGTGCGGCGTTGCTCGGCCATCATCTTCGGCGGGACCCGTACCACCCGCTCCCCGGCATCGAGCAGATCGAGCTCGAGCCGGGCCGAGAGGTGACGGCAGTCCTCGATCGCCCACATGACCCCGTCGACGAAGCGGGCTCGCGCCCAAGAGATCGCCTTGTCATGGCCCTTCGGATCCGCCCTCACCGTGAGCTCAGCAAGCTTGCGGCCAGCCTCATCGACCGCGACGAAGGTGTGCGTCCGCTTGTGCACATCCGAACCGATGACAACCATGGTGGTTGCCTCCTTTCACCCTGATCAGTGACGGGACGGTCGGACCGGTCGGCGGACACATCTCAGTGGGGGCGACGCCACGCTCCTATCAAGTCACGCCGGCCGGTCCTTCACACCCGCTGCCGGCAAAACCCATGAACACCAGACCCGAAGGCCGGCACCGACGCTATGAGCCAGACAGCGGATGCTCAGGATCCAACCACCGCGTGAGCGGCAACGTCACCCTGACACTGAGACGACGGTAGCGGGCGGCGCCGACGGTTCTGGTCCGGTGGTTCTGGTTCGGCGGTCCCGGTCCGCTCGTCGGCCACTTTCCGTGCACAGGCAGCGTTCCGGCGACGCTTTCCACAGGGCGTCGTGCGGAGCGCCGTCGCTGTCGGCGGCCGCGGGGATCGTCGAGGCATGACCACCACGTTTCTCGCCCGCAGTCCCGAGGACGTCCTCGCCGTCGTCCCGATCGTGCTCGGCTTCGAGCCGAGCGACTCGATCGTGCTCCTCACCTTCGGCGGCCTGACCCGCTTCCACGCCCGCGTCGACCTACCGCCTCCCGGCGACCCGGGTGCGCTCGACGAGGTCTGCGCCATGCTGCTCGAGCCATGTCTGCGGCACCGGGTGCCTCGGGTGCTCCTGGTGCTCTACAGCGACCAGCCCCGGCAGGCTCGCGCCGTCGCCCGCCGGCTGCGGCGCGAGCTGGGGCGCCGGCGGATCGAGATCGTCGACTGCCTGCGCGCCGACGGCCGACGGTGGTACGCCGTCGACCGGCGACGCTCCGACGTGCCGGCGACCGGGTTGCCCTACGACGCCGCAGCGCACCCGTTCCGCGCCCAGGCGGTCATGGCCGGTCATGTCACCCTCGGTTCCCGCGAGGAGTTGGCCGCCCAGGTCGCCTCCGACCCGGCGGCGGTGGCACGGGTCACGGCGGAGCTGGAGGGCGCCGCGGTGCTGGGTGCCGAGGACGTGGCCACGCTGGTGCGGCGCCACACCGCCGCGGGGACCCTCCTCGACGATGCCGAGCTGGCGGGGCTGCTGCTGGCGATCCGCAGTCCTCCGGTCCGTGACGCCACCTGGATCGGGCTGAGTCGGGCCGACGCCGAGGCGCACGTCGCGCTGTGGTGTGACGTGGTGCGCCGGGCTCCCGAGGAGCTGGCGGGTGACGCCGCGGCCGTCCTCGGCCTGGTCTGCTGGATCGCCGGTCACGGCGCCCTCGCCTGGTGCGCCCTGGATCGCTGCGTCGCCGTCATGCCCCAGCACAGCCTCGGTGGGCTGGTCGCCCAGCTGCTGCGGGCCGCCGTCTCGCCGACCGCATGGGAGGCCGGCCGGGCGACGGCGGTG
>Ga0164242_10008276_pt1 | contig 11286 bp, 8 predicted proteins | sample OricomgcompostMG_FD_108783 | JGI IMG/M metagenome (GOLD analysis project Ga0164242, IMG submission 108783) | Miracle-Growth compost microbial communities from Emeryville, California, USA - Original compost - Miracle growth compost (MG) ...
CCAGGCGCCGTCGAGGTTGTCCCCGATGTCGCCGAGGTAGAGGTCGCCGTCGGGGCCCATCGAGATCGCCTCGGTGTCGCGGGGGTGGACCCCGCGCAGGGTGAGCGTGGCGACGGTCCGGCCAGTGGCGGCGTCGATCCCGTAGACGTACGGGCCGTCGCCGCTGTCGTTGTGCGTCCAGTACACGCCGGGGTGGAGGCGGCTCGCGACGAGGCCGCTGGACTCGGTGATCCTCGGGTCGCTGATCCGGAAGGCCACGGTGGGCCCCGCGGCGGCGGCCGGCAGGGCCGGGAGGCAGGCCAGGGCCGCGGCGGCGCACACGGCGGCCGTGCGGGCAAGGGCGCGCGGGCGCGGACGGCGGGGCAGACGCATGCGCCCAGCCTGCCATCCCCGTCCGTGCGCCCCGTCGGGCCCCCTCCCCTGGCCTGGACCCCCAGGTGCGGGCAGCCCCCGGGACAGCCCCCGGGAACGGCCCAGGCTCCCGGCATGGGCGGCGCCCCGGGAAACCGGCGGTAGGCGGCCCGCCGTTCCCGGGGCGGCGGGGCCCGCCGTTCCCGGCGCGCCGGTCAGCGGCTCACCGCGGGGGGGTCACCAGGCGAAGGACTCCGGGGACGGGCCGGGGCCGGGGAAGATCTCGTCGAGCGCGGCCAGGAACTCCTCGCCGAGTTCCAACGAGACCGCGCGCACGGCCGAGTCGAACTGCTCGCGCAGCCGGGGGCCGATGATCGGACCGGTGACCCCCGGCCGGGTGAGCAGCCAGGCCAGGCCGACGTCGCCGGGGTCGAAGCCGTGCTTGTCGCACAGGTCCTCGTACGCCTGGATGCGGGCGCGCTCCTCCGGCGTCTTCGGCGCGTCGGCCGACCGGCCGGTGGCCGAGCGGGCGCCGCCGCCCTCGCGCTCCTTGCGCAGCGCGCCGCCGAGCAGGCCGCCATGGAGCGGGGACCAGGGGATGACGCCGAGGCCGTAGTGGCGCGCGGCCGGGATGACCTCCATCTCGGCGTCGCGGGCGGCCAGGTTGTACAGGCACTGCTCGCTGACCAGACCGAGCGAACCGCGCCGGGCGGCGGCCTCGTTGGCCTGGGCGATGTGCCAGCCGGCGAAGTTGCTGGAGCCGGCGTAGAGGATCTTGCCCTGCTGGACGAGGACGTCGATCGCCTGCCAGATCTCCTCCCAGGGCGTGTTCCGGTCGACGTGGTGGAACTGGTAGAGGTCGATGTGGTCGGTCCGCAGCCGCTTCAGGCTGGCGTCGACGGCACGCCGGATGTTGAGCGCGGACAGCAGCCCGTAGTTGGGCCAGGAGGCGTCGTCCGGGGCCATGTCGCCGTAGACCTTGGTGGCCAGGACGGTCTTCTCGCGACGGCCGCCGCCCCGGGCGAACCAGCTGCCGACGATCTCCTCGGTGCGGCCCTTGTACTGGGGCCGTCCGTAGACGTTCGCGGTGTCGAAGAAGTTGACGCCGGCCTCGAGGGCCGCGTCCATGATGGCGTGGCTGTCGGCCTCGTCGGTCTGCGGGCCGAAGTTCATGGTGCCGAGGACGAGACGGCTGACCTTCAGGCCGGTACGGCCGAGCTGTGTGTACTCCATGGCTCTCCAGCCAAGCCCTTGGAGTGCGCTCCAATCAACCCCGCCATGCCGGAAGCGGTCCGGCCCGGCCACGCGCCGGGTCCGGCCGGGCCCGCACCGCCGGTCGCCCGCGGCCGGGCCCGCACCGCCGGGCGGCCGAGGGCTCAGCGGAACGCGGCGGCGACGATGACGACGGCGAGCAGGAGAACGAATGCCGCGGTCACGACGCGCGTACGGGTCTTGGGGTCCACGGTTCGAGGTTAACCGGCCGTGCCGGGTCCTCCGGCCCCCGGGGCGCCGCGTCCGAGGGGCCAGGCGGCGGCCGTACCGTACCGGGGCCGTTCCCCGGGCACCCCGGACCGCGGCGGCCGGCTCTCGACCAGGACGACCTCCCGCACGGGCCAGGGCGTCCCCTCGAAGGAGGCCAGCGCCTCGGCGTACGGGCGCAGCCGGACGGCGGCCGAGCGGGGCGTGCGGGCGAGGGTGAGGTGGGAGCGGAAGGCGTGGCTGTCGTCGGCGGGCGCCCCGGCCCGGCGCGCGCCCGCCCGTACCGAGCGGGCCAGGCCGGCCAGCGCGGCCTCGTCGCCGGTCACGGCGGTCCACAGCACCTGGTCGCCGAAGCGGCCGCCGCCGGCCAGCCGCAGCGTGTGCGGCGGGTGCCGGCGGGCGGCTCGGGCGAGCCGTTCGTCCAGGGCGGGCCGCAGGCCGTCGCCGACCTCACCGAGGAACGCCAGGGTGAGGTGCCAGTCCTCGGGGCGGGTCCAGCGCATCAGGTCGGCGCCGCGCAGCCGCCGCAGCGGGGCAAGGGCCGCGGCCAGTTCGCGTACGGCCTGCGGCGGCGGCAGCACCGCGACGAAGAGCCTCACCCGGTGTGCCCCCGATCTCGACGGGCCCGGGCGCTCCGGCCGCGCCCGGCGCCCCGACGCTACCGGAAGCCGAGCCCGACGCCGCAGGCCGACGCGGCCACGGCGCGGAGCCCCGGGCCCGGCGCCGCGTCGTCAGGCGGGAGAGGTGACCCGGGCGCCGGGCGTGCCGGGCGCGTCCAGCCCGTCCGGCCCGTCCTCAGCCCGGGGCGCGCCCTCGACGCCGCCCTTGCGGACGGCACGGACGGCAGCCGCCGCCCGCGGCGCCCGAGCGCCGTCGGCGCAGCCGGCGTCCTCGGCGGTCCCGTCGCCGTGGGCAACGGCGGCGCCGACCGCCGTGGTTTCCGTGCTCTCCTGGCGGCCTCGCGGGCCGTCCTGCGGGCCCGCGCCCGCGGTGCCCGCGCCCCCGGGCCCGTCGAGCGGCCCGGCTGGCTCGCGCGGTACCAGCGCGACGCGCGGGCCGCCACCGGTGCGCCGCAGGTCCAGCCGCAGCCGCAGCCCGCCGGCCCGGGCCAGCGCGGCGCCGACCGCGGCGGCCGCCGCGGCGGAGATCAGGCCGCCGCTGAGGAAGCCGATCCGGGCGCCGAAGGTGTCGGTGACCCAGCCCATGACAGGTCCGCCGATCGGGGTACCGCCGACGAAGACCATCATGTACAGGCTCATCACCCGGCCGCGCATGACCGGGTCGGTGGCCAGCTGGACGGTGGCGTTCGCGGTGGTGTTGAAGGTGAGGCCGAACACGCCGATGGGCAGCAGCAGCGCGGCGAACAACCAGAACGCCGGCGCCAGCGAGGCCACCACCTCCAGTGCGCCGAACAGCATCGCGGCCGCCACCAGCATCCGCAGCCGGGTGCGGCTGCGCCGGGCGGCCAGCAGCGCGCCGATCAGCGAACCGGCGGCCATCAGCGTGTTGAACAGGCCGTAGGTGCCGGCGCCCGAGGAGAAGACCTTGTTGGCGAAGGCCGACAGCCAGATCGGGAAGTTGAAGCCGAAGGTGCCGATGAAGCCGACGAGCACGATCGGCCAGATCAGCTCGGGCTTGCCCGCCACGTACCGCAGACCCTCGCGCAGCTGCCCCTTGCCGCGCGGCGCGCGCTCGATGCGGTGCAGCTCGGAGCCGCGCATCAGCAGCAGCCCGGTGATGGGGGCGAGGAAGGAGAGCCCGTTGAAGAGGAACGCCCAGCCGCTGCCCACGGCGGTGATCAGCACGCCGGCCACGGCCGGGCCGATCAGCCGGGCCGACTGGAAGTTGGCGGAGTTCAGCGAGACGGCGTTGCGCACGTGCGCGGGTCCGACCATCTCCATGACGAAGGTCTGCCGGGTGGGGTTGTCCACCACGGTGACCATGCCCAGCAGGAACGCGATGGCGTAGACGTGCCACACCTGGACGACACCGCTGAGGGTCAGAGTGGCCAGCGCCAGGCCCAGCACCCCGAGGGCGGCCTGGGTGCACAGCAGCAGCCGGCGCTTGGGGTAGCGGTCGGCGATGACGCCGCCGTACAGCCCGAAGAGCAGCATCGGCAGGAACTGGAGGGCGGTGGTGATGCCCACCGCGAAGGACGAGCCGGTGATGCTCAGCACCAGCCAGTCCTGGGCGATCCGCGACATCCAGGTGCCGGTGTTCGAGATCACGGCGCCGGTCGCGAAGAGCCGGTAGTTGCGGATCTTCAACGAGCTGAAGGTGCCCGTCCTCTTCTCCGCGGGACGGTCAGGTTCGGTTGCGGTATCTGGTCCGGCTGCCGAACTCAATCGGTACTCGCCTCCCCTTCCTCGGGTGTTCCTCGTTCTCGTACTGCTGCTGTGGTGCTGCCGTACTGCTGTTGTGGCTGCTGTCGTGGTTCTGTCGTGGTGCAGCCGTGGTGCCGCACCGCTCGGGCGCGGTCCGGCCCGGTGCCGGGGCGGCGCCGGGCCGTGGGCCGGTCACATGCGGGCCAGCTTCTCCAGGACGGGAGCGGCCTGGCGCAGCACCGCCAACTCCTCCTCGTCGAGTTTCTCGGCCAGCTCCGCGAGCCACGCGTTGCGCTTCCTGCGGCTCTCGGCGAGCATCGCGCCGGCCTGTTCCGTTCGGGTGACGACCACCTGGCGGCGGTCCTCGGGGTGCGGTCCGCGCACCACGAGCTGCTTCGCCTCCAGCATCGCCACGATCCGGGTCATGGACGGCGGCTGGACGTGCTCCTTGCGGGCGAGCTCGCCCGGTGTGGCGGAGCCGCAGCGCTCCAGAGCGGCCAGCACCGACATCTCGGTGGGGCTCAGCGTCTCGTCGACACGCTGGTGGCGCAGCCGGCGGGACAGTCGCATGACGGCGCTGCGCAGCTCGCTGACGGCCGCGCGGTCGGCCTCGGACAGTTCGGACACGATATTTAGCTTACCTCATTACCTAGGCTAACCACACCGGCGTGCATCCGTCACACACCGACCCGCGCGGCCTGGCCGTCCGCCGCACCATTTCATTCGTTCGGGTGGTTTTCGCGGCGAAAACGCTCCATGGGCCGACGGCCTGGCACGACCGTGGGCGCATGGCATCGAGAGCGGCATCGAGAGTGCTCAGCCTGCGGGTGGACGAGGAGCTGTGGGGACGCATCCGGGCCCATGCCGCCAGGCGCGGGATGAGCGTCCAGGACTACGTGGTCCGGGCCCTCGTCCGCGATGACTTCGACCAGCGGTTCATGGCCTCCGTCGAGGAGACCGACCGCTTCTACGCCGCCGCGGCCCCGGGCATGGCGCCGCCCCCGGCACCGGGAGCGGATCCGGTGCCGGGGGCGGCGGCCGAGGGCGGGCGCGGGGGCCTCGCGGACCGGGGTCAGACCAGGCCGAACGCCGGCATCAGGTAGTAGAAGGCGAAGACCGCGGCCACCGCGTAGAGCGCCACGGGCACCTCCCGCCAGCGGCCAGCCACCACGCGCAGCACGCAGAACGTGATGAAGCCGATGCCGATGCCGTTGGTGATGGAGTAGGTGAAGGGCATCATCACCATCGTCAGGAACGCCGGGATGGCGATGGTGAAGTCGCTCCAGTCCACCTCGCGCACCGATCCGGACAGGATCAGGAAGCCCACCGCGACCAGCGCGGGCGTGGCCGCCTGCGCGGGCACCATGGTGGCCAGCGGGGTGAGGAAGAGCGCGAGCACGAACATCAGGCCGGTGACCACACTGGCCAGGCCGGTGCGGGCGCCCTCGCCGGCGCCGGCGGTGGACTCCACGAAACAGGTGTTCGCCGAGGAGGAGCTGACACCACCGGCCGCGGTCGCGATGCCGTCGATCATCAGCACCCGGCTCATGCCGGGCAGGTCGCCCTTCTCGTCGAGCAGCTCGGCCTCGTCGCTGACGCCGAGGATCGTGCCCATGGCGTCGAAGAAGCACGACAGCAGCACGGTGAAGACGAAGAGGATGCCGGTCAGCACCCCGACCTGGTGGAACCCTCCGAAGAGGCTGAAGTGGCCGATCAGGCCGAAGTCGGGCGTGGAGACGGGGTTGCCGGGCCACTTGGGCACGGTCAGGCCCCAGCCGGCCGCCGGGACGTGCGCCACCGCGTTGAGGATCAGGCCGAGCGCGGTCATCGCCACGATGGAGATGAGGATCGCGCCGGGCACCTTGCGGACGACGAGGGCCAGGGTCAGCAGCGCGCCGAGCACGAAGACGAGCACCGGCCAACCGTTGAGGTGGCCGTTGCCGCCGAGCTGGAGCGGGACGGTGGTGTGCGCGGTGTCCGGGACGCGGGTGACGAAGCCGGAGTCGACCAGGCCGATCAGCAGGATGAACAGGCCGATGCCGATCGAGATGCCCTTGCGCAGGCCCAGCGGCACCGCGCTCATCACGCGCTCCCGCAGGCCGGTCGCGACCAGCAGCATGATCGCCAGGCCCGCCAGCACCACCATGCCCATCGCGTCCTGCCAGCTCATCCGGGGTGCGAGCTGGAGGGCGACGACGGTGTTGACGCCGAGGCCGGCGGCGAGCGCGATCGGCACGTTGCCGACGACGCCCATGAGCAGGGTGGTGAACGCGGCGGTGACCACCGTGGCGGTGACCAGCTGGCCACCCTGGAGGTGATGGCCGAACTTGTCCGTCCCCGAGCTGAGGATGATCGGATTCAGAACGATGATGTACGCCATCGCGAAGAACGTGGCCAGGCCGCCGCGGATCTCACGGGGGATGGACGAGCCGCGCTCGGAGATGCGGAAGAAGCGGTCGATCCCGCTGGGCGGCGGGCCGGCGGGCCGGGTCGCGACCGCGGGGGCGGGGGCCGAGGGGAACGGGGCCATGGGGTCCTCAGGGTGCTGTGCTCGCCGCGGATTTGGGCGATCGTACGAATGATTTACGTCAACAGGTGACCGTTTCAGTATGAACAAACAACAAAGCGAATGCTATCTCCGCGCGTAGAGCCTTGCCGGTGCTGGCCTCCGGTCGCCGCCTAGGGCCCCCGGAGGGCCCGCGCGGAGCGTCCCGCGGGCATCGGAGAGCGGTCCCGGAGGCGCTGGAGAGCGGTCGGCAGAGGACAATCCGAAGGCGGTCCCGCGGGGCCCGCCAGGCGGTACCGGAGGCCGCGCGGGGTGGGGCCGAGGGGCGGCATACGATGGGCGCCGTGACCGACCAGCCCGAGCCTCCAGCCGCCCCCGCCTCGAAGCAGCGCCCCGCGCTGCGCCCGGCCCCGGAGCCGCTGGAGGCGAACGACGTGGCCACCGTCACGGTGGGCACGGTCATCTGGTTCGTGCTCTTCGTGGTCCAGGTCCCGTTCTACGGGTGGTACTCCGACCACGGCCACACCTGGTTCATCTGGACCTGCCTGGCCGGCGGCTGCCTGGGCCTGGTGGGCCTGAAATACGTGCGGGGCCGCCGCGACGCGATCGCCCGCTCCCGGGCCGCGCGCGACGGCGGCCCGGACGCCTCGGCCGGCCCTGCCTGACCCGCTCCCCCGCCGGGTGGCCGGAAACCGCCGCCCCGGCAGGAAAGCGGCGGCACGCGCCGCTCAGTCGAACCAGCGCGCCCGGGCCAGCTCCTCGGTCCGGGTGGGATCCTCCAGCAGCGCGGCCAGTTCGAACCGGCGCTCCCAGTGCCCGGCGGCCCAGGCCAGGCCAGCGGCCACGCCTTCGACGGTGGCGCCGTGCAGCACTCCGCCGGTCCACCGCCAGTCGACCTCGACGCCGCCGGTGACCAGCAGCCGGTCGTGCTCCACGTAGGTCCGCGGTGCCCCGGGCAGCAGGTCGTGCACGGCCGGCAGCACGTCGTGCTGCTCGCCCTCGGAGACCACCTCGGCCCGGACGGCCTCGCTCAGCCGCCGCACCTGGAACAGCTCGGCGAGATCGGCGGCGAGCCGGGGCGGCACCGGCAGCAGTGCCAGCCCGTCGGTGAGCGGCAGCAGGTCGGGCGTGTCGGCCACCAGCGCGTCGGCCGCGTCCACCACGACGACCTCGCCGTCGCGCACCGCCCGCAGCTCGTCGGGGAGGGTGACCTGGTCCGGGTCGAGCTCGGCGAGGGCCGCGTACAGGCCGTGGAGCTGGGCCGGGGCGACGGTCCGGTCCGGATCGGCGAGCCGGGCCAGCAGTTCGGCGGCGCCGCCGGGCTCGGCCAGCAGCGCGGCCACGGTGGTGCGCACGCCGAGCGCCCGCAGCACCTGCTCGTCCACGTCGGCGTCGGTGTCGGCCTCGTCGTAGAGGCCGGCCAGCAGCCGGTCGCCGCCGGCGGCGCGCAGGCCGACCGGGCGGCGCCCGTCGAGCACCGGGTGGTCGCGCAGCCACCAGGCCCCGTACGGGCGCACCGACCGGGTGGTGCCGTCGGGCAGCAGCACCCGCACGGGGGCGGTGACGGCCTCGCGCAGCGGCGGCCGGGAGAGCAGGGCCAGGGCCTGCGGCCAGGCGTCGTCGTCCACCAGGTCCAGGTCGCGCACGCCCACCACCTCGGTGGCCACCGGGGGCACGTCGGTCTCCGGGAGCTGGTCGAGGACGTCCTCGCACCACACGTCGACGGCGTCCAGCAGCCCGACGTCGTCCGGCTCGGCCCAGTCGGTGTCGCGGGGTTCGAGGTCGTCGGGGTCGAGGACGACGTCGGCGGCGCGCACCAGGGCGAACGTGGCCAGCACGCCCACCGCGGTGAGCGGCTGCTCGCCCCACTTCCCGGCCAGCGCGGTGTCGACCGCGGCCAGTTCGCCCTCGCGCAGCACGTCCTCCAAGGGACTGCCGGGCAGCACCAGTTCGCCGGCGGGGGCGAGCTCCCCGTCCTCGTCGGGCAGGGCCAGCGCGGCCAGCCACGGCTCGTCGCCGGGGGCGAGGTTCGCCGCCCGGGCGAGGGCGAGGACGGTGTCGGCGAGCTCGTCCGGGTCGAGGCCGGAGTCGTCGTCCCAGGCGGGGCGGTCCTCGTCCAGGGAGGCGGCGACGGCGGCGCGCACCTGCGGGGTGGTCAGCACGGCCCGGGGCGTGGCCGGGGCGGCGCCCAGCTTCTCCAGCAGCGGGTGGGCGGCCTCGGCGTGGGCGACCCGCAGGCCGAGCCGGGCCAGCACGCGCGGGTCGGGGCCCTGCTCGGCGGGGACGCCGGACAGGTCGTCGGCGCCGTCGGGCACGGGCAGCAGCACCTGGCGGGGGCCCACGACGGTGCGGCCGTCGGCGAGCGGCACCGGCAGCCCGCTGAGCACGTCGGGGGAGGTGCCGGCCAGGGCGTCGTAGAGCCGCCACCACCAGCGCGGCGGCCGCTCGGCGCCGGCCAGCCGGTCCACGGCGTCGGCCAGGGACATCCGGGCGACGCCGAGCTGGCGCAGCGCGGGGCGGCGTTCGAGGGCGGCCGGCAGCAGGGTGGGCAGCACCTCGGCGAGCACCTGGACGGCCTCGGCGGTGGCGCCCTCCACGATCTCGGCCTCGACCGGGCGCAGCGTGCCGCGGTCCCCGGCCAGCGGGTCGCCCTCGGCCAGGGCGCCGTCCCAGGCCTCGGGTCCGGCCGCGGGCGGCGCCTCGGGCGCGTCCGGGTCGGGGCGGGCGGCGCGCGGCAGGAAGGAGGTGCGCGGCAGCGCGGCCAGCACCCGGCGGCGCAGCTCCCCGTCGAGGGCGCCCTGGCCGAGCGGGCCGGGCACGAGGTCGACCACGCCCGTGCCGGCGGGCTGCCAGCCGGCCAGCAGCCGCACGTAGGCGGCGGCGGCACGGTCCAGCAGGAAGTCGGTGAGCGGCCCGGGCGCGGTGTGCCGCCGGGTCGGGTCCAGCGGGAAGGTGGCGAGCAGCAGCGCGGGCAGGTCCAGCGGCTCGTCGGTGGGCGTGGGGGCGTGCACGACACGGGCGGTGCGGGGGGCGGCCGGCGCGCCCTCTTCGCCGACGGGAACGGCCCAGGTCACCGACCACAGCGGGCGCAGCCGTTCCTCGACGGGCCGGTCGGCCAGCAGCGCGGGGTCGAGGGCACCGCCGTCGGAGTCGACCCGCCAGCGGGTGGGCGCGGGCCGGGCGGAGTCCTCGACCAGCACGTCGCCGCCGTCGAGGCCGCGCCGGACGAGGGTGCGGGTGCCGCCGGGGGTCTCCACGACGACCTCGGCCAGCCCCGGCAGGGCGAGCAGCAGGGCGTCGTCGACGGCGGCCAGCAGCCGGGCGGCCAGGTCCTCGGCCCCGCCGTCCCGGAGCGGCAGCACCACGACGGTGTCGTAGCCGTCGGGGGCGCGGCCCTCGGCGGGGAACGGCAGCCGCAGCAGCGGGACGTGGCCGTCGCGGCGGCGCAGCTCCTCGGCCAGGCCGGGCACGCCGGCCGCCAGGTCGCGGGCCTCGGCCAGCGACCAGCGCACGCCGCCGGCGCGGCTGAGCACGGCGGGCTCGTCGCTGACGGCCAGGACGGCGGCGAAGCCGATGCCGAACCGGCCGACGACCGCCTCGGGGGCGTCGTCGCGCTTGGCCGAGGCGCGCAGGGTGGACAGCGACTCGACGGCGGCGGCGTCGAGGGGCGCGCCGGTGTTGGCGGCGGCCAGGCACGGCGCCGCACCGGGGCCGGCCTCGTAGAGGGTGAGCCGCAGCCGGCCGGGGACGCCGGCGCGGACGGCGGCGTCGGCGGCGTTCTGGGCGAGTTCGACGACGAGGCGGTCGCGGTGACCGCCCAGGGCGAGGTCCTCCTCGGCGTTGGCGTCCTCGCGGAACCGGGCCGCCGAGCCGGACCAGGCGGTCAGGACGGCGCGACGCAGGTCCGCGGTGCGGAACGGGTCCTGCTGGCCTTCCGGGTTTCGGATCACGCCTGGGCGGGTCACTGCGGCCTTCCGTCGTTGCTGCTCGGAGCTGCTGCTCGCGGGTTTCGCGGGTTTCGCGGGTTTCGCGGGTTGCTCGGTCGTACGGGTCGGTACGGGTCTGGTGCAGGCCGACGCTACCGTCTTCCCGGCTACCCCGGCCCCCGGGGTCCGACGCCCCGGCCGAGCCGTGCGGTTGCGCCTGGGCCCCGGGGCGGCCCGGGAGGGGGCGCGCCACGCCACCGGGTGAGCCGGGAGGGCAGGGCCGGCTCCCGGGTGGGCCGCGCGGGCCCTGAGCCGCAGGGCCCGCCGCTGTCGAAGAGGAGAACGCGCGCGGGCTTCCCGGGGGACGGGGAGTGGGAGCACGATCGACTGTCGGCGGCGGGTCTGAGGGCTCGGAGGCGAAGGGCCGGCAGACAAAGGGCTGACCGGATGCCCACCCGTGAGAACCCCGGCCCCCTAGGGGCGCGACCACCTCCCGGCCCACCCGGGAACGTCGTCGCACCCACCCGGGAAGGGACGCTCGCCTTCCCGGGTCGCCCGAAGGCGTTACTCGTCGTCAGGGGTGGCCGGGTAGAGCTGCGAGGGCTCGGCGTCGTGGAGGTCGTCGAGGACCATCGGCGGCGGGGGCGGGGTCTTGGGCATGACGGCGGCCTCGGAGTGGGCGCCGCAGCCGAACTCCAGC
>Ga0164242_10008277_pt1 | contig 11286 bp, 12 predicted proteins | sample OricomgcompostMG_FD_108783 | JGI IMG/M metagenome (GOLD analysis project Ga0164242, IMG submission 108783) | Miracle-Growth compost microbial communities from Emeryville, California, USA - Original compost - Miracle growth compost (MG) ...
CGGTCTGGAGCGGCGATGATGTGGAAATTTATGTATCGCCCGGCGATCATAACGGCCAGTTGAAATATCCCTATTACCAATTATTGTTCAGCCCGTCCGGCGTGCAAACAGATTTGAGCCTGGATGCGGACGGCCGGAGCGATATTAAATGGAATGCGGACTGGCAGGTGAAAACGCAGAAAAACGCGGATTCATGGAGCGCGGAGATTATGATTCCCTTCGCGTCTCTGAAAGGCGAAGGAGCGACTACCTGGCGCGCCAACATCGGGCGTATGGAAACGCCCAACGGCGATACATCCACCTGGGCGCCGATGCAACGGATCTTCGCGCAGTCTTCGTTGTTTGGCGTGTGGACGCTGGCGCAAAAGTAATCTTTGCATCAGCGGATTTGGAGATAATCATAATTCTCCCTGATATTTGCATTAAAATATCTTCCCCGCGAATCGGCATTCAGCAGCGCCTGGTATGCAGAGGGCGGAACGTCGAAATATTGATACACAGCGCCGTGGATGAATTCCACTTCCAGGATATGCTGTTTCGTATCATAACCGACGGATACCAAGCTGGATGAAGATACTGATTTTCTTTTCATTATATTCGTCATCGTTACGGAGCTATTATCTGCTTGCGGCAAGATGCAGGCCGAAACAAACAATCAGGCTAAGCATCTCGAAAAGTACTTTTCTACCCAAATCTGCTGTAATCAGAATTCGCAACAACCTCAAGTTGATGCGTTATAATGAGGAGCAAAACTCATCGTCTTTTTCACTTATGATGAATGCTCCGGAAATTATCGAGATTCTCCATCAGAAAATATTGCCCGCCGCGGCGCGAACGGGATCGCTTTCCGCAATCGCCAATAACGACGGATATCAGCCCGTTTTTCCTTTCACACTTCATTCGCATTCGTTTTTTGAGTGGATCTGGTGCGTGGAAAATCAGTCGTTACTCCGGGTGGGAACGAAGATATTCCGCCTGGGCGCCGGCGATTTTTTCTTTCTGCCGCCGGGCGAAATGCACGCGGATGTCTATACCCAAGCGTTGAAGAAACACCGGATTTTGTGGTGCGCCTATAAGAATGAAACCATCGGCGCGCACCTGCATGAATACTCGCCGGTGAATCATCAGCGGCACATCGCCAGCATTTCCGCGCCCGCGCCGCCGTTCGTTTCGTCTTTGCTGGGCGCGTTGCAACACGAATGGAAAACCGGTCAAAAATATCAGCAACCGGTTTGCTCCGCGCTGGTGCAGGCGTTGATTCATCTGATGCTGCGCGCCTTTGAAGACGCCGCCGATCATCGGGAAGATTTCATTCCCGGAAAAATCGCGGTGCGCGTCAATCATTATCTGAACGAGCATTTCAACCGACCGCTCTCGCTCACGGACATTGCGCGCGCCATGCACGTCAGCCGCAATTATCTGGCGACGTTGTATAAACAGGAAACCGGCAGAACCATCGGCTGGATGTTGCGGGAGATCAGACTGGAACAGGCAAAGAAATTGTTGATCGAAACTGACATGACCGTTCAGCAAATTGCGCGAAAAATTGGCTATTCCACTCCGGAACATTTCAGCCGGATATTTACGCGACACGTCGGCGTAACGCCGGGAAAATATGGAAAGCAATGAGAAAGTACTTTTGCGGAAATTGTGCATGATAAAACACACGATTTCTTTCCGATCATTATCCGTTAATTCTAAAGTTGAAGTATTAAAGCGCATTCTCATCCTCGGATTTTTAATTTATCCAATCGCTCAAAAGTACTTTTTGTCATACTTTTGTTAATTGAGTAAAAGTACTTTTGAACGAAAATGAATGACCAACTTATTATTGATCTGATGCGTCAACAATTGATGCCGGCAATTGGGAATCAAGATTTTCGTTTTCTACCAGCCACGGATGCTGCAATTCCCAACAGCCATCAATACCTTACACACTTCATTCTCATCCGTTTTTTTGAATGGGTTTGGTGTGGAAAATCATGCGTTTCTAAAAATAAAAAATCAAGTCTATAGTTTGGGGGCAGGTGATTTTTGTCTGCTGCCGCCTGGAGAAATGCATACCAGGCTGCCAGCGTTTTAGGCGACACCGTCGAATGGGCCATTAAGACACAGCTTGGACTGTTTTTAGATGCCTCACCAGAAACATGGCACGTTTATGCGATGGTTAGGGCGGAGACTAAAGATAACAAAATTTCAGATACTTCTGCATTAACCTGTGGTATTTATGACAACACAAACCATCAAGATATCAGTGATAATGCCATTCCATTGACAACAGCGGTGGGTAAGCAATATCGGCGTATTGATATGGGCACACACCGATTAAATAGTGGAATGCTCATCTGGTTCGCGCCAACGCGCAATCCTATAGTAACAAAGACTTATGTGGATCGGATAATCCTAATTCGTGAACGCTAACGAGTGTCGAGAAGAGAATAGGAAAATATATCAATAAAAAGGAGTATCCATCATTTATCTTCGTAACTGCTTCGGATATAACTTTATCTACAATGAACCATCGAGCCACACCCCAACTTTCCGCCGGCATCGCGCGGCAGATTATCACACCGCCTGCCGGAACATTGTTATTCGGTTATCCCCGCGAACGACGTGGCGATATCGTGGCGGATGATTTGAACGCTACCGCGCTGGTATTGCAAAGTGATTCCACCATCGCCGCGCTGGTGTCGCTGGATTTATGCGTGATCGATGAAGAGGAAACCGCGAAAATCCGCGAAGCCGCCGCCGCGCAAAGCGGCATCCCGCTGCGGAATATTACCATTCACGCCACGCACACCCATTCCGGCCCGGCGACAATAAATACCTGGGGCTGGGGAGAACGGAACACGGAATATCTGGATAGCATTCGCCCGCGAATTGTGCAGGCTATTGTCGAAGCGCAGCAATCCTTGCAACCGGTGCGCGTGGGATTTGGAGTGACCAAAACGGATGTGGGAATTAATCGACGCGAGCTGACTTTGGAAGGCGAAGTGAAACTCGGCTTCAACGAATGGGGCGCGCGCGATGATGATTTAACGGTGGTGCGTTTTGAGGGAGAAAGCGGCACGGTGGCGCAACTGATTCATCTTTCCGCGCATCCCACGTCGCGCGGCGGCGAGCCTTCTGTTTCCCGCGATTGGCCGGGCGTCATGATGGATCGCGTTGAGAAAATCACCGGCGCAAAAGTACTTTTCCTCAACGGCGCTTTTGGCGATGTGGCGCCGCGTACTAATGTGGGTGGCGTTGCTGGTGACGGAAGCGCCGCTGCGACGGAAGTTGGCTTGCGCGCCGCCACAGATGCGTTGCGTGCATTTAAATCTATTAAAGAATTCCGTGATGTGCCGTTGCAAATAACGCATGGCAATGTGGAATTGCCGCATGCGCCGTTGCCTTCTTTGGAAGAAACAAAAACGCAGATCGAAAAATATGCACACGCCGCGAATGCCTGGGGCAGCGAAAATGCCGAATGGCATTATTGGAACGCCGTCTTGAAAGCGCACGAACAGCCGCCGCAAACGTCGCGGATTTTTTCGCAAACGATCACGCGATTAGGGCCGTTGACTATCGTGCCGTTTCCGGGCGAAGTATTTTCCGAAATCGCATTGCGTATTAAAAAGCACAGTCCCTTTGCGCATACGCTTTGCGCCGGAACATGCAACGGGCATTACGGTTATTTGGTCACGCGCGAAGCACGCGCCCGCGGCGGGTATGAAGTGTGGGTGATGCGCGCGTTCAGCGCGTATTTGCTGGCGGAAAATTTAGATGATGTTTTGGTGAGGGAGAATATACAATTATTGCAGAAGACATTTGAAAACACGACGTCATCCTGAGGGAGCGCAGCGACCGAAGGATCCCCCGAAGTTTGGACGTCGTTTCTCACGAGGGGGATTCTTCGGTCGCCGTAGGCTTCCTCAGAATGACGAAGAAACCTAATAATAAAGGGAAAAACATGCAACAATTCTGGCCTCAAAATAAACGCGCCGCATTGTCGATTAGTTTCGATGATTCGCGCGTTTCACAATGGGAAAACGGTATCCCGATTTTGGATGAATACGGTATTAAAAGTACTTTTTATGTGATGCCACATGTCGTAGAAAATCATCTTGATGCGTGGAAATCAGCGGCGGCGAACGGTCACGAAATCGGCAATCACACCGTGACGCATCCGTGCAGCGGCAATTTCACTTTTTCGCGGAACAAGGCGCTGGAAGATTACACGCTGGCGCGGATGGAAGAGGAACTGCGCGGCGCGAACGAGGCGATAAAAGTACTTTTAGGAATAGAACCGCAAACCTTCGCCTATCCCTGCGGGCAGACTTTTGTGGGGCGCGGCAAAAATACACAAAGTTATGTGCCATTGGTGGCGAAGCGTTTTTTGGCGGGCAGAGGTTTCAACGGTGAATCGGCCAATGATCCCACGTTTTGCGATTTGGCGCAGTTAATTGGCATGCCGGGCGACGTGCAGGATTTTGCCTTATTGGAAAAACATTTGGATAAAACATTGCAAGATGGCAACTGGTTAATTTTGGCGGCGCACGATGTCGGAACGGAGCGGCAATCTATTTCCATGGAAGCTTTACGCGCTATCGGGGAATATACAAAAATTCATCCGGAATTATGGACGGACACTGTGGCCAATATCGCGTCGTATATAAAACAACGTAGGGACACGGCCTGCCGTGTCCGCTGATAATGCTTTCGGACACGACAGGTCGTGTCCCTACAAATAAGGAATCAATTAAAGGAAATACTATGTACAGAATCGGACAAGAAGAAGTCGAAGCAGTGCAACGCGTCATCGCCTCAAAATTACTTTTCCGGCGCGGCAATCCGGATAACGGCCATCAAAATGAAGTGATTAATTTTGAGCGCGAACTGGCGGAAAAAATCGGCGTGCAATACGCGCTGTGTTTGACCAGTGGAACTTCGGCATTAATTTGCGCGATGGTTGGGCTCGGCATCGGCCCAGGCGACGAAGTGATTATTCCCGCATACACCTACATCGCCACGGCGCAAGCCGTGCTTGCAGTTGGCGCGATTCCCGTGATCGCTGATGTGGACGAAACCATGACGCTTGATCCGCAGGATGTGAGAGCGAAACTGTCACCCAATGTCAAAGCGATCATTCCCGTGCACATGGTTGGGCGCGTGGCGAACCTAAAAGTACTTTTAGAGATAGCGCGCGAAAATAACCTCAAATTAATAGAAGATTCCTGCCAGTGCGACGGCGGCAGTTTTCAAGGCAAGCGCACCGGCAGTTGGGGCGATGCCGGCGCATTTAGTTTCAACGATTTCAAAATCATTTCCAGTGGCGAAGGCGGCGCGCTGGTGACAAATGATAAATCGATTTTTGAACGCGCACTGGCTTATCATGACAGCTTAGTCAGTTTTCCGCATTTCGGCGAAGACCTTTCCATACCTGCATTTCTGGGATCGCAAAACCGCGCTAATGAAATCCAAGGGGCTATTCTGCGCGTGCAATTGCAACGGCTTGACGGCATTCTCGAAGACTTGCGCCGCAATCGCAAACGTTTTGAAAATGAATTACAAGACGTATTAACCGTCGCTCCCAATAATGATCCCGAAGGCGATTGCGGCGTGGTGGCAGCGTTTCAATTTGAGGATGCGAATGCCGCCAATCGATTTGCCGAAAAAGCCGGCGGCTGGCTGCCGATTAATACCGGACGGCATGTCTATTCCAATTGGGATATGCTAATCGAAAACCGCATCGGCCATCATCCTGATATGAATCCGCTGAATCATCCAAAAAATCAGCATTTGCGGATTCAATACAATGTAGATTTATGTCCGCGTTCGTTGGATTTGCTCGGTCGCACGGTTTTCATTAGCATGAATCCTGATTGGACGGAAACAGAAATTGATCAGCGCATCGCCGCATGTCGCGCTGGTGTATAATCGAATTCAGAGTTGTCTGCAGCAGTTCTCCATTCTTTGGGAATTCATGAAAATCATCAAACTAAAAGCAAGAGATGAAAAGCTGGAAATTTGGTGCGAGCCTTCGACGCGAATGAATTTCATGCGAGTGGCACGTCATATCAAAAACAAATTCGGCGGTCGCGTTCTTAGTAAAGCGGAAGGCCCGGGCGGAATAGTTTGGCGGCTCCATATTGAAGGTAAGGAAATCATAGTTGATCTAAGCGACTGGCCGGATTTCCCGGTGAGCATTACCACGACGGAAAAATCAGCGGAAAACCTGATGGACCGGATTCAACACAGTCTGGAACAACTTCCGGCAAAGAGAGGATTCCGTTTATGAAAACCGACAGCATGTTCTTTCAGACGAGTTGTAAGGCCTTGGACTTTCTTTCCACGGAATACGGATATAAACGGTTTCATAAAAAACGTTCTATCGTTGAATGGCTCTTGTATTACACCAACAAAACGGCTATCGAACTTGCACAAGATTCACGCGAACTCTATGTCACGATGGAGGTGCATAAACTTGATGGCGAGAAATTGCGGATTAAGTATTTATTTGAACATTTATACATGTATCCCCATGTGCGGCCCAATGAGCTTGCGAAGGCACTTGATTTGGCTCCTGAAAAATTCATGAATCATTATCCAAGGACAGAGCAGGAATTATCAGAACTGCTTGGCTATTACGTGACAATTTTGCGGAGCGAAAAACATCATATGCTGGATGGCGATTTCAGCGATCCGCCACAAGTGAAAGCAATGATAGAAGAGTCGCAACGGGAATGGGAACGGGTGGAAAAATTTGCAAAAGAATTCTTGAAAGGATCAAATACAAATCAAGAGAGAAACAAATGAGTTACTACATCAGGTATGTCACGACGGACAACCACACACCAACTCTTGAAGAACTGGAAAAAGGGCTGACATCAGTCGATCCTCGTTATGAAATAGATGGAGATGTCATCGTATTTGATGATGAGGATTATGGCTTGGTGGAGATTAACAAGCTGGGTGACGGCACGTTCGAGAGTGATATTGATTTGCTTCAATCTTTTGCCGCGGAGAAGAAAAATAAACGATCCTTGTTGGCGGTTTTACAGAATGCCAAGAGCATGCTGACGGTCCAACCAATATGGGAGAATAGAGACGAGGATGCGACATTAGGTGTGCTTAAGCCTCTGTGGAATTTGCTGTATGCCAATCATCCCGGTTTGCTGATTGGTGAAGGCGGCGATTTTATCACTGAGAATGACGAGCTAATCGAATGATAATGATCTTGTTAGTTTTCCCGAATACGCCCAATCGTCCTGGCATTAATGACTATGAGGAATTGAGATTTTTTTATCCGCTCTAAAAGTACTTTTCCCTGAAAGAATTAGCGATGCTGGCGCAGTGGAAAAAGTATATATCACCCGCGAAGCTCATGGCAGGTGCAGAATATTACTGCTTTGTTGGATCGCGGCGGAAATATTATTGCGGAATATCAAAAAAATTCATCTGACGGAATTTAAGCGACATGCGTTAAAAATGATTTCGGGAAATGTCTTGCGATTCGCCCTAATCGACGGCGTGCGAATCACTTTGCCAATTGTTTCGACGGACAAAGGCCGGATGTTATTATTTTGCCTTCGTATCAGACTCGGAAAACAGCAAAATGGCTGCGGCCCAATCACGATCAGCCCACCATTCCCGCGCGTGTTATAATCGAGGGAAACAGAAGGCCGGAGATCTATAGATGACCGCAAAAGTACTTTTACCCCAGCCCTACCCGCGCGTCGTGGCGCATCGCGGGTTTAGCAAAGCTTGTCCCGAAAATACCCTGCCCTCTTTTGGCGCGGCGGTGGCTTTGGGCGCGGATGAAATTGAGTTTGACATCTGGCCTTCTGCCGATGGCGAATTGGTGATTATTCACGATCCGTCACTCGACCGCACTACCGATAAAACCGGCATCGTGAAAGAGATGAACTGGGCGGAGATTGCTGGCGCTGATGCCGGAGTGAAATTCGGCGAGCAATGGCGCGGCGTGCGCGCGCCGCGTTTGGAAGATGTGTGGAATGCGTTCGCCGGGCAAATGGAATTTAATATCCACGTCAAAGATCCCGGCGAGGATGGTTTTGTGATTCGTAAGCTCAAACAGCTCGCGGAAAAATATGGCGTCACCGATCAAATTTATGTCGCGGGCATTCACGATGTCATGGAGTGCATGTTGCAATACGCGCCGGAAATGGAGCGGTGCTGCCTCAACGGCCAGAACGGCTGGAACCTGGTGGATAAAGGTATTGAATACAAATGCGGCAGGGTGCAATTTGCCAATCGATATTGCAATGAAGAGCAAATCAATAAAGCGCATGATGCCGGAATTATCTGCAATTTATTTTATGCGGATGACCCCGGCGAAGCGGCGCGTTATTATGAAATGGGCATCGACAGTATCTTGACGAATGCGCTGGCGGAAGTATTGCCGGCTGCCAGGAAAAGTACTTTTAGATCAGGGTAATTACGAAGTTCGGCTCACGGCATTTTTGTGATCAATTTCAGCAGTTTGCAGATTTGCGTTTCGGCTGGCCTGCGCTGAAAGTACTTTCCATACAATAGCTACTGCAACCAAAATAAGCGCCGAAGCAAACTGCGCCTGACTCAGCCAGGGAATGCCGGGAAACATGACTTCTGCTGTGGCGCCCAATCGGAAAATTTCCACGAAAGAGCGTTCGAGCAAATACAACGTGATGAAAAGCAAACTCAGTTGTCCGGCAAATTGCGTGAAGCGTTTGCTGACTTTGGCGCGTTGCATCAGGAAGAAAAGTCCTAACGCAATTAGCGCAGAATAGAGTTGGGTGGGATGCGACGGCGGCGTTAATACAGAGGGATTTCCTTCGGTGGGAAATTGCACCGCCCACGGAAGTGCGCAAACGCGGCCATAACAGCAGCCATTGAGCAAACATCCAATGCGGCCGAACGCATAACCCAGAAAAACCGACGGCGTCACCAAATCGCTCAGGACGAGGACATTAATTTTGCGGCTCCAGGCGAAATAGGCAAAGACCAGCGGCCCGCCGATGAACGCGCCGTAAAACGATAATCCGCCATCCCAAACGCGCAGCATTTCCCAAAAGGAAGGAAACTGATTATGCGCCAACATCACATACAAAACGCGGCAGGCGATCACTGTCACGATGAGCATGGGCAGCGCCATATCTAAAATCAGATTGGGATCGTAACCGCGCCGTTTAGCTTCGCGGGCGGCGCTCCAGGTGGCGGCGAAAAAGCCGATGACGAGCAGCAAACCATAAGAATGCAAGCTCAAACTGTGCCGCGTCCACATCCATAAAAGTACTTCTGCGGCCGCGCCGATTCCAAGCGGCAATAACAGCGTATCGACAGGGCTTTGTTCGCGGCTGCGTGCCATCAAAAAGCCGGCGGCAGCAATTGCGATAATTGCCACAACAACAGCCAGCGGCATAAACGCGCCTTGCGGCAAAGTGGGAATAATGAAGAGAATGGGACGCATAAAATCAGCTCGTATTTTTTACTAAAAGAAACGACAACGCCAGCAAAACCGCGCCAACGGTGAGGCAGGAATCGGCGATATTAAAAACCGGAAACGTCGCCAGCCAGTGCCAGGGACTTCCCATGTCGATGAAATCGGTGACGTGACCAAATAGCAATCGATCGATCAAATTACCAAACGCGCCGCCCAGCACCAATCCCAAACCGATACGCGCGGCGGTTCCGTTGGATGCCAATTCTTTGGCGGCGCCAAGCAAAACGCCGATCACAGCCAGCGTAATCAATACCAGCACAATCCGCTGTCCCGATAAAACGCTCCAGGCAGCGCCGAAATTTTGCGCGCGAGTGAAATACAACCAGCCATCAATCACCGCATGCGGCTCGCCAAATTCCAAGGCGCGACGAACCAATAGTTTACTGCATTGATCGATACTCACCGCAGCGACTGCCCAAATTGTAATTGTCCAATAACGACGATCCATAAAAGTACTTTTAGTGGAAGTTTAGAAATTCCGGCGATCTAAAACGCGTGATTCCTCACGGCCAAATCCTTGAATTTCTATTTTTTCTTGATCCAATGTCACGATAGCAAAACACGTTTCGTCTTTCGTTTCCACCATTCCTTTGAAAGCCAAACAGGGCAAATCGATAAATACATCAAACATGCCCGCGTGTTCGTGACCGCAAAAATATGCCTGCACCTGCGGCGCTTTTTGCAGCACATCGCGCACGCGTTCATAGTTCAAACAGTTGCCGCCGTAATCGGGAGAAATGGGATGATGGCCGAAAACGATAACCGGTAATTCCGTTTGCAATTCCTTTTCCAGCCAGGCAAATTGCATTTCGCTCAAACCGCCGTTCCACGGCCGCGCATTATTGGCGCCGGCCTCTTTCATCTCTGAAAGTACTTTTGCGCCTTTCTCAAATTCCGGTGTTCCCGGCATCCATTCGATGGTGCCGATTTCGTTGGTATCCAGCACAATAAATTTCCACCCGCTTTGCTGCCAGCTGTAATAGGGATTTTTCAGGCCAATTGCATTGAAGACATCCTCGCGCGGCCGCAATCCATATTCATGCCCCGCGCCGCAAAAATCATGATTTCCCACCAGATGATAAACCGCCGCGCGCGCGCCGGAAAGTACTTTTAAGGGCGCTGGAAAATTTTCAAATCGCTGGTCGATTAAATCGCCCACGTTCACCACGAAATCCAAATCGTGTTGATTCAATTCATCAACGGCGTTTTGCAATTTGTGCAACGTCGTCACACAATAGCGGTTGCCCGGCAAATTAGATTCATCGCAAAATGCGTCATATTGGCAATCGGCGATCACGCCGAATTGGAGGATGTCTGGTTTCATAAAATCCTGAAATATTATATCCAAAGATGAGCCTTTAGGGACTTTGTTCTAAAACGGTACACTGATGTATTCCATAATTCGAAATTTGTGAACATCAAAGATAACTCATATGAAACTCCAATCGCTCTCTCATCATTTCAAAATCCGGTCCGCTTTATTCTTTTTAATAGCTTTGCCGTTACGCGCGGAAACTATTACTCAGCCGCAGGCCGGCGTCACGTTGAAAGAGACGCGCATCTAAAACGCTTGCGGTAAACGGCACAAAAGTACTTTTGCCCTCGCAAAAAGCGCGTATGTCAAACTATTTGAAGTAAGTATCTGGTGGATGCAGCAGAATTATCCGAATAATCCATCGGAGCAAAAGTACTTTTATGTCATCGCCATTACTACAAATTTTTCAGCGGCAAATCATCCCATGGGTAACGCAATTCGGCATGGCAAAAATTGCAGTGGCGGCTCCGTCGTGGCGAGCGTTGCA
>Ga0164242_10008278_pt1 | contig 11285 bp, 8 predicted proteins | sample OricomgcompostMG_FD_108783 | JGI IMG/M metagenome (GOLD analysis project Ga0164242, IMG submission 108783) | Miracle-Growth compost microbial communities from Emeryville, California, USA - Original compost - Miracle growth compost (MG) ...
GGTGAACTGGTGCTTCGACTGCGGCTCGGCGCTGGCCGAGGCCGAGGTGGAGTACGAGGACAAGACCGACATCGCCATCGACGTGGGCTTCGGCTTCGACGATCCGGCGGCGGTGGCCAAGGCATTTGGCCTTGCGCAGTTGCCGAGGCCGGACGGGCAGATCGTGATCTGGACCACCACGCCGTGGACGATTCCGTCCAACCAGGCGCTCAACGTGCATCCGGAGTTCGAGTACGCGCTGGTGGACACGCCGCGCGGCCTGCTGATCCTCGCCGCCGAGCGCGTCGACGCGTGCCTGGAGACCTACGGCCTGCAAGGCAAGGTGGTCGCCACCGCGCCGGGCCGTGCGCTGGAAGGGCTGCGCTTCCGCCATCCGCTGTACCGCGTCGATCCCGGCTACGCGCGCACCGCGCCGGTGTACCTGGCCGACTACGTGACGGCGGACTCGGGCACCGGCATCGTGCACTCCGCGCCGGCCTACGGCGTGGAGGACTTCCTCTCGTGCAAGGCGCACGGCATGGCCGATGCCGAGATCATCAACCCGGTGATGGGCAACGGCGTGTACGCTTCCACTCTGCCGCTGTTCGGCGGGCAGTTCATCTGGAAGGCCAATCCCGAGATCGTGGAGGCGCTGGACAGGGCCGGCGCGCTGCTGCACCAGCACAAGTACACGCACAGCTACATGCACTGCTGGCGGCACAAGACGCCGATCATCTACCGCGCCACCTCGCAGTGGTTCGCCGGCATGGATCTCACGCCGAAGGACGGCGGCAAGACCCTGCGCGAGACCGCGCTGGAAGGCATCGAGGCCACCCGCTTCTACCCGGCCTGGGGCAAGCAGCGCCTGCACGGCATGATCGCCAACCGGCCGGACTGGACGCTGTCGCGCCAGCGCCAATGGGGCGTGCCGATGGCCTTCTTCGTGCACCGGGAAACCGGCGCGTTGCATCCGCGCACGCCCGAGCTGCTGGAGGAAGTGGCGAAGAAAGTGGAGCAAGGCGGCATCGAGGCCTGGCAGTCGCTCGACCCGCGCGAACTGCTGGGCGACGAGGCCGACCAGTACGAGAAGAACCGCGACACGCTGGACGTGTGGTTCGATTCCGGCACCACCCACTGGCACGTGCTGCGCGGCTCGCACAAGGACGTGCTGCGCTTCCCGGCCGACCTGTACCTGGAAGGCTCCGACCAGCACCGCGGCTGGTTCCATTCCTCGCTGCTCACCGCATCCATGCTCGACGGCCGGCCGCCGTACAAGGCGCTGCTGACCCACGGCTTCACCGTGGACGGGCAGGGCCGCAAGATGTCCAAGTCGCTGGGCAACGTGGTGGCCCCGCAGAAGGTGATGGACACCCTGGGCGCCGACATCCTGCGCCTGTGGGTGGCCTCGGCCGACTACCGCAACGAGATGACCGTCTCCGACGAGATCCTGAAGCGCGTGGCCGACGCCTACCGGCGCATCCGCAACACCGCGCGCTTCCTGCTCGGCAACCTCGACGGCTTCGATCCGGCCAGGGACATGGTGGCGGTGCCGGACAGCCTGCCGCTCGACCAGTGGGCGGTGCAGCAGGCCTACGACGTGCAGCAGGCGGTGATCGCCGCGTACGATCGCTACGACTTCCCCGAGATCGTGGCCCGGGTGCAGAACTTCTGCACCAACGAGCTGGGCGCGCTGTACCTGGACATCACCAAGGACCGCCTCTACACCATGCCCACCGAAAGCCTGGGCCGGCGCAGCGCGCAGAGCGCGATGTACCGCATCGCCGAGGCGCTGGTGCGCTGGCTGGCGCCGGTGCTGAGCTTTACCGCCGAGGAAATCTGGCAACACCTGCCGGGCCAGCGCGGCGAGAGCGTGCTGTTCGAGACCTGGTACGACGGCCTGGCCGCGGCGCAGGGCTCGCCCGAGCAGCGCCGCTGGTGGGGCGAACTGCTGGCGATCCGCGAGACCGCCTCGCGCGTGCTCGAGGGCATGCGCAAGGAGGAGAAGATCGGCGCGGCGCTGGAGGCGAAGCTGGCCATCCACGCCGACGAGGCCACCCTGGCGCGCTATGCCCAGGCGGCGGACGAGCTGCGCTTCTTCTTCATCACCTCCGAGGCCACGCTGGCGCCGCTTGCCGACAAGCCGTCCGACGCCGTGCCGGTGGAGCTGGAAGGCACCCAGGCCTGGGTGTCCGCCAGCGTCAGCGACGCGCCCAAATGCGTGCGCTGCTGGCATCGCCGCGATGACGTGGGCAGCCATCCGGAGCATCCGGATCTGTGCGGCCGCTGCGTGGGCAACGTGGAAGGGCCGGGCGAGGTGCGCCGCTGGTTCTGACGCTCGCCCTTCTTCCTCTCCCCTCCGGGGAGAGGATCGAGGTAAGGGGCGGGTGCTCGCGGAAGCCCTTGCCCGATATGCGCTTCGACCCGGCCTCATTGCAAGATTGACCCCGCACCCCAGCCCTCTCCCCGTAGGGGAGAGGGAGTCAAACCAACCAGGCTGTGTCCCATGACCCGCAAACCCAACGCCTTGCCCTGGCTGCTGCTCTCCGCCCTGGTCATCGTGCTCGACCAGCTCAGCAAGTGGTGGGCGCTGCATGCGCTGCAGCCGGCCGGCGCGCCGCACCCGGTGATTCCCGGCCTGCTCAATTGGACGCTGGTCTACAACACGGGTGCGGCCTTCAGTTTCCTGACTTGGGCCAGCGGCTGGCAGCGCTGGCTGTTCGTGGCGCTGGCGCTGGTCATCAGCGCGGTGCTGGTGGCGTGGCTGGCGCGCACCGCGCGGCGCGAATGGCGCACCGCGTTGCCGCTGGCGCTGATCGTGGGTGGGGCGCTGGGCAACCTGATCGACCGCCTGCATGCCGCCCAGGTCACCGATTTCATCGACGTGTACTACCGCCACTGGCACTACCCGGTGTTCAACCTGGCCGATTGCGGCATCACCGTGGGCGCGGTGATGCTGGTGTTGCTGGGGCTGTCCGGCGGCAAGCGGGAGGGCGGCGTGCGATAATCGGCGCCGCCGCTCCGGCGCGCGACGGCAGCGTCCGACGCCGTTTGCGGTCAGTCCGCTTCCGAGACCTCCATGGATATCCTGCTCGCCAATCCCCGCGGTTTCTGCGCCGGCGTCGACCGCGCCATCGCCATCGTCGAGCGCGCGCTGGAGTCGTACGGCGCGCCGATCTACGTGCGCCACGAGGTGGTGCACAACCGCTACGTGGTGGACAAGCTGCGCCGCGACGGCGCGGTGTTCGTGGAGGAACTGGACGAGGTGCCCGACGGCGCCACGGTGATCTTCAGCGCCCACGGCGTATCGAAGGCCGTGCGCGACGAGGCCGGCCAGCGCGGCCTGAAGGTGTTCGACGCCACCTGCCCGCTGGTCACCAAGGTGCACATGGAGGTGGCCAGGCTGGGGCGCATCGGGCGCAGCGTGGTGCTGATCGGCCACGCCGGCCATCCCGAGGTGGAAGGCACGATGGGGCAGTGGAACGCCGCCAACGCCGGCGAGATCCTGCTGGTGGAGTCGGTGGAATGCGTGGCGAAGCTGGTGCCCCGGTTCCCGCACCAGCTTTCCTACGTGACCCAGACCACCCTGTCGGTGGACGATACCAAGGCGATCATCGCCGCCCTGCGCGCGAAGTTCCCGGACATCGAGGGACCGCGCAAGGACGATATCTGCTACGCCACGCAGAACCGCCAGGATGCCGTGCGCCGGCTCGCCGACGCAGTGGACCTGGTGCTGGTGGTCGGCTCGGTCAACAGCTCCAATTCCAACCGCCTGCGCGAGCTGGCCGAGAAGCAGGGCGTGCCGTCGCAGCTGATCGACGGCGCCGAACACATCGAGCGGCATTGGCTCGACGGCGTGCGCCGCGTGGGCATCACCGCGGGCGCCTCGGCGCCGGAGAAGCTGGTGCGCGACGTGATCGCCCGCCTGCAGTCGTGGGGCGCCGGCGAAGTGCGCGACCTGGACGGCGAGGCGGAGAACATCATCTTCGCCTTGCCGAAGGAACTGCGCATCGTGTCGCCCGCGCAGCGGTAGACGGCGCGTCGCGGAAACGTTCATGCGGCCTTGACGGCGGCGGAAAAGAGAAGTCCGCCGTCACCTTTCGTTGCCGTGGTCGGGTTGTGGGACACGAGGATACGAGCCTCCCGCGCAGCCACCTCTTCGTCTCGAAAGTTTTCTTGCCGCCCATGCCCAAGGAGCGGTGCGCCGATGCAAAAAAACGGCGCGGCGGCCTTTCGGGCCATGCCGCGCCGCTGCGGTTTCATCGGCTTGCAGGTTGCGATCGCCTGCGCCATGAAAACGTCGGTCGGGTGGGGAGATGCCTCGTCCGCTTTTCAGCCGAAGGCCGCGACGGGCGCATCGAACGCCATCGGGTAGGCGGCGGGCATGTCGGCGTCCTTGAACATCTCGTGGTAGCCGTTGCCGTAGAACTTCCTTGCCCAGTCGCCGTAGCGTTCGTGATTGGTGGGGGCACGGTCGCTGCGGGTGATGACTTCCCGGGCAAACGGGCCGGGGCAGTAGATGCTGCTGGCACTCATGGCGCGTCCTCCTCTGCTTGACGCGCCATGCAAAAGGCGAAAACCGTTTTCCGCCTTCAGTGGCGCGTGATGGGGTACTTAGGCCAGCCCGCGTCAATCTGGCGTGGAAGCCGCGTCCATGCATACTCAAGTCCGGCAGGATTGGTAAAGCTGGCAGACAGGAATGCGGGAGGCGGGCGGGACGTGGCCATGGCCCATCCTGGGCCTTGTCAGTCCATTGGTTGTCCAGCACACAGGCCGCGTTGACTGGACGGGTGACAAGGTAGGTGCTGTCCGCGGCAGGATCTTTCAGACGATTCCGAAATGGCCGGGGCGCCGCGGAAGGAACCCGCTTGCGTTCATCCTCGTGTCCGGTGCATGAACGCGGGACGCAAAAAAGCCCGCATCGAGGCGGGCTTTTTTGCGGTTCCGTGACGCGCGGGGCAGGGAACCCGATGCGTGGTGCCGGAAATAGGATTCGAACCTACGACCTACGCATTACGAATGCGCCGCTCTACCAACTGAGCTATTCCGGCAGCAAGCCGCAAAGTTTACGGGCAGCCCCGGGGTGGCGCAAGCGGCGGGGCGATGGGCGCCGTGCGGCCCATGGGCGCGGGCCAGCGGGTGCCGGCCGGGCGACTGTGTGATGCAGCGCACTTTCCCGCGTGGGCGATTTGCCGCTCGTCGGCCGGACACCGCCGTTCGTCGGCCGGGCAGATGGATGCGGCCGGGACGGACGCTAGAGTCGCGGCCGGAACAGACGGGGGAATTCGATGCGATTCCGGAGTGGCCGGCAGCCTTGCCGAGTCGATGCGTTGCCTGTGCAGCGGCCCGGCCGCGGCGGGCCTGCGGCCGAAGACGTGCGGCAGGCCGGTTTTACCCTGGTCGAATTGATGGTGACGCTGGCGGTAGCGGTGATTCTCACCGTGATTGCGGTGCCTAGCTTTCGCAATATCACGCTTTCCAACCGGCTCACCACCACGGCCAATGCCCTTGTCGGCGCGATCGACACGGCGCGGATGGAGGCGGTCAAGCGCAACGCGAGCACCCAGGTGTGCAGCAATGCGGCAAGCCGCAACGGCAGCGATGCGCTGGGCGAGGCGTGCGGCACGAACACCGGCGCCGTGGTCGCCCTGGCCAACGGCGAGGCTTCGTCGGTGCTGGCCGGGATGGCCGGCATCCACTCCCCGATCCGGCTGAACGGCGACGTCCAGGCGATCCGCTTCAATGCACAGGGGCTCGGATACAAGCCGGACGATCCCTCCGCTGCGCCCTATACCGGTCCCGTTGCGGATATCTGCACCAGCGCACTCGGCAGCGCCAATCATCGCGTCGTCACCATGGCGGCCGGCTCGATCGTCCAGGTCGATTCCTCACCGGACACGCCGTGCAATGACTAGTCGCCGCTGCTGGTCTTGGCCGTATCGGCGCCAGGCAGGCGTCGGCCTGATCGAGGTGCTCGTTGCCGTGCTGGTGCTGTCGATCGGGTTTCTCGGGATCGCCGCCCTGCAGGCGATGTCGCTGTCCACCAACAATGGCGCGATGGCACGCAGCATGGCGACCATCGCCAGCTATTCGATCCTCGACGCGATGCGGGTGGACCGGGACGCCGCCGAAAGCGGCAGCTACAACCAGTCCGTGAAGGCGGACAACTGCCCGGCAGCGGGCGCGTCGCTGGCCAGCGTCCAGTTGCATCAATGGTGTTCCCAGTTGGGCGACAGCCTCGGAAAGGCGGACAGCACCACCGGGGCCGTGGCATGCGACGGCACGGGCACCTGCACGATCACCGTGACCTTCAGCGACAGCCGCGCAAAGGCGGGCGACGACGGCGTACAGACGGTCATTACCGAGGCGATGCTATGAGCGGGGGCAGGCGGCACGGTGCCTGGATCGAAGGCATGGCGGCGGGAAACAGGGGCTTTACCCTGATCGAGCTGATGGTGGCCATGCTACTCGGGCTGATCGTGACCGCCGGGGTGATCAGCGTGTTCCTGGCCAACCAGGACGTGTACCGCACCAACGAGGCGCTCGGCGACGTCCAGGACAGTTCGCGCGTCGCTTTCGAGACGATGGCGATCAATATCCGCGCCGCGGGGCTGGTGGGCTGCGCCAACAACGGGCAGGTGGCCAATGTGCTGCCGGAAGGGCCAGGCCATGGCGGCAATGCGTGGTGGGCGGACTGGAACAATGCTCTGCGCGGCTACGGCGAAGGGACCGCGGCCGATCCGGCGCTGAATCCGGACAACCAGGTGCCGGGTACCGATTCGCTGATGACGCTGGAGGCGGGCGACTCGGGCATGAGCATCGCCGCCAACGACTCCGGGGCCGGGACTTTCACGCTCGACGAGGTCGATGCCAATGTCGACCTGCAACCGGGCGACGCCATGATCGTGTGCGATCCCGACCACGCGGCCCTGTTCCGGGCGACGAGCTACGACAGCGCCGGCAAGACCGTCGGCTATGCCCCGCAGGGGAGCCTTTCCAATTGCTCCATTGGCCTGGGGTATCCGACCGTATGCACCCCGGCGGGGACGGCCTACACCTTTGGTGCCAATGCGTCGTTGGCCTCGCTGGTGGCCAGCGACTGGTACATCGGCAAGAACCCCGATGGCGGGAGTTCGCTTTACCGGGTGAGCGTGGATACAGGCACGGGGGAAAGCAGCGCGCAGGAAATGGTGCGCAACGTCGATCAGATGGACATTACCTACCACCAGTCGCCCCAGCCGAGCTATGTCGAAGCGTCGAAGGTCACCGATTGGAGCAAGGTGGACGCGGTCGCGGTGACGTTCAAGGTGCAGAGCACGGATACCCGAGCCGGCACGGATGCCAAGCCGATCGAACGCAGCTTCGTAATGACGGCCACCGTCCGCAACCGGGTGAACTGAGATGGGTGCGACGCATCGTGATCGGAAAACCGTGGAAATGGCGCGTTCTCCGGACAAGCGGCGGCAGCAGGGCATTGCGCTGGTGGTGGCGCTGCTGTTGCTGGTGGTGGTCACCCTGGTGGGTCTGGCGGCCGTCGGCGGCACGCTCCTGCAGCAGAAGATGGCCGCCAATTTCTATGACCGGGAGATCGCTTTCCAGGCGGACGAGGCCGCGCTCCGGCAGGCGGAAAACGCCATCCTCGCCAGCACGGCCGCGCCTCCGGGCGCCTTTCGCGACTGTTCGCCGGGTAGCGGAAACGTCTGCCTGGCCAATCCCTTCGACGATCCGCATCTGCCGGGCGGCGAGGTGACACAGGTGGGCAAGGCGTCGTTCGACGCCAGGCTCGCGGCCAGCCAGCCCCAGTACGTGATCGAGTACATGGGGAACTTCGCCGTGCCGGTGCCGAATGTAAAGCAGCTGTCCAGTTGTTCGGGCTACGTCCCGTGCAGCGCCATCACCACGGCGGATTTCTATCGGATCACCGCGAGAAGCGGGGATCCCGCGCAGACCGCTGGGCGTGCGCAGGTGGTGCTGCAGTCCGTGTACAGGAAATGACGCCCGCGGCCCCTGCCGGGGCGGGCTTTATTCGGTTCCAGCCGGGGCTTGCGGGCAAAGCGCCGGGTTTATTCGAGAGTGGGGACAATGTTCAAATTCATACGCCTCATGCCCGTGCTTGCGGGGGTTCTCTTGGCCTGCTCGGCGGCCGCGAGCACGACCTACAGGGACAATTTCTCGGGCAAGTCCAGTTCGCTCGACTGGAAGCCGTTGAACTACGCCTGCCTCACCGCGGGCGACGGTACCGGCTCGATCCCGGCGTGCAGCTCCGGCAACGACCCCAGGGACGCCGACGGCAGCGGCGCCTTGCGTCTGACGGCGGCGCAGGGCAACGAGAGTGGTGCGATCCTGTCGAACTTCACCTTTCCCCTGAGCCAGGGGATGCAGGTGACATTCACCACCTATACCTATGGCGGCGACAGCGGCAGTCCCGCCCGTGACGGCGCCGACGGCATTGCCTTCTTCCTGACCGACGGGACCAAGTCTTTGCCCGACCAGACGGGCTCATTCGGCGGCAGCCTTGGGTACAGTTGTTCCAATATCAATGGCGGCGGTGAAGGTATCGCTCATGGATATCTTGGCCTTGGCGTCGACGAGTACGGCAACTACCTGAACAGCGGCGACAATACCAACACCGGGGTAAAGAACACCCATGTTTCAGGAGATTTTTCCCATGGTTCCAACGATTTCCGCAGCAACGATCCCGAATACCAGCCCGAGCGTATCGGCCTGAGGGGGGCGGGAAACACGACGTGGACCTGGCTGCAGAGTGTTTCTTCGTATTACAAGAACAAGGGATATAGCCCGGGCGATATCCATACCGCATGCCAGACTGGCAAATACAGAACGTCCGGTGGCGGCACGTCGGCGATCAAGTACAACTACAACGTCATCCCCGGCGGATACAAGGTGCTCCCGGACAATACCCCGATCGCCGACGAATCGGCACGGACCAGGAACGATGCCTGGCCCATCACCTACAAGCTGCAGCTTTCTTCTTCCGGCTACCTGAATTTTTCGTACAGCTACAACAACGGCGCGTTCCAGCCGGTATTGACCAACGACCTCATCACGGACAGCAACGGCCCCTTGCCGGATTCCTTCCGCTTTGGCTTCTCGGCGGGCACCGGCGGCAGCAACAACGCCCACGAGATCACCTGCTTCCAGGCGTCGCCTTTGCAGGCCAACAGCAGCGCCGCCGCCAACACGATCCAGTCGGGCGAGGTCAAGACGGGCACCCAGATCTATCTGGCATCGTATTCGCAAAGCAACTGGTGGGGCTCCTTGATGGCGTCGCCGCTGGTGACCGTCAATGGCGCCCTGGCGGTTTCCACGACCGCCGCCTGGGACGCCAAGTGCGTATTGACGGGCGGCGGCTGCGACTCCATGGGCACCGACGCCGACGGCAACCCGGTGACATCGGTCCCCGTCCAGGGGCCCGCCGACCGCACGCTGTTGACCTGGAACGGCCAGGGCGTGCCGCTGGAATGGAACGACCTGGGCTCGGAACAGCAGACCGACCTCAACAGCACCGACAACGAGGGCCAGGACCGCCTGGACTGGCTGCGCGGCGACCGTTCGGTCGAACAGCTGCAGAATCCGCCGGGCCAGCTGCGGGCCCGGGACGTGGTGCTCGGCGACATCATCGACTCGAGCCCCACCTGGGTAGGGGCGCCCTATGCCGATACCTATCCGAACGCCTTCAGCGACGGCCTTTACGGCGACACCAGCCAGGAGCCGGAGAACCAGGCCGGCGCCCAGACATACAGCGACTTCGCCGCGGCGAACGCGACGCGTACCGACGTGGTGTACGTGGGCGGCAACGACGGTTTCCTGCACGGCTTCCGGGCAGGCTCGTACGACGCCGGCGGGAACTACGACGACAGCTCGAACGACGGGCACGAAGTGGTGGGTTTCATGCCCAAGGGCGTGCTCGCGGACAAGGCGGTCGAACTCGCTTCCCCCAGCTATGCCCACGACTACCTGGTGGACGCCACGCCGGGCGTGGGCGACGTATTCTACGGCGGCAAGTGGCACACCTGGCTGGTGGGCGGAGTGGGGTCCGATGGCAAGGAGATCTATGCGCTGGACGTTACCGATCCGTCCGCTTTTTCCGAGACCGCGGCGTCCTCGCTGGTGATGGGCGACTGGACCGGCGATTCGCCCGGCCTGTCCCATCTTGGCAATACCGTGGGATCGCCCGTGATCGCGCGGATGCACGATGGGCAATGGGCGATCATCTTCGGCAACGGGCTCGGCGGCAGCGGCAGCGCCGGCGTCTACGTCGGACTGATCGACAAGTCGACCGGCGCGGTGAGCTTCCAGTTCCTGGACACCGGGACAAGCAACGACGGCATCGCCTACGTCACCTCGGTGGACCTCGATGGCGATCACATCGCGGACTATCTCTATGCCGGCGATACCCAGGGGAACGTCTGGCGTTTCGACGTGACCGGCAGCAGCGCCAGTTCCTGGGGAGTCTCCAAGTTCGGCTCCGACGCACCTGCGCCCCTGTTCGTCGCCAGGGATGCCAACGGAAACCGGCAACCCATTACCACCTCGGTGGTGGTGGCGTCGGTGCTCACGGCCGGCGAGAGCCGCGACATGGTGTTCTTCGGCACGGGCCAGAAGACGCCGTTTACCATCACCCATGGCGACCAGTATGCGTCGGGAACCCAGACGTTCTACGGCATCTGGGACTGGGACATGTCCAGCTGGAACAGCCGTTCCAGCGTGAAATACGTAGCGTTGAGCGGGACGCAGGCCATCGCGCGGAGCGGTCTCTTGAGCCAGGCGCTCGCATCGCCCGAGTCCGCGGCGACGTCGGCGGACGGCCAGGTGCTGGGCTACCGCTCGCTGGGCACGGACAGCAGCGTCTGCTGGAAAGGCGGTACCGCGTGCCCGTCCGGCAACGACCAATACGGCTGGTTCTTCGACCTGCCGGATACCCAGGAGCAGACCGTCTACAGCCCGGTCATCATCAGCGGCGCGGTGGTGGTCAGCACGGCGATACCTCCGTCCATCTCGGCCAAGGATTGCAATCCGGGCCTGCAAAGCGGCTGGACGATGGCATTCAATCCGGCCACCGGCGGGGGGCTTTCGGAGGGTTTCTTTCCCGGCGCCGACGGCGGCTTCGACGCCAACGGCGACGGTTCCACCGTCAGCGGCGTGCGACTCGATGCCGTGGGCAGTCCGACCACGGTCAATTACGGCGGCCAGACCTATCTGGTCACGCAGACCGTCAAGGGCAGCCCGGCCTTGAGCAAGGTGAACCCGCCGAGCGGCGACAATCCGGCTCGCGTGTCGTGGAAAGA
>Ga0164242_10008279_pt1 | contig 11285 bp, 10 predicted proteins | sample OricomgcompostMG_FD_108783 | JGI IMG/M metagenome (GOLD analysis project Ga0164242, IMG submission 108783) | Miracle-Growth compost microbial communities from Emeryville, California, USA - Original compost - Miracle growth compost (MG) ...
CACTTGATAAGAGATAAAGTTCTTCCGGGCTTGTAATCGGCGGTAATTTTTCAGCAGTTTGGATATTCCATCGCTTTATAGAGTTTCCGCCTGTGAGCTTTTCATAATAGAGACAAAGGATTTCTTTTCCATTTGGCGAAATTGCAATTTGATCTGATCCCCAACGTCCTGTATGAAGTTTCAAAACCGGCTTTGTGGGGTACGGTGCTTTCAGCGACGGCACGACGATATTAAATGCAATCCATCCACAAAGATAAATGACGCAAAAGAGGCAAAACCAGCCGATCCGTTTGGGCGCGGTATTGAACATAAAGTACTTTCATCTTAACCTAAAAGTACTTTATGTTACAAATTTTTATACATTCGTTATTTGCGGCGAATGGCTTTGCGACCTTCCACACGTAATAATCCGCGCGCGGCCCAGTCGATGCATTGGGGAAAAATTTTGTGTTCTTGTCTTTGCACTTTGGCGGCAATGCTTTCGGCGGTATCGTCTTCTTCGACGGACACGCAGGCTTGCGCCACAATCGGCCCCATATCGTAATTTTCGTTGACGATGTGAACGGTGCAACCGGTGACTTTGCAGCCGTATTCCAGCACCGATTTGTGCACGCGCATTCCATACATTCCTTTACCGCCGAAAGACGGCAATAGCGCAGGATGCACGTTGAGGATGCGGTCGGGAAATGCTTCCAAAAGTACTGGTGTGACGATGCGTAGATAGCCTGCCAGCGCGACGACCGAAACGCCTTCGTGATAGAGCGCGTCACAAACTTTGTGATCCCATTCCACGGGCGAAGCGCATTTGGAGGGAGGCAAAATCAATGTTTTGATATGAGCGTCACGGGCTCTGGCGACGGCGCCGTGCAGCTCGTTGGTGGAAACCAGCAGCGCGATTTTGGCTTGCAGGGTTCCTGCACTTACGGCGTCGATGATAGCCTGGAAATTGGTGCCGCCGGAATGACCGGACACCAGAACGGCAATTTTTGTCGGATTCATACTACAAATACATGTCCTCTCAAACAGAAGTAAAGACGGGCAAAATGCCCGCCTTTGATAATTTAAAACAAACCCTAATAATATAACAAAGTGGCGAAAATTTGCTATACCTAAAAGTACTTTTAGCGTGATGCCAATGCCAGCAGGGTTGCGTCAGGTGTGTTGGCAAGGTGCGGGATTGAAGTTTGCTCATGCGCGAAATAGATTTGGACGCGCGACAAAATGATGCCATTGTTATATGTCCAGATCGCTGTCTGGCCGCTTTCGATGGGATTGGGATCGGTGTAGGTGAGAATCAATTTATTCTCGAAATAGCATTCGATTTTCGATCCCACTTTATTCATCCGCAAATACCACCAATGGCGATGCACGTCGTTGGATGGCGGCGTTCCGTCAGTGACTGAGGGAAGCAGCGCGTCGGGATCTGAAGTTTGCGCCACGATTTCGCCATTGCGCATCAGCTCGCTGCGGGTGTTATTGTCCGCGCCGATAATCAATGTGTAACCGGTGCCGACATCTTTGCCGTTGCCCAAAATCGTCAGTGCGGCATTGTTGGGATATTCGGGCCAGCGGCCGGTGCCGGATAATCCCATTTTGTAAGCAAAGTACATTTGCACGCTGGTGTCGCCGGAAAAATGGCGCTTATTCCAAACCGCCGCCACTTCCTGGCTGCGGCCGCCAAACCAGCTCCAGCCCGGCGAGCAACTCCATCGATTGGTCATATCCCAGATGCCGCTTTGCACCCACCAATCTGTGGGAGGCGAGGCGAAAGTGTAATCGTAGACGTGTGATGAATTGACCTGAACGCTGCCCAGATCCGGCATAGTGCCGCTGAGGCCAATGGTCTGCGCTGGTGCAGCGAAAGCGGACGACGTGGCGAGTAGGGCGCTACCAGTAGCAATTGCCAAAACCTTTGCCAGAGCGCGAAAAGTGTGGTGCATAACGAATGACCTCCAACGAAAAAAGAGTTTATCACTTAGTCAACAGGCTGGTGCAAACTTGTTGTATCTTCTTCGGAGTTTTCAGGATGTTCAGGTTCGCGCACCCACATCAGCGTTGCAATCAAACACAGTAAAAACACTACGACACAAACATAAAGCCAAACGCTAATGGGCACCGTGTTGACGCTCTGAAAATGTTCTGGGAAATGGAAATGCTTGGGAAAATGCACGCCGTGGCGTGAAAGTACTTTTCCTACTTTGTGCCACTGTGTGAGAAGATGGCCTGCAGCCGCAACGCTACCAAGGCCGATGACAACGCCGACACCTTGCGCGGTTTGCATCATGGAAAGCGCTTCGGCTTGTTGATGATCAGGCACTTGCAATGAAGTCAATCCCAGCCAGGCCGGAGTTCCAAGGATATACGAAATCGCCAGAAATAACATGCCGACTCCAAAAACCCATTCCACAGGAACAGTGGCTACCAATCCCATTCCCAGCACAGCAGAAATATAAGAAAACCAAACGGCGCGCGGACGGCCAATGGTGTCTGCAACGCGTCCCAGCGGCAAAGCGATGGCTGCCAGGATAATCGCGGGAATCACAATCATTCGTGGCAAATCGGCTTGCTCGATATGAAATTGATCAGCCAGATAAAGCGGCAATGTGGTGGCTAAAATTCCCACAGCTGTTTGCGAAAGCGCATAAATTCCCATCATTTTGCGCAACATCGGATGGCCTTTGAATAACGACTGATGGGGAACGGAATCGTTGGAAATTTTACGTGTTGGAGCCGCGCCAATTTCACCGCGCAACACGCGCCACGCGGTAAACGCGCCGATTGCCAATATTAACGATGCAAGCGGAAAAACCCATCGGTTAGTGCCGAAAAGATTACCCAGATATAATCCGGCTAGTGGTCCGATGGCGAGCCCCAAACAATAAGCGCCATTGAAAACGCTCATGGCGGCGGCCTTAGCGTTGCGTGAAACGGATCTGGCCATCAATGCGCTCATCGAAGGCCACAACGCGGCGGCGGCGAATCCGTCAACTGCGCGCAACGGAATAAACATCCACCATTGCGTGGCAATAGTCATCAGCAATGGTGAGCAAATCGCAAAAAGCAATGCCACGATGACAACTTTGCGCGGCCCAATGCGGTCGCTAAGTTTGCCCATCGGGACTTTTAATAATGTTTCACAAGTGGTAAAAGCCAACAAAGCGATAGCCACGCGCGAGGCGATCAATTGTGCCGCCTGCCCCTTGAAGAGCGTGTCCTTAAAATAATACTCCATCACCAGGATCAAGGTGGCCCAAGCCATTTCGGCGCAGGCCGAAATCAATCCCAAACGGAGCAGAACTGGATATTCAACAAAGATTCCTAACGGACCATTATTACCAAATAATTTACGAAACATTGCTTTCAATTATATAAAAAAAAGAGAGCGGACATTTTGTCCGCTCTCTCTGTATTTTATAAAAGTACTTTATAAAATTATGCTTCGCCCACTTTGTAGCGGATGTAGCGTTTGATTTGGATATTTTCGCCCAGCTTGGCAATCGATTCCTTGATCATACTTTGGATGGTGTGTTTGTCATCCTTGATGAAATTTTGTTCCAATAAACAAATTTGGGAATAGAATTTTTCCAGGCGGCCTTCGGCAATTTTGTCCTGCACTGCTTCCGGCTTTCCCTCAGTAGCGGCCTGTTGGCGGTAAATTGCTTTTTCCGCTTCCAGAACATCTGCAGGAACATCGTCACGGCTCAGATATAAGGGACGCATGGCAACAATTTGCATGCCGATCTCGCGAGCCAACGTAGCAAAATCATCGGTGCGCGCCACAAAATCGGTTTCACAATTGAGCTCAACCATCGCGGCCTGCTGGCCATCAGTGTGTACATACACGCCGATTAATCCTTCGCTGGCTTCGCGGTCGCCCTTCTTGGCGGCGGCGGCGATGCCTTTCTCGCGTAACACTCTGACAGCTGAATCGAGGTTGCCTTCCGTTTCGGTCAGCGCTTTTTTACAATCCATAAATCCCGCGCCGGTCATATCGCGCAGTTGTTTTACTGTATTTGCGTCAATTGCAGACATAATTTAATAGTTTTCTCCTTTGATAATGGGGTATTTGAAAAGTACTTTTATTCATTCATCGTCATGCTAGCACAGGCAAAAATCCCGTAAGGGCATGGAACGCCACGCCCTTACATTACTAAATTCGATGAAAGTACTTTTACGCCGCTGGCTCAGCCACTTTTTCTTCCGCGGCAGCTTCCGGTGCGGAAGCGTCGGCTTCAGTTGTTGCTTCTGCTGTTTCCGCGGCAACGGCTTCGGCCATATCAGCTTCGCCTTCTTCCTCATCGCCGGTATCAACAGGCGGCAATTCCACTTCGGGCGCGCCGACATATTCAATACGTCCGCCTTCACCGATATGTACGGCTCCGCCGACTGCTCCTTGCATGGCTGCTTCGGCGCGCTGTTCCATGGCGGATTGCGCCATCAAGCGGCCTTCGTTGATGGCTTCGGCCATCTGGCTTGCCATCAATTTGACGGCGCGGATAGCGTCGTCATTGGCGGGGATTACATGATCCACATCATCGGGATCACAGTTTGTATCCACTACGCCAACGATGGGAATTTCCAAACGGCGCGCTTCTTTAATGGCGATATGTTCGCTTTTGCAATCGATCACAATTAAGCAACCAGGCAATGTGTTCATGGTGCGAATGCCACCGAGAACCGCATCCAACTTGGCGCGTTCTTCGCCAAGGCGAGCGGATTCTTTTTTCGGCAATTTTTCCATGGTGCCATCTTCAATCATCCGGTCAAGCTGATTCAACCGATTGATGCGGCCTTGAATGGTGCTCCAGTTGGTGAGCATTCCGCCCAGCCAACGCTGCGTCACGTGATATTGCTCGCACGATTCAGCGGCTTCCACAATTGCTTCTTGCGCCTGTTTCTTCGTGCCCACAAACAAAAAGGTGGTGCCGTTGAACGCCATTTGGCGCACGGTTTCGTAGGCTTCTTCCAGTTTCTTGCGGGTTTTGTTGAGATCGATAATGTAGATATCGTTGCGCGCGCCATAAATATATGGCTTCATCTTGGGGTTCCACTTGCGGGTATTGTGCCCGAAATGGACGCCTGCCTCAAGCAGGTCTTTCATTGAACTAACGGCCATGTTGTCTCCTTTGGGTTGAGCTTCCTTCGATCCGAGCGCGCTAAAAGTACTTTTGACTGTAGCGACCCAAAGGGATCAAAGTGCTAAATATGAGATTGCGTTTAATCGCAAAACCGTGAGCAGTATATCGGAGCAATGCGCAATTGACAACGCGCTGTAGCCGCATAAAAGTACTTTTGCCTACTTGACATCTAAAACGCGTGGTGTCAAAATACAAAATGATTTTAGCCACGGCTAAAAATTTATTTAAGGATAGGTAACGTGAAGTCCGAGTTAAAGAATTTCTTTCTGGATAAACAGGGTAGGGAGACCTCTTCCCTGCGTTCGATGGAAGAGGTTCACAGCAGCATAACCATTCCAAAAACAGGCGGAATCATACGCCGTTTTCTGTGTTTCGCCGGCCCGGCGCTTTTGGTAAGCGTGGGATACATGGATCCCGGTAACTGGGGAACTGACCTGGCGGGAGGCGCGGCTTATGGCTACAAATTGATGTGGGTGATTCTGGCGTCCAGCATCATGGCCATTATATTACAAACATTGTGCGCCAGATTAGGCATTGCCACCGGCCACGATCTCGCGCAAGCCTGCCGCACTTGCTATAAAAAACCTGCTAACATCGTCCTGTATATTTTGTGCGAACTGGCTATTATTGCTTGTGACCTGGCCGAAGTAGTGGGTTCGGCGGTGGCGCTGAATTTGTTATTCCACATTCCCATCATTGCCGGCGTCGTCATTACTGGCCTGGACGTGTTGATTTTGCTTGCCTTCATGCAGATGGGGTTCCGTAAGATTGAAGCGGTTATCTTGGCGTTGGTTTCTATTATAGGAGTTTGTTTTTTAGTGGAAGTCATTCTCGCTCAGCCACATTGGGGAAATGTTTTAATGGGCACATTTGTTCCCTCATTGCCGGACAGGCAAGCGCTCTATGTTTCGCTGGGAATTTTGGGCGCCACTGTGATGCCGCATAATCTTTACCTGCATAGCGCGGTGGTTCATACGCGTGATATTGAACAAACTCCACAGGGAAAACGGCAGGCCATCAACTACAATACGTGGGACACCATCATCGCATTGAGTTTGGCATTTTTTGTGAATGCCGCCATTCTCGTGCTGGCCGGCGCGGTTTTTCATACTACCGGCCACACAGATGTGCAGGATTTGGGTGAAGCGCACCGTTTGTTAGCGCCCTTGCTCGGAGCGCCGATTGCGGCCACCGCATTTGCCGTGGCCTTGTTGGCGTCGGGGCAATCGTCCACCATTACTGGTACTTTGGCGGGACAAATCGTAATGGAAGGTTTCCTGCACATCCGCATCAAGCCCTGGCTGCGCCGCATTATCTCCCGTTTACTGGCGATTATTCCGGCTATTATCATGATTTACATCAGCGGCGGAAACAATACTGTGGGGATTTTGGTCTTGTCTCAAGTGGTGCTTTCTCTGCAATTACCGTTCGCTATTTTTCCGCTTTTAATGTTCACATCTAATCCCCGTTTGATGGGAGAATTTGTTAATCCATTGTGGCTTAAAATTACGGGCTATACAATTTGCGTCATTATCGCGGTGTTGAATATCTATTTATTGATTACAACTATCAGCTATTTGTGGGTTATTGGGTTCATTGTTATTGGGGCGGTATTTTCTATTTGGGTAATGTACTTTTATCATGAAAAAGACGAAGACAAAAATACAATCAGGACACAAAGCGCCACTTAGCAGCGCTTTGGAAGATTATCTAAAAACGATATATCTGCTTTTGCATGAGGAGAATCAAGAAAGCCGGGATGCTGTTTCCACGCAATCTTTGGCAGCTCGATTGAATGTGAAGCCGCCTTCTGTCACAGCCATGATCAAAAAATTGGCTACTTTACAATTGGTGGAACATGTTCCCTATCAAGGTGTTTGCCTGAGTCACGCCGGAGAGAAAATCGCTCTCGAAGTGTTGCGTCATCATCGTTTGGTGGAAACCTATCTGGCACAAGTTTTGGGATTGGGCTGGCATGAAGTGCATGACGAAGCCGAGCGCTGGGAACACGTGTTGGGCGACGAAGTGGAAGAGCAAATGGCCAAAGCGTTGGGGCACCCGGAACGTGATCCGCACGGCGCGCCGATTCCCTCCATCGATGGAAAAATGCCGCGCGATATTTGGCTGCGATTACCGCAAGCGGAGCCGGGAAAAACATATACTGTCTGCCGCGTGTTTGATGAAAGTACTTCTCTATTGCAGCACTTACACGAATTGGGTGTAAAGCCTGGATCAAAGATCAAAGTGTTGCGCAGCGAACAATCGGAAGGCGTGTTACATCTGAAAATTAACGGTCACGAAAAAATCATCGGATTGGCGCCGGCGGAAACTGTCGCTGTCAGCGAATTATAATGTGCGGTCATGGCGCGTCATGACCCGCACATTTTATCAACAAAAGTACTTTTAGTATCCTATCCTCATGCAAAATCTCAACATCCTAGTCGTCAATTGCGGCGGCGCTACATTTAAATACAAGTTGTATCGAATGCCGGATGAAACGATTCTGGCGCAAGGTCATGTCGACCGCTTGGGGACGGGGATTGCCGGGCCACTGAAACATCAAGTTCCCGGCAAAGAAGATGTGCGCGCCGAACAGATTATTCCTGACCACCGCGCGGCTATCGAATGGATGTTGGAGCAGTTAGTCAACGGCCCGCTAAAAGTACTTTCGTCGCTGGATGAAATCGATATCGTGTCGCATAAGATTGCACACGATGGCATGAAGCTCGGAACATGTGCCATCATGGGCGAAAAGGAAATTCAAATCATCCGCGACATGTTGCCGCTTGCGCCAATCCATAATACGCCCAATTTGATGGGGATGGAAATTTTCAAAGAGTTATTGCCAAACGTTCCTCAAACCGGCAGCTTTGAAACCGGCTTTCACCACACTGTTCCCCCGGAAGCCTACACATATGGATTACCTCTTGAATGGCAAGAAAAATACGGCGTGCGCCGCTACGGTTTTCATTCGTGCAGCCATCGTTATGTGTCAGGAAGATGCGCGGAATTGATGAAAAATCCGCAAGCAAAAATTATCTGCTGCCATTTAGGATCAGGCACTTCGGTGGCCGCCGTGAAAAATGGCGAAAGCCAAAATATTGCTTCCGGATTAACGCCTCAATGCGGCGTTATTATGAGCACGCGTCCCGGTGATTATGACGCGGGAGCCGTCACTTATATGATGCGCCAGTTGAGAATTTCATCGGAAGAATATGATCGCATCGAATTAAAAGAATCCGGTCTAAAAGGCGTCAGCGGAGTCGCCTCCGGCGATATGCGCGATGTGGAAGAAGCGATGCAAGCGGGAAACGCCAGAGCCAAATTAGCCTTTAATATTTTCTGCCACCAGGTGCGCCATTATATCGGATCTTATTTTGTGCAACTCGGCGGCGCGGATGCCATTACATTCACCGCCGGAATAGGCGAAAATTCTCCGCTGATGCGCGCTGCCGTTTGCCGTGAATTAGAATGTATCGGCGCAAAAATGGATGAATCAAAAAATGCGCAAGGTGCTTCGGAACGTTCTATTCATGCCGCGGATTCCAAATTGCAATTATGGGTGATTCCCACCAACGAAGAAATCATCGTCGCGAGAGACGCAATGAAATTGATTCGTCAATAGCCGCGGAATATACGGAAAGTACTTTTGGTTATCCAAGCAAATCCGGCGTCGTATATAACATTTTATTACCAGCTTTAATTTCTATTGGAATCAGATATTTTTGCAGCGCTTCCAAATTAATTATTATTCCCAATCCCGGCGCATCCGGCGCTTGAATACTCCCATTGGCGTCGCGTTGCAAATGATTTTTGGTGATGTCAATTGCAAGCTGTTTCGGTTCCACGGGATATTCACTAAAAGTACTTTTCTCCAGACCGGCATAAGGTTGCAGCGACGCGCTCAAGGCCAGATGCGACGTGAAAGTGTGATTGACATAAGTGATGCCGCGCGCATTTGCTTCCTGCGCAATTTGCATTGCAGGAGTGATTCCACCAATTCGTCCGGTATCAATTTGAATAAATTCCACGCCGCCATATTCCATCATGTGCCGCGCCATGTCGGCGTTGTGGCTGCCTTCGCCGCCGGCTAATTTTACAGAACCGCTTTGTGCCGCCAATGTTTTATATTCTTTCAGCGCGCCGGTGTGAAACGGTTCTTCCAGCCACGTCACGCTGCATTCCCGCAAAAACGGTAAGCGTAAAGCGGCAGCTTCAGTATTATGTCCCCAGACCGTTCCGGCATCCACCAATAAAATTCCGTCTGCCCCCAGACCTTCGCGTGCCGCGTGCAATTGATCGCGATCATTTTCCACACTGCCGCGTCCGAATGGTCCCCAACCAAATTTGACGGCGCGATAATTTTGCGCGCGCGATTGCCGCGCTTTTTCCAAAGTTTCCTGCGGTGTGTCGCCAAATAATTGTGAAGCGTATGGCGTCTTGCGAAAAGTACTTTTATAGCCCAATAATTTCCACACTGGCATTTCCAATTTCTTTCCCAGCAAATCCCACAACGCGATATCAATACCGGAAAATGTGTGATCAGCCTGCAATAAATCCAGCGAATTTTCGCGCACTAAACTCCCGATGCGATATATATCTTTTATGTCATTTAATTCCTGGTTCAATACAGAATCGCAAACTGGTTTACATGCGGAATGTGAACGCGGCGCGCACCACGCTGCGATGGAAGTCAGCGGCGACGCCTCGCATTCGCCCCAGCTTTCAAAGCCGCCGGAGCGCACGCGCACCAATAATGCGTCCTGGCTACCGTCGCCGATGTCCAATACTTCGGGCATGGAAAAATAGAAAAAATCAACGGATTCAATTTTTGACATGAGTTGATATGAAAATTATGTGGTTTCCCAATCTTCTTCTATTCCAACAACAACAACATGTTGCCCTTGATTCACTTTTGCTTCCCACGCTTGCATCATCACAATTCCATCAACGGCAGCGTGTATTGAATATGGCTCCAGATCAATGCGATCAAAGTCGTGCAAATATCCCACTCTATCTCCTGCGCGAACGAAATCGCCCAGGTGCTGCAACGGTTCAAAATGTCCATCGAAGGGCGCGGGAATATAACAATCACGATCCACAACTGCCACGCGCCGCTGCGTTCCATCGCGATAATGGCCGATTGGATCAATAGTTCCGCGCAACATTCCGTGATGAATCGCGGCAGCCAAAACGCCTTGACGGCCATATGCCACGCCATCAATATTAATAGCTTTTCCCCAACCCAGTTCTGTGCCGACGGTGATTTTCCCTAAACGTTCGGCTTCGGATGGTAATAATCCCGGAGTTTGATTTTGGTAAACCATCACCAATGGCGTTCCAAACCAACGTGCTGTCTTTTCGATGAGCTTGCTTTGCTGCGAATCTTCTAACGGATGGAAACTGCTACACAAAAGAAATCGAGAACCTGTTCCGCCGGAATGTAAATCAATGACAACATGCACGCGCGGCCAAATATATTCGCGCACAAAATCTGTGATACGATGCGTGATTCCCGCCAAAGCCGGTGTGCGCCCGGCGCCATCCACAAAAGCGCGGTTTAGATTGACGTTATCTTCGGTGACGGTGCTGCGCGTGTTACTCCGAAATGCGGAAATATTAAGCAATGGAATTAAAATAATTCGACCGGTTACATTGTTAATATCGATATCACTCATCAAATGATGCAGCGCAACGGGACCTTCAATTTCGTTCCCGTGCGTGGAACCGAAAGCGACCAATCCTTGATCTGATTTTGCTTCCGCTCCCACAAAAATCGTTAATGGAATCAGGTGATCGCCCCAGATAGAATCGTGTTCCAGTGCAACGTAATAATCGCGACGTCCAGGAGATTCAAGATCGAGATTAGCAGGCTGAACAATTTTTCGTTGTATCATAAAAGTACTTTTACCCCACTAATTCCGCGACGCGTTCCGCGTTAGGGTTTTCCCATTCAATTCCCGCCGCGACTCGTTCCTGCGCTTTCTCGCGTGCTTTTTGCGCCCATTCATAAAAGAGCGGATGATTGGCGCCGTCATGCAAGGTGGCGCGCTTTTTGTAGGGCGTGTAATTGCCGGTGTGCCACAAAGTGTTGCGGTAGATGCAATAATCGCCCGCATCCAAAAGCAGCCGTTGCGCGCCGGGCAA
>Ga0164242_10008280_pt1 | contig 11284 bp, 11 predicted proteins | sample OricomgcompostMG_FD_108783 | JGI IMG/M metagenome (GOLD analysis project Ga0164242, IMG submission 108783) | Miracle-Growth compost microbial communities from Emeryville, California, USA - Original compost - Miracle growth compost (MG) ...
GCGGGAATCTGGTAGCACAGCGACTTGCCGCCGCCGGTCGGCATCAGGACCAGCGCATCGCCGCCGTGCGCGACGACGTCGACGATCTCCGCCTGCTGACCGTGGAAGGCCGGGTAGCCGAAGACCGTTTCGAGTACGTGCAGCGCGCGTGCGCCGAGGTCGTGTTCGGCCATGTCCATCGCTTATTCGGCCCAGACCACCCAGCCGTAGTGCGCGGTCAGCACCACGATGATGCCGAACACGATGCGGTAGTAGGCGAAGAAAGTGAAATCGTGCGTGCTGATGTAGCGCAGCAGCCAGCGCACGCACAGGAAGGCGGAGATAAAGGCCGCCACGCCGCCGACCAGGAACAGCGGCAGATCGGCCATCGCCAGCAGCGCACGCGCCTTGTAGACCGAGTAGACGGTGGCGCCGAGCAGCGTCGGAATCGCGAGGAAGAAGGAAAACTCGGTCGCCGCCGTGCGCGACAGGCCGAAATACATGCCGCCGATGATGCTGGCGCCGGAGCGGCTGGTGCCGGGAATCAGCGCAAAGGCTTGCGCGCAGCCGACCTTGAAGGCATCGAGCGGCGTCATGTCGTCGACCGACTCGACGCGAATCTTGTGCTGGCCGAGGCGATTGGCGCGTTCTATCCACAGGATCAGGAAGCCGCCGACGATGAAGGCGATCGCGACCGGCACCGGCGCGAACAGTTTTTCATTGATCCGCTTGGCGAAGATCACGCCGAGAATCGCCGCCGGCAAAAAGGCGACGATGATGTTGAGCGCGAAGCGCTGCTGCTTCCTCTCGGTCAGCAAGCCGCTGCAGGCCTGCACGATGCGCGCGCGGTATTCGAGAATGACGGCGAAGATGGCGCCGGTCTGGATCGCGATCTCGAAGACCTTGACCTTGGGGCCGACGAAATCGAGCAGGCTGCCGGCTAGGATCAGATGGCCGGTCGAGGAGATCGGCAGAAATTCCGTCAGGCCTTCGACGATGCCCATGATGACGGCTTTGATTGCGAGAACGAGATCCATGATGTGTGAGGTGTAAATGGCGATGAGCGGAAAGTTGGCAGGCGATAAAAAACCCGCAGGTCTGACGCCTTGCGGGTGACATCGTTCCCGCCTGCCGCGAGAAGACAGCTGATTCCGGACGCGGCAACTTAAGCCGGCATTAGCGCGCGGCTTCGAAGGTTAGCATGAGACCGTCGGCGCGGGTATCGATTTTGGTCGGCACCCAATCGGCGCCGGCGTACTCCGGCCGCACATCGTCGTAGCGCGCGAGCGGCAGGTCCTGCAGCAACTGCTCGGCGAACAGGCCGCCGTAGCGCGTGATCTGCCGGCTCATCGCCGGATCGAAGCCTTCGATGCGAAATTCATCGAGGCGCGGCTCGCGCAGCACCAGCGCGCGTTGCGCATCGTCCGCGCGCACCACGCCGGACAGCGCGATGCGGCCCTTCCAGCTGCGCTTGACGAAAGGCGGCGCGATCACCACGTCCATCGTCAGTATGACGCGGCCGCTCTGCGCATCCAGCGACAGGCGCGGCTGCGTCGCGTGCAGGTCGAACAATTCCAGATAGCGCATGTCGAGCGGGAAGCGCTTGTCCAGCGCCGCCTGCAATTGCGCGGCCGGCACCAGCACCGTGCGCGGGCCGTTGAAGACCGCGCAGGCGGACAACAGCAGGATGACGAAGGCCAGCGCGGCGCGGCGGAAATGAAATGGTCGCATGTCGTTGATCGGCTCCTAGTTGGACGTCAGTGCCTCGAGGCGCGCCAGGTAGAACAGCGCATCTGCCGGCGTCTCGCCGCACATCTCGCGCTGCGGCTGCAGTCCGCCGCACACCGCCGGCCGCTCGGGCTGCCCGAAAATGCGGCAGCGGTTGGCCTCGTCCAGCTGCACGCAGCGCACGCCGGCCGGCTTGCCCTCCGGCATGCCGGGAATCGGCGAGGAAATCGAGGGCGCGATGCAACAGGCGCCGCAGCCCGGACGGCAGGACAGGGAAGGCATCTTGCGACAGCGGATGGCAAAAAGACAGACTGCGCATTCTACCGGCATCCCGGCGCCGGGCCGCCGTTTTGGCACGATTCGGCCTCATCATTTGGTAGAATGCGGATTTTCCAATCCGCCTTACCGAGTCGACAAATGAATATCGAACAAGCCCGTTTCAACATGATCGAGCAGCAGATTCGTCCATGGGACGTGCTCGATCAGGACGTTCTCGAACTGCTGGTCCTGGTCAAGCGCGAAGCCTTCGTGCCGGCCGCCTACCGCTCGCTCGCATTTGCCGATACCGAAATCCCGCTGCCGCACGGCGAAAACATGCTGGCACCGCGCGTCGAAGCGCGCATCATGCAGGAGCTCGGCGTGCAGAAGCACGAGAACGTGCTGGAAATCGGCGCCGGCTCCGGCTACATGGCCGCCCTGCTGGCGCACCGCGCGCGCCACGTCACGACGGTGGAAATCGAACCGGAACTGAAGGACATGGCGCAGAAGAATCTGGCCGACTACGGCGTCTCCAACGTCGAAGTCGTGCTGGGCGACGGCGCGCAAGGCTATACCGCGCCGAACCAGCCGAACGCGCCCTACGATGTGATCGTGCTGTCCGGCTCGGTCGGATCGGTGCCGGAAAAACTGCTGGCGCAGCTGAAGGTCGGCGGCCGCCTGTTCGCCGTGGTCGGCGTCGCGCCGGCGATGACCGCGCAGATCATCACGCGCATCTCGGATGTGAAATACAGCACCGGCGGCCTGTTCGAAACCGTGATCAAGCCGCTGCGCAACGCGCCGGAACCGTCGCACTTCAAGTTCTGAGCAAGCGATGCAACACCTGAGCGCGCCGGAACTCGCAAGCCTGCTGGCGCAGGATTCCGGCGCGGCGCCCGTGCTGCTGGACGTGCGCGAACCCTGGGAATACCAGCTGTGCCGCATCGAAGGCTCGGTCTCGATGCCGATGAGCACGATCCCCGGCCGGCTGGATGAAATCGACGAAGATGCGACCATCGTCTGCATCTGCCATCACGGCGCGCGCAGCCTGCGCGTCGCCCAATTCCTCGAAAACAACGGCTTCGGCCGGGTCGTCAATCTGACCGGCGGCGTCCATGCATGGGCGACGCAGGTCGACAATGCAATGCCGACCTACTAGCCGGCACGCGGCTTTTTCTTCCCGGTTTTTTTATGCGAGAGCGGCGCCGAAAGCGCCGTTCGCTATTTCTTCACGCGCAGCGAAGGCGCATAGCGCAGGCTGTCGAGGCAGGCGTCGATCAGGCGCTCCGCAACCGCAGCCAGATCGAAGGTGGTCGGCGAAAACAGCCAGTTGTTCAGCAGGCCGATGATGTGCGAATGCAGGGTGATCACCGCCGCCTTGATGTCGAGATCGGCCGGCAGCTGGCCGGCGGCGATCGCATCGCCGAGGAGGCGCCCCATCGTATCGAGCCCCTTCAGATAGCACTGGTTCTGGCGCAGCCAGATCGCATCCTCGCGGTCGACCAGCTCGCATTTCAGGAACACGATGTCGAGCACCTTGCGCGTGCGCTCGTTGTGCGCCGCATCCTGCAGCAGGTGCACCCAGGCGCTGCGCAGGTGGCCGAGCGGATCGTTCGCATATTCGGGCGCCGGCGTCTCCATCAGCGTTTCCATCGGCAGGCGGATGCGCTCGCAGATCGCCTCGAACAGATCGGCCTTGTTCTTGAAATGCCAGTAGATCGCGCCGCGCGTGACCTTGGCGGCGTCCGCCACGTCGGCGAGCGAAGTCTGCGCCAGTCCGCGCGTGAAAATCACCTCCTCCGCCGCATCGATGATGCGATTGCGCGTCTCCAGCGCTTCTTCTTTAGTGGCTCGGGCCATCGAATGTGATTCCTGTGATAATTCCTGCATGTTCCTGCCGCAGCTTTTGTTGCAAGCAATACATACATTCAAGCATGTATGTATAATACCGCGACCAGTTCCAAAGCACCAAAACAAAATGCCGAACGCGGCGATGTCCCTGCCCGTCGTGCATGCAAGTGCCGTTCACGGCGACTAACCACCTCATTGTGCGAGATGTCCATGCGTTCACTTTCCCGTTTTTCCCAAGCCGGCACCGTCCTTCTCCTGTCTACACTGATTGCCGCTTGCGGCAAGTCCGAAACGCAGGCATCGGCGCCGCCGCCGACCGAAGTCTCGGTCGTCACGATCAAGGCCGCCCCGCTCGGCGTGACCAACGAATTGCCGGGCCGGCTGGAATCCACGCGCGTGGCCGATGTGCGCGCCCGCGTCGCCGGCATCGTGCTGAAGCGCAATTTCCGCGAAGGCAGCGACGTCAAGGCCGGCCAGGTATTGTTCCAGATCGACCCCGCCCAGTTCAAGGCCGCCTACGACAGCGCCGATGCGCAGGTGCAGCGCGCCGAAGCGACGCTGCTGCAGACGCAATTGAAGGAAAGCCGCTACAAGCCGCTGGTCGCGACCAATGCGGTCAGCAAGCAGGAATATGACGACGTGGTCGCCGCCGCCAAGCAGGCTGCCGCCGACCTCGCCGCAGCCAAGGCCGCGCGCGAAACCGCCCGCCTGTCGCTCGGCTACGCCACCGTCACCTCGCCGATCTCCGGCCGCATCGGCCGCGCGCTGGTCACCGAAGGCGCGCTGGTCGGCCAGGGCGAGGCAACGCTGCTGGCGACCGTGCAGCAGCTCGATCCGATCTACGTGAACCTGACGCAATCCAGCACCGAATTGCTGGAGCTGCAGCGCGCGGTCGCCAACGGCAAACTGAAAGGCGCCGGCAAGAACGGCGTGAAAGTGACGCTGCTGACCGAAGACGGCCGCGAATACCCGCGCGCCGGCAAGCTGCTGTTCTCCGACGTGACGGTCGATCCGAGTTCGGGCGCCGTCACGCTGCGCGCCGAATTCCCGAATCCCGATCACACGCTGCTGCCGGGCATGTATGTGCGCGCGCGCGTCGAGCAGGCGATCAACGAGAAGGCGATCGCGGTGCCGCAGCAGGCGGTCACGCGCACCGCGGATGGCGCTGCCGTGATGGTGGTCGACGCCAACAACAAGGTCGTGCCGCGTCCGGTGGAAACCGGCAGCGCCGAGGGCAATTCCTGGGTCATCAACAGCGGCCTGAAAGAAGGCGACCGGGTGATCGTCGAAGGCTTGCAGAAGGTGCAGCCGGGCGCGACCGTCAAGCCGGTGCCGTGGCAGCAGGCGCCGGCCAATGGCGCCGCGGCATCCGCCCCGGCTGCGCCCGCCGCCTCGGCCAAAGCCGCAGGCGCGGCTCAGTCGAAGTAAGGGAGCGCCGACATGGGTAAATTCTTCATCGACCGCCCGGTCTTCGCCTGGGTGCTGGCCATCTTCATCCTGCTGGCCGGCGCGCTCGCGATCACCGGCCTGCCGGTCGCGCAGTATCCGAACATCGCGCCGCCGACCATCGTCATCACCGCCACCTATCCGGGCGCGACCGCGCAGATACTGGACGACAGCGTGACCAGCATCATCGAGCAGGAGATGAACGGCGCCGATGGTCTGCAATACGTCGAGTCGCAGAGCCAGGCCAACGGCACGGTGCAGATCACCGTCACCTTCACGCCGGAGACCAATGCCGACCTCGCCGCGGTCGACGTGCAGAACCGCCTGAAGCGCGTCGAGGCGCGCCTGCCGGCGGCCGTTACGCAGCAAGGCCTGATCGTCACCAAGTCGCGTAGCAACTTCCTGCTGTTCATCGGCCTGTCGTCGACCGACGGCCGCCTCGATCCGGTCGCGCTCGGCGACTACCTGTCGCGCAATGTGCTGAATGAAATCAAGCGCGTGCCGGGCGTCGGCCAGGCGCAGCTGTTCGGCACCGAGCGCGCAATGCGCGTCTGGATCGATCCGAACAAGCTGGTCGGCCTCAACCTGACGCCGGCCGACGTCAGCGACGCGATCCGCAACCAGAATGCGCTGGTTGCCGGCGGCACGCTCGGCGATCTGCCGGCGCCGGCATCGCAGCAGATCAGCGCGACCGTGGTGGTCAACGGTCAGCTCACCACGCCGAAGGAATTCGGCGACATCGTGCTGCGCGCGAATCCGGACGGCTCGACCGTGCGCCTGCGCGACGTCGCGCGCATCGAAGTCGGCGGACAGACCTACCAGACCTCGGGACGCCTGGACGGCGCGCCGACTTCCTTCATCGGCGTGCAGCTGTCGCCGACCGCGAATGCGCTCGGCACCGCGACCGCCGTGCACAAGAAGATGGAAGAGCTGTCGAAATACTTCCCGGCCGGCGTGAAATACACGATTCCCTACGACACCTCCAAGTTCGTCAAGATCTCGATCGAGGAAGTGGTCAAGACGCTGCTGGAAGCGATCGTGCTGGTGTTCCTGGTGATGTATTTGTTCCTGCAGAACATCCGCTACACGCTGATTCCGACCATCGTGGTGCCGGTCGCATTGATGGGCACCTTCGCCTCGATGCTGGTGTTCGGCTTCTCGATCAACGTGCTGACCATGTTCGGCATGGTGCTGGCGATCGGCATCCTGGTCGACGATGCGATCGTGGTGGTGGAGAACGTCGAGCGCATCATGAGCGAAGAAGGACTGTCGCCGCGCGATGCGACGCGCAAGGCGATGGGACAGATCAGCGGCGCGCTGGTCGGCATCACGCTGGTGCTGATCGCGGTGTTCATCCCGATGGCATTCTTCGGCGGCGCGGTCGGCGCAATCTATCGCCAGTTCTCGCTGTCGCTGGTGTCGTCGATGGTGTTTTCGGTGACGATGGCGTTCTCGCTGACGCCGGCGCTGTGCGCCACCATCCTGAAGCCGGTGCAAGCCGGCCATCACCATGAAAAACGCGGCTTCTTCGGCTGGTTCAATCGCGGTTTCGGCAAAACGGCGAGCAGCTATCAGGGCTTCGTCGCCAGGATGCTGACCAAAGCCGGCCGCTACATGATCGTCTACGCAGTGATCCTGGGCTGCGTCGGCCTGCTGTATGCCCGCCTGCCGGCATCCTTCCTGCCGAACGAGGATCAGGGCTACATCATCACCAACATACAGCTGCCGCCGGGCGCCACCACCGGCCGCACGCTGGAAGTCGTGAAGCAGGTGGAAAACTATTACAAGAAGCAGCCGTCCGTCGAACACGTGATCGCCGTGCTCGGCTTCAGCTTCTCCGGCAACGGACAGAATGCGGCGCTGGTGTTTACGCCGTTCAAGGACTGGAGCGAGCGCGGCGCGAGCGAAACGGCCGACGCCATCGCCGGCCGCGCCTTCGGCGCCTTCTCGCAGATCAAGGATGCGATCGTGTTCCCGCTGAACCCGCCGCCGATCCGCGAACTGGGTAATGCGACCGGCTTCACCTTCCGCCTGCAGGATCGCGCCGGCCTCGGCCACGAGGCGCTGGTCGCCGCCCGCAACCAGCTGCTCGGCATGGCAGCGAAAAGCAAGGTGCTGGCCGGCGTGCGACCGGAAGGCCTGGAAGACTCGCCGCAGCTGCAGCTGGACATCGACCGCGACAAGGCCAATTCGCTGGGCGTGCCCTTCGACACGATCAACAGCGTGTTGTCGACCGCGCTCGGCTCGTCCTATGTCAACGACTTCCCCAACATGGGCCGCCAGCAGCGCGTGATCGTGCAGGCGGATGCCTCGCGCCGTCTGCAGCCGGAAGATCTGACGCGCCTGTATGCGCGCAGCTCGACCGGACAGATGGTGCCCTTCTCTTCATTCGTGACGTCGAAATGGATCGTCGGCCCGGTGCAGCTGACGCGATACAACGGCTATCCGGCAATGAAGATTTCCGGCGGTCCGGCGCCGGGCTACAGCACCGGCGATGCGATGAAGGAAATGGAATCGCTGGTCGCCAAGCTGCCGCCGGGCTTCGGCTACGAATGGACCGGCCAGTCGCTGGAAGAAAAGACTTCCGGTTCGCAGGCGCCGGCGCTGTATGCGCTGTCGCTGATCGCCGTGTTCCTGGTGCTGGCCGCGCTGTATGAAAGCACCTCGATTCCGCTGGCGGTGATGCTGGTGGTGCCGCTCGGCATCCTGGGCGCGCTGCTCGGCGTCACGCTGCGCGGCATGCCGAACGACGTCTACTTCAAGGTCGGCATGATCGCGGTGGTCGGCCTGTCGGCGAAGAATGCGATCCTGATCATCGAGTTCGCCAAGGATCTGCAGGCGCAGGGCAAGGGCCTGATCGAAGCGACGCTGGAAGCGGTGCATATGCGTTTCCGCCCGATCATCATGACCTCGATGGCCTTCATCCTCGGCGTGCTGCCGCTGGTGATCGCAAGCGGCGCCGGTTCGGCCAGCCAGCGCGCGATCGGCACCGGCGTGATGGGCGGCATGATCACCGCGACGGTGCTGGCCGTGTTCCTGGTGCCGGTGTTCTTCGTGGTGGTGCGCCACATCTTCAAGGGAAGTGAACGACAACGCCGCATGTATGCCGCGCACAAGGCGCGCGATGAGGATGAAGCACTATGATGAAAACGATGACATTGAGCCTGCTGATCGCAGGCGTATTGAGCGGATGCTCGCTGGCGCCGAAGTATGTGCGTCCCGATGCGCCGGTGGCCGCCAGCTATCCGACGCAGGAGCAGGCAACGCAGGACGACAAGGCCGCGCACGCAGCCGACATCGGCTGGCGCAACTTCTTCCCCGATCAGCGCCTGCAGGCATTGATCGGCCTGGCGCTGCAAAACAACCGCGACCTGCGCGTGGCGGCGCTGCGCATGGAAGAAGCGCGCGGCCTGTACAACATCCAGTCGGCCGATCTGTTCCCGCATCTGAATGCAGTCGCGACCGGCTCGCGCGGCCGCACGCCGGCCTCGCTTTCGGCGACCGGCACCAGCGTGGTCAGCAGCGATTACCAGGTCGGGCTGAGCCTGGCCTCGTTCGAGCTGGATTTCTTCGGCCGCGTGCGCAGCCTGAGCGATGCCGCGCTGGCAAGCTATCTGGCGACCGAGGAAGCGCAGCGCGCGGCGCAGATCAGCCTGGTGGCGGAAGTGGCGAAAGCCTATCTGGCGGAACGCGCCTATGCCGAACAGCTGGCGCTGGCCGAGAACACCTACAAGAGCCGCAGCGAAGCCTACGCATTGTCGAAGCAGCGCTTCGAGGTCGGCGCCTCGTCCGCGCTCGACCTGCGCCAGGATGAAGTGCTGCTGCAGACCGCGCGCGTGTCGCAGCTGACGCTGGCGCGGCAGCGCGCGCAAGCCTGGAACGCGCTGACGCTGCTGGTCGGCCAGCCGCTGCCCGACAATCTGCCGCCGGCGCGTCCGCTGGCGGATCAGCAGATCGTGGCCGACATCCCGCCGGGACTGCCGTCCGACCTGCTGACGCAGCGGCCCGACATCCGCAGCGCCGAACAAAGCCTGCTGGCGGCGAACGCCAACATCGGCGCCGCGCGCGCCGCCTTCTTCCCGCAGATTTCGCTGACCGCGGGCATCGGCACCGCAAGCAATCAGCTGTCCGGCCTGTTCGACAGCGGTTCGCGCGCCTGGTCCTTCGCGCCGCAGATGGTGCTGCCGATCTTCGCGGCCGGCGCCAACGTGGCGAACCTGTCGGTCGCCAACGTGCGCAAGAAGATCGAGATCGCGAACTACGAGAAGGCGATCCAGACCGCCTTCCGCGAAGTGGCCGATGCGCTGGTGGCGCGCGGCCTGCTGGACGAGCAGATCAAGGCGCAGGAATCGGTGCAGGCCGCGCAGGCCGAGCGCCTGAAGCTGACCGACGCGCGCTACAAAAACGGCATCGCGAGCTCGCTCGAGATGCTGCAGGCGCAGCAGGACCTGTTTTCCTCCGAACTGGATACGGTGCAGGTGCGCCTGCTGCGCCTGACCAATGCGGTCGACCTGTACGCCGCGCTGGGCGGCGGGCTGCTGGAAACGACGGCGCCGGTGGCAAGCACGAAATAAGCGCGGCAACCGGCGCGCCGCAACAGGAACGGGAGCCGCGGCTCCCGTTTTTTTGCCGCGACAAACGCGCGGAACCTCCGGCGCGCGGCAGACTCAGACGCATCATCTTCGATCACGCCACGCCATGCAAAAACGCCTCGCCTTTCTCGCGCTGTTCCTGATGCCCAGCCTGGGCCGCTCCGCCGATACCGGGCTGCGGCCCGGCCTGTGGCATCTGCGCGCCAGCTCCAATCTGCTCGCGCTGGCGCAGCAGATTCCGCCGCAGCAGATGCAGGGATTGAACGATCTCGCGCGCCAGTACGGATTCACGGTGCCGGCCATCCGCAACGGCGCAGCCGAATCCGACGTGTGCATCACGCCCGAGATGGCGGCGCAGCCGATCCCGCCTTCCTTCTACAACGCCGAGTCCGGCTGCGAGGCGCGCAACGCGGTGCGCGACGGCGATCATTTCACAGCCGACATCGCATGCAATGGCGCCGACCTGCAAGGCCAGGGACGGGCCGAGGCGACGCTGAGTTCGCCGGAAAGCTTTTCCGGCGTGACGACGTTCAAGGGCCTGGCGCGCGGCCTGCCGGTCGACGACAAGGCGGTAACCAGCGGCCAATGGCTTGCGGAAACATGCCCGCCGGCGGCGGCGCGCTAGCGTCTGATACAAGTCGTAACAAAGCTTACCGGTTTGATGCTGTTCATCCCGGCTCCGGCGGTATCTAATGGACATACCGAACAAGGAGGCCGTCATGAAAAAATTTCTCGCCCTTTCCGCCGCGCTGCTTGCCGGCGCCGGCATGATGCTCGCCGCCGCACCGGCGATGGCGCGCGTCAACGTGGACGTGAATCTCGGCATACCGGCGCCAGTCTATGTGGCGCCGCAACCGGTGTACGTGCCGCCGCGCCCCGTCTATGTCGCGCCGCGTCCGGTCTACGTGGCGCCGGAACCTGTCTATTACTCGCCGCGTCCGCATCACCGCCGCTGGCATGACCGCGATCGCGACGGCGTGCCGGACCGCTTCGACCGCCATCCGCGCAATCCGTATCGCGATTGATCGGGTCGTCTGCAAAAAGGTTTTCTCGAGGAGTGGTAGTTTGAACGCCGGCCCATGGCCGGCGTCTTTTTTTGCGCCGCCGCTTTGTCGCCCTCGCGCTTTCCGCGAAAGCGGCTATCGGATCAGCGGCCCGATCAAGGCCATCGTGCGCCGCGTGGCGCCGCGATGCGCGGCCGCGAAATCGCGCGCATGCCGCCCCATTGCTTCCCTGCGCTCGCCATCCTGCAGCAAGGCGAGCGCCTGCTGCATCAATTCGCTTGCATCCGCCACGCGCAAGGCCGCGCCGGCTGCGATCGCGCTCTCGGCGGCGTCGGCGAAATTGAAGGTATGCGGTCCGATCAACACCGGCTTGCCGACCGCGCAGGCTTCGATCAGGTTGTGCCCGCCCAGGGGCAGCAGATTGCCGCC
>Ga0164242_10008281_pt1 | contig 11283 bp, 7 predicted proteins | sample OricomgcompostMG_FD_108783 | JGI IMG/M metagenome (GOLD analysis project Ga0164242, IMG submission 108783) | Miracle-Growth compost microbial communities from Emeryville, California, USA - Original compost - Miracle growth compost (MG) ...
GAGGGTGGTGGTGAAGGCGCCGAACGACTGCCAGTAACTGCCCGGCGTCACCCCGAGCGCGGCGACCGCGACGGCGAAGCCGGAGGCGATGCCGACAGCGATGATCAGGATGTTGAGCAGCGGAGCGACCAGCATCATCGCCGCGATGCGCGGAACGACGAGACGCTGCACCGGATCGATCCCCATGACCCGCATGGCGTCGACCTCTTCCCGCACGGTTCGCGCGCCGAGATCGGAGGCGATGGCCGCCGAGCCGGCCCCGCCGAGCATCATCGCGGCGGCCATCGGCGCGCCCTGTTTGATCACCCCCAGCCCGCCGGCCGCGCCGATCATCGAATCCGCGCCGAGTTGCGAGACGATATTGCCGACCTGGGTGGAGACGATGACGCCGAACGGAATCGCCATCAGCACGCTCGGTATCGCGGTGACCTTGATCAGAAACCATGCCTGCGTGAGGGTTTCGCGCGTCCGAAACCGCATCCGCACCGCATCGCCGAGGCCTACCCGGATCGCATGGGAACCCATCTGCAGCGCCCGGCCGAGTGTGGCGAGACTCGACAGCACCGTGTCGGAGAAGTTCCGGCGCAGTACCTGCGCCGCCCTGGGTTCCCGTCCCCCGAGGTGTACATCCAGATCAGTGGTCGACATCGAACCTCCGTCCGCCGAACCATGCGGCAGAACGTACCATATGACCTGGACCACATTCCAGACACCAATCCAGATGGGTGCTCTGATCTGTGGGCGAGAGGCGTCGCGTGCTCGCGCAAGGGGGAAACCGCGTGAGGGCCAGACGGTTTCAGTGCAGGGGCGCCCAGCCCGGCCACTGCCGCGGACCTTCGTCGCCGCGGATACAGGCCAGCCGCCAGCGTGCCTGGTGGAGGTGAACCGGGTCGGCGACGGCGGCGCGGACGGCATCCATCGTCATCCGCAACTCGACGATGTCGCGCAGCAGGAAGAATCCCGGCCACCGCAGGACGTCGAGGTGGTAGGCGTTGCAGAACCGGGCGTACTGCGCGCTGGTGATCCAGCCCAGCGAGGCGTAGGCGATCGCGGTCGGTACCAGATCCCATTCCGGCGGGCCGATCGACATGTTCTCCAAGTTCAGCATCAGGACGTCGTGGTCGACGGTGGCGGCGAATTCGCGGCCCCAGGCCTCGCCGTGGATGACACACCACTGCATCCCGCTCGGCAGATCGGCCCACCGCCCGCGCAATTCGGTGAGATGCTCGCGCAGCCAGCGGCGGTCGTCGGCAGTGAACAGCTCGGCGGTGGCGATCAACTCGGCGATTCCGCGAAACGGCTGCAGCTGGCCGAGAGCGAACGTCGTCGGCGGCGCCAGGCTGTGTAATCGCAGCAGCGCCTGCGCCATATCGTCCAGCGCGCCGTGCTGATACAGCGGCGGAACCTGCCAGAAGGTCACCGTCCGGCCCTGGATTTCGAGCGGCTGACGCACGTCGGGCAGGGTGTGCGGCGCGGCGACGCCGGAGGCGGTGAGCCAGCGGGAGACCTCGATCTCCCGGCGCGCCTCGGGCCGATGATCCGGGTGGCTGATGCGCACCACGACCCCGCTGGGCAACCGGTAACCGGTACCCGCGCCGAACCGCACCTCCTGTGCGCCGCCCGCTTCCATGCCGGCACTCAGACATGCGGCGCGCAGAACCGACAGATTTCCGTTTCCAGCCAGCTGTGCGGTCATGCGCATACCCGAGTTCCTGCCGAATCCCTCATCCTTGCCCTCATTGTGAGGGATCGGCGGACCGTGCGACGCGGTTTCGTGCAACATCGTGGTTACCGATTACTGAGGTCGAGATCACGTTCGCGCGGTCGGGGACTGCCTCACATCCCTGTTAGGGTTTCTAACCGGAGATTCACTCCACTTCCGTCTCGTGGGGAGGAAACCACCCGTGGCGCGCGTCAAATCCCGCCCGCACTACAACGTCGTCTTCGCGGTGCTGCTGCTCGGCATCTCCGCCTACGCGCTGCTGCAGTCGATGGTCGTTCCGGTACTGGCCTTGCTGATTCCGGCGCTGCACACCACGCAGAGCACCGCGACCTGGCTGATGACCGGATATCTGCTCTCTGCCTCGGTGGCGACGCCGATTCTCGGGCGGATCGGCGACAAGGTCGGCAAGGAACGCATGCTCGTCGTCACCCTGGTCGCGCTGACGGTCGGCTCGCTGATCGCGGCGCTGACCGAATCGGTCGGGGTGATGATCGTGGCGCGGGTGATCCAGGGCCTGGGCGGTGGCGTGATTCCGTTGGCATTCGGCATCATTCGCGACGAGTTCCCGGCGAAGAAGCTGCACGGCGCGGTGGGGATCGCCTCCTCGCTCATCGCCGTCGGCTCCGGGCTCGGGCTGGTGCTGGCGGGCCCGATTGTCGAACATCTGAACTACCACTGGCTGTTCTGGGTGCCGATGATCATCACCGCGATCGCCGCGGTGGCCGCGATAGTGTTCGTGCCGGAATCACCGGTGCGCAGTCCAGGCAATATCAATTGGGGCGCGGCGATTCTCCTGTCGGCCTGGCTGGTGGCGCTGCTGCTCGCGGTGAGCAAGGGGCCGTCCTGGGGCTGGGGTTCGGCGCTGACGCTCGGCCTGTTCGCGCTGGCCGTCGTGGCGGCGGCCGCCTGGATCGTGGTCGAGCTGAAATCGACCACCCCGCTGATCGATATGCGCACCATGCGGATTCCGGCGGTGTGGACCACGAACCTGGTGGCCGTGCTGACCGGCGCCGGAATGTACGCCATGATGACCTTCCTGCCGCAGCTGCTGCAGACCCCGAAAGCGATTGCGGGATACGGCCTGAGCGCCGGCATCACCCAGTCCGGGCTGTACATGCTGCCGCTGTCGGTCGCGATGTTCGTGATCGGCCTGTCGATCGGGCCGCTGGCGGCGCGCATCGGCCCCAAGGCGATCGTGCTGATCGGCAGCGTCATCACCGTCCCGGCGTTCGTGATGCTCGCCGTCGGGCATGACCAGAGCTGGGAGATCTACCTGGCCGGTGCGCTGCTGGGTGTCGGTATCGGGCTGGCCTTCTCGTCGATGCCGGCCATCATCGTCGCCGCGGTGCCGCCCGCCCAGACGGGCGCGGCCACCGGAATGAACGCCAACGTCCGCACCGTCGGCGGTGCGATCGGCAGCGCGGTGTCGGCCGTGCTGCTGACCTCGGGTGCCACCACCGCGCACGGGCTGCCGGCGGATGCCGGGTACTCCCGGGTCTTCTGGTTCCTGGCCGGCGTTTCCGTGCTCGCCGCACTGGCGGCGGTGATCATTCCGTCGGTGCGCGCGCATGCGCCGCAGGCCGTCGCCGCGGAATCGGACGGCATCGCGGAGACGGCGGAGCTGTCGGACCCGGAACCGGCTGCCGCGCCGCACGGTAGTGCGGTGGCCGCCGGAATCGCGGGTGTGTCGGCGCCGCAGGCGGTGGATCTGGCGGGCGACGACCGGGCCATCGGTGGCAGCGTCCGGCGCGAGAACGGCCGGCCGGTGCCGGATGTGGCGCTGACGCTGATCGACCAACGCGGACACCAGGTTTCGCGCGCCACGGGCGAAGCCGACGGCAGCTACCGCCTCCCCGCCCCGGCGCCCGGCAGCTATGTGCTGATCGCCTCCGCCGCCGCGCATCGCCCGGTGGCCGTCACCGTCGTCGTCGGCGCCGTGGCCCAGACCGTGGATCTGACGCTGCCGAGTTCCGGCGAGCTCACCGGCACCGTCCGCCGCGCCGGTGACGGGAAACCCGTTGCGGGAGCGACGGTTACCCTCACCGACCCACTCGGAGAGGTGATCGGGGCAGCGGTGACCGGCGGCGACGGCGGCTACAGCTGCGGCGGCGTCGCGTCGGGTACCCACACCCTGGTCGTGGTCGCCGACCGGATGCACCCCACCGCGGTCACCCTCACCATCCCCGACAGCGGACTGCTGCACCACGACGTCGACCTGGAACCGATGGCAACCCTGGCCGGCGCCGTCCAGGCGCAGGGCAAGGCGGTCGCCAACGCCGAGGTGACCGTTCTGGACGCCGGCGGCGATCGGATCTCCACCGCTCGCACCGACCACAACGGCCGCTACGTGGTTTCCGATCTGCCCGCCGGTCACTACACCGTGGTGGCGCGCGGATATCCCTCGGTGAGCAGCACCGTCACCGTTGGAGTGGGCCGGATCACCCACGATGTGGAACTCGGCTACGACGGGTCGGCATCCGTGCGCTGCGGCTGAGTCAGGCCTCGATCTGCGGGTGTGACGGCGACATCCCCACCGTTCAGCCCAGCACCACGAACAGCACCACGATGACGACCAGCACGATGATCATGGTGACCACCAGCAGGAGCGGGCTCTTGCGGTTGGTCACGGGCGAGTCGCTGAGCGAGACGTCCTCGCGCTCCGGATTCGCGGGCCGGCTCTGGTCGTCGAATCGTTCGGACATCGAGCACCTCCGGGTGTGCGAAGCGGTCGCTGCGTAATACCCGGGCGGCGCGTCGGCAAACTCGCCGCTAGCCGCCGACCTTCGCGCCCGGGATGCGGGTGTGCACGGTGAGCAGCAGGTGGTCGAAGGCGGTGATGGTCTCCGGTGCCGGCGGCGCGACGAGGGGAAGTTCCTCGATGATCTGGGCGGCGAGATCACGCAATTTGGTGTTGGTTTCCTGCGAGCGCCACGCCAGGACCTTGAACGCCTGCTCGGCGTTGATGCGGTACATGCGCATCAGCACGCCCTTGGCCTGTTCGATCACCGCGCGGTTCTCGATCACGTCGGTCAGCGTCGCGGACAGGGTTTCGCGTTCGTTCTCGGCGAGGGTGTCGGTGAGGTCGATGTAGAAACCGGCGGTAGCGGCGACCTGCCCGGCGTCGTCGAAGATCCGGTCGGCGACGACCATTACGTTGTGCACGGTGCCCGCGGTATCGACGAACCGATGCCGGCTGGAGAACGATTCGCCCAATTCGATCGCGCGGGCGATGGTCTTGGCGACCTCCTCGCGGTCGTCCGGATGTTTGTGCGCGAGCAGCAGTTCCGTGGTCGGGACGACTCCGCCGGGGGTGTACCCGTGCATCCGGTACACCTCCTCCGACCATTCCCAGCGACGGGTGGCGAACCAGAACCGGAACGACCCGACCTGCGGCATCCGGCCGGACGCGCTGGTCACGGGTGTCGTGTGGTCGGCAAGGGGGTCCGTTCTATGCACAAGCATCATTATGTTCACGCGTAGAGCCCGCTGCCCGCGTTCGAACGCACAGTGGACTGAATCGTTCGTTTTCCGTCCTGAGGACGCCCTGTACCGGCATATGCCCCGGTCCAGCGCTCAGCCGGCGAGTGTGGCGGCGGGTGAGCGGCCGTAGTGGCGGCGGTAGAGCGCGGCGAAACGACCGGGGTGGCCGAAACCCCATGTGGCGGCGATGCCGGCCACGCTGTCGCCGTCGTCCGCACTGCCCGCGACCAGGTCTTCATGGGCGCCGCGCAGCCGCATCCGCTTCAGATACGCGGTCGGCGTGGTGTCCAGGTGCCGGCGGAATGCGATCTGCAGCGCCCGCACGGTCACATAGGCCGCCGCCGCGATGTCGGTCACCGCGATGTCCTCGTGGATGTGGGATTCCATGTACGCGATCGCGCGGCGCACAGTGAGCGGATGCGCGTCTCGGCGATCGACCGGGGTCGCCTCGAGCCCGGCCGTATTCGGAAACGCGTGCAGTACGGTCGCCGCCAGATATTGCGACGCCGTGGCCGCCACCAGTGGCGGCACGTCACCGTCGTAGGAGGCGGCGAGCTGCTGCATGTGCGAGATGACCGCGGTGAGCCGATGGCCGGCCTCCGGAGTGACGGTGCGATGGCTCGTGAGGGCCACCTCCGCGGTTCCGGGCCGATTCCCCGAGGCGACTCTGCCGAGCAGGGACGGATCGAACATCGTGATGGTGAAGTCGGCCCGGTGGACGACACCGGAGTACGGCAGGTCCGGCGGGGTCAGAATTCCGATCTCGCCGGGCCCGAACGTATCGTTGCCCGCGTCGACGTATTCTTCCTCGACCCATCCGGCTTCGACCCCGATCAGGCAGATCTTGTTCAGCGGATCGGCGTCGTAGCTCATATCGAATCCGAGTTCGAGCCGGTCGAGACTCACCTGGCCCAGCATGTCGCGCGCGATCCGGCTGCGAACCGGGACCTCCGTGGCATTGCCGATCTCCATGGTCGTGTAGTTCCGGTTCAGAAATTGCTCGGTGGCAGCCAAGCTCTCGCTGTCGAACTCTTCTGTCATCGATCGGTGATCCTCCGCTGTGCCACTGCCACTGCCACTGCTCCGGGCACGGTCGCCTGGTCCAGGCCGCGCCGTGCGGAATTCGAAGCCTACTTGTCCATAGTGTTGCCGCAGCGCGCGTCGTGTCACCCGACGGTGACATGATTCTCGAGGCAGTAACGAATTGGCGCCGGAAACGATCAGAGAAGTGACGCGAGCGGGCTGCGACGCAGGTCACGGCGCAGATGGTCGACATCGTCGCAGACGTATGCCGCACCGTCGGCCGTCAATTCGCCGCGGGATATTCCGCCGCTCAGGACGCCGATGGCCGCCACGCCCAGCTTCGTGCAGGCGCGCATATCCCAGACCGTATCGCCGACGAACACCGCTCGCTGCGGCGTGACCCCGGCCCGGTCCAGCGCCACCTGGACGATGGTCGGGTCGGGTTTGGCCGTCTCCACGTCTTCGGCGCCGGTCACCGCGTACAACCAGGACTCGGCATCGAGCAGGTCGCGCAATCGGGCCAATTCGTCGGGCGGTGCGGAGGTGGCGAGGACGACCCGCAAACCCGCGTCGTGCAGATGCCGCAGGATCTCGCGGGCGCCGGGCAGCAGGGTCAACTCGTCGGCGCGGTCGAGGTAGTAGCGGCTGTGCAGATCGCTCGCGGCATCGGCGGTCTCGCTGTCGAGGTCGGGGGCGAGCGTGCGCAGCAGTTCGTCGCCGTCCATGCCGATACTGCGGTGGATCCGCCAGATCGGCACGTCCGCGTCGACCTCGCGGAAGGCTCGATGCCAGGTCACGGCATGCAGATAGTTGGAGTCGACGAGCGTGCCGTCGATGTCGAAGAGGACGGCTGCGGGTTCGGGCACGGCATCTCCTTCTTCCGGTACAAGCCTGCGCGACGAGCCATTCGAGACCAGACGCCACTGTACCGAGGAGACCCTCGATGCGGCGGCGGACATCCTCGCCGGAGTCGGCAACTGGCCACTACCAGGGCACCGGAAACGAAATGGCCACAACCGGTCACCGGTTGCTCGCCACCGGCGCGGGCAGCGAAGGCGCGTCGTCGGTGTCCGCGAAAGTGTCTGTCCCGACGTCGGCTTCGTGGTCCGCGGCCGTCCGCCCCGGTTCGCGGCGCAACCAGCGCGGCGCCCACCAGCAGGCGTCGCTTAGCAGGCGCATCGTCGCCGGAACCAGCAGCACGCGCAGGATCGTCGCGTCGATGACCAGCGCGGCCACCATGCCGAAGGCGATGTACTGCATCATCACCAGATCCGACAGCGCGAAGGCGCCGGTGACGACCAGCAGGATCAGGGCGGCTGCGGTGATGATGCGCCCGGTGTGGGCGACGCCGGCGCGGATCGCCTCGCGGGTGGACGCGCCCGCGGCTCGCGCCTCGACCATGCGGGAGAGCAGGAATATCTCGTAGTCGGTGGACAACCCGTAGATCACCGACACGATCACCACCAGGACCAGCGCCATGATCGGTTGCGGGGTGAAGCCGAGCGGCCCGGCGCCGTGCCCGTCGATGAAGATCCAGGTGAGGATGCCGACCGTGGCGCCGAGCCCGAGCAGGTTCAGCGCGGCGGCCTTCAACGGCAGCACCAGCGACCGGAAACTCCATGCCATGAGGGCGGTGGTGGCGAGGAATACGAGGACGACCACCAGCGGTATCCGGTGCACGAGGGCGTCGATACTGTCCTTCTCGATGGCGGGTTGCCCACCGACGAACAGGGTGGCGCCCTTCGGCAGCGGCATCGAACGCAGGTAATCGATCGCCGCGTCCTTGTCGGCGGTGGGCGCGAGCACCGTTTGCGTGGTGAGAACGCTGGACTGCGCGGGCCGTTGCAGCCAGGCGGGGAACGGCGCCGCGAGGCCCGGGGCGTGGCCTGCCTCGGCCAGCACGGTGTCCGCGGCGGCGGGGTCGTAGGTGATCAGCACCAGGTCGATCGGGTTGATGCGGCGCAGTGGGAAGATCTCGTCGAAGTGCTGCTGGGCCAGCCGCGTCGGATGGTCCGGTGGCAGGAACCGTTCGTTGATCGCGCCGAAGGCCAGATCCCGGATCGGCGCGATCAGCACCAGCAATCCGATTACCACCGAAACCGTCACGAGCAGCGGCCTTTTCATCACACGGTCGGCGATTCGCCCCCAGAGATTGTCCGGAACCCGGCCCGGTGGCGTGGTCCGGCGAAACCAGGAGACGCCGAAGCGGTCCACCCGGTGGCCGAGCACCGCCAGCATCGCGGGCAGCAGCGTGACCGAGGTGAACGCGGCCAGCGAGATGGTGATGATGGCGCCATAGGCGAACGAGCGCAGAAAACCCTGCGGGAACACCAGAATTCCGGCGGCGGCCACGGCCACGATGGTCGCGGAGAACATCACGGTGTGGCCCGCGGTCGCCACGGCACGCCGCACCGCGTCGTCGACCTCGCGGCCGTCGGCGAGTTCGTCGCGGAACCGGCTCAGCACGAACAGTCCGTAGTCGATGGCCAGGCCCAGCCCGACCATCGAAACCACCGGCGAGACGAAGGAATTCACCTCGGTGACGGTGGTCAGCAAGCGGATGAGCCCCCAGGCGCCGAGCACGGTGAGCCCGCCGACGATCAACGGCAGCGCCGCCGCCACCACACCGCCGAAGAGGAAGAACAGCAGCACCGCCACCGCGGGAATCGCGAACAGTTCCATGCGCTGCTGATCGTGGGCCATGGTGTCGTTCAGTGCGCCGGCGACCGCTTGCCCGCCGGCGACCTCCATATTCACTCCCGGCACATCGAAGGCGTGCGCGACGGCTCGGAAGTTGCGCATCTGCTCGGTGGGGTTGTCGCCGTGGATGGCGATCGAGGCGAAGGCGTGCTCACGGTCCGCGGAGCCGAACACATCCGGGAGCGCCACACCCGTTCTCGTGGGCCAGTACGCGCCGTTCACGCGGTCGATCTGCCGCGGGTAGCGATCGGGCAGACTGTTCAGGCTCGCCACGATCGGCGCGGCGAAGGCCGGATCGTCGATCGTCGTGCCGGGCGGCGCGTGATACAGCAGCACCACGTCGGCGCTGTGGTCGCGCCCGAAGATCTGCTCGTGGACGTGCGCGGCCCGCACCGATTCCGAGGACGGATCGTCCCAGCCGCTGGAGCTGAGATGCGCGCCGAGGCCGAGCCCGTACCAGCCGAGGGCGAGCAGGCCCGTCACCAGCACACCGATCACCGTGAACCGCCGACGCAGCACGACATCGGCCCAGTGATTCGATTCGGCGGACAAGTGCCGGCTCCCAACTGTTTGCGCGGATCGGTTCGGCTGTCGTTTCGCGACGCTCGCCGAGAGACCGGACCTGGAGTTTCGGCGGAATTTCCGGAAATTAACCGCCGTATCGCCGTGGGGACGGCCGACAGCTCCCTGAAGAAAATGAGCGTTCGAGGAAAGATAGGACGGGTTACGCGCGAATTCGGCCGATGTACAGCAATTTACCGACGGATCATAATCGCGGCCCGTCGCTCTTGTGAGTGGTGAGCAAAGCCCTCCGTGAGGTCCCGGTCGGCCGTCGGAGATTGTACCGAATACTGTTGCGGCACTGTGGGTTCAGTGGCCGGGTAGCCGGCGCCGAACATTTCGGTGCAGCCGCTGGGCGGGATCACAAATTCGCCGCGCGCTGTTGGTTGGAGGGTCCAAAACTGCAATGAATCTCTTCCTTCCTCGATCGCGGTCAATAGCGTGGGCGCTATCGGTCAATGCCCAGGACCGCAGAGAGACGAGTGAGTCGCCGAGATCAGCCGGTGGCCTCTGAACGCGAGACCGGAGGATATTCGTGTCGGATATTGCAATTGTGGGTATCGGCTGTCGATTCGCGGGCGGAATCGACTCGCCCGAGACATTCTGGGACTTCGTGGTCGACAAGCGCGACGGCGTGGTCGAGATGCCGGCGGATCGATGGGACTACCGCAGGTACTACGACCCCGAACCCCGCACCCCGGGCCGCAGCTACACCAAACGCGGCGCCTTCATGACCGTCGACCCGTGGCAGTTCGACCCCGACTTCTTCGGGATCTCCCCGCGGGAGGCGACGGTGCTGGACCCGCAGCAACGCCTGATGCTCGAGGTCACCTGGGAGGCGCTCGACGACGCCGGGATGGCCGGCCGCGCGGCCGGTTCCTCGGTCGGGGTGTACGTCGGCGGATTCGTGGTCGACCAGTCCGTGATCGGCGTGGTCGGGCCGGCCCTGTTCCACACGGATATGCACACTCCGGCAAGCGCGTCCTACACGATGCTGTCGAATCGAATCGCCTACGCGCTCAATCTGGTCGGGCCCGCGCTCACCGTCGACACCGCCTGTTCGTCGTCGCTGGTGGCCTTTCATCTGGCCTGCCAGGCCCTGGACAACGACGACTGCCGGGTGGCCCTGGCCGGCGGCGTGAACGTGATGCTGCAGCCGGAAACCTTCGTGCTGATGTGCAAGGGCGGCTTCCTCGCCGCCGACGGCCGCTGCAAATCCTTCGACGCCTCCGCCGACGGATACGGCCGCGGCGAGGGCGCCGGCGTGGTGGTGCTGAAGAAACTCGACGACGCCGTGCGCGACGGCGACCGCATCTACGCCGTGGTCAAGGCCACCGGCTCGAATCAGGACGGGCGCACGACCGCCATCACGGTGCCGAATGTCGATTCCCAGGAGGCGCTGGCCCGCACCGTCTGTGAACGCTCGGGTCTGGCGCCGCAGTCGATCACCTACCTCGAGGCGCACGGCACCGGAACCCTCGTCGGCGACCCGGTCGAACTGCGCGCGCTGGGAAAGGTTTTCGGCGCACCCGCCGGACGCACCGAGTCGGTCGGCGTCGGGTCGGTCAAGGCGACGATCGGTCACACCGAGGCCGCCGCCGGAGTCGCCAGTGTGATCAAGGCGGCGCTGGCCATCACACATCGCACGCTGCCCCCGCAGGGCTGGCTGGACAAGCAGAACCCGGATATCCCCTTCGAGGAACTGGGCCTGCACGTGCAGACCGAAGCGCAGCCGCTGCCCGCCGACGCCGGCCCGATGTCGGTGGCGGTCAACGGTTTCGGCTACGGCGGAACCA